>Ga0180437_10004901_pt1 | contig 18691 bp, 8 predicted proteins | sample SS_ome_4_FD_132410 | JGI IMG/M metagenome (GOLD analysis project Ga0180437, IMG submission 132410) | Hypersaline lake sediment archaeal communities from the Salton Sea, California, USA - SS_3_D_1 metaG | ecosystem: Environmental > Aquatic > Non-marine Saline and Alkaline > Hypersaline > Sediment... | reverse complement strand
GTTACCGAGCATGAAGGCCAACTGCCGATCCCTCCGAAGCCGGCTCAGGTAGCGCAGGCTCTTCGACGTGCCGATTTGCGAGAGCAGCTCGAGGGTGCGTCGGGCCTTGATCGGGTTGTCGGTTGTCGCGTGCTTGAGCACGGCGTCCTCAGCCCGCGGGCCGAACGCCCGAAGGGCCTCGGCGAACTCCTGGCCCCCGAAGCGGTCGGCGGCGAATCGCTCGGCCAGCGGCTCGATGGCGCGCTCGTCGCCCAGCTCCGCCAACGCGGCGACGACCTCCTTCTGCACGAAGGGCGAATCCTCTTCGAGCAGCTTCAGCAACAGCGGCACGCTGTACGTCGAGCCCCACGTGATCAGCCCCCGGATCGCCTTGTCGCGCGTGTGGGGGCTGGCCCCGCGGTCGAAGGCCACGTCGCGTATCGCGCGGGCGATCTGCGCGCGGAGGTTCTCGTCGGCCACGTCCTTCGGTTCGGAACCGATCAGCCGGTCCAGCGCCTCGTCGCGCTCGAAAACGTCTCGCGAACGCAGGGCATTGAGATTCGCTTGGAAGTAGTCCGCGTGCATCGGGTCCTCGCGAGCCGCGCGGGCAACTTCCTCAGCCGCGCGGCCGGCTTCCGCTTGGGCGTGCTCGCGGCGGATCCGCTCGTACTGTTCGCGGACCTCCGGGGGAACCCCCGGCGGAAGGGGCCCATCCCAAGACGGGCCGGAGCCCGGGGGCGCGTGTGGACCCGGGAACGAGCCCGGTCCCGGGAATGACGGGGGACCGGCCAGCCCGCCGGAATGCCGAGAGGCGAATTGATCGGCCAGTTCCCCGTCGGTGAACGAAACCTTGCAGCTCAGCCCTTCGTCCTCGAGGATCTTCCCGGCGATGAGCCGGTTGACCGGCGCCAGGATGGTGAAATGGTCCTCGTCCTCGAGGGTGAAGAAACGAACACGGTCGTTCTTCGAGACGCTCTGCATCTTCTTTAGCGAGTCCAGGTTTCCGCCGGTCCCCTCGAAAACGAACGTGGGGCTCTTGATCGAGTGCAGCCAGAGCACCGGTGCCCGCAGCTCCATCTCGCGGGCCGACGTGACGTCGAACGGGAGGTACTGCCTCGGGTAGCCGGCCAGCTCGTCGGTCGGCCCGAAGGAGAAGACGGCGCGAAACCGGTCCGAGCATTCGGCCACGAGCAGCGCCAGCGTCCCGCCGCTGCTATGGCCGCCCAGGTAGATGCGCTTCGGGTCCACGCAGCTCTGCTCGGCGAGGTATTCGGCGGCTGCCAGCACGTCGTCGACCTCGCCGAAGAAGCCCTCCCGGCTGCCGGGGTTCTGGTTGCCGCCGCGCAAGCTGGGAAACATCATCACGATGCCCGCCTTGCGGTAGGCACTGGCCGACTGCTCGTTGTCGGCGGACTGTTCCGTCCAAACGTCGCCGATGCTGTTGCAGTCGCCCCCGGTGATCCAAACGATGGCCGAGTGCCGTTGGCCGTCGCCCGGGTCGGGCGTCAGGTATGCGGCGAGCTTGCCGACGGGAGAGTCGTACTCGACCTTCCGGAACACTTCGCCCGGCGGCTCCTCCAGCGGCATGTTCTCGAGCGCGCTCGGCACGAGCTTGGTCGTAAAACCCCGCCGTGCCTCGACGAGCGACGTCTGCTCGTCCGGCTGCTCGCGAATCGCGGCGATGCTGGGCGGCGCTTCGTAGCCGGGCCGCTGGAACGTCAGCAGCGATTCCTCGAGCCGCTCGATGGAGCGTTCCGCGTCGGGCCCGCCGTCAGCAGCGATCAGGCTGACGAGGTTCTCGTTGTCAACGGCCACGTAGATCACGAACTGGAAGTCCCCCACGTCTTTCAACTGCCCGGTAAGCCCGCCCCGTATCGCCTCCATCCCGTTCAGCCGGAGACGCCGCGTGGGCTCGGTGGAAGCCGAGCTGCACTTTTGCCTCATGGGCCGGAGCGTCTCGGAGACGGCGGCCTCCCAGTCCGGCTCCACCTCCGAGAGGTCGAGGCCGTGACGCATGAAGGTCACCCTAATCATCGGTTCCGAGGGCGGGTCCTTCGGGCCGAGCCAGACGCGGCTGGTGACCTCCGGCGGCGCGTTCGGAGTCGGCTTCGAATTGAAGCCGGACGGCGCTGTGAATCGGTACGGACCGAACGACTCCTCCGTGCCGGGCGCCGTCAGCCAGCCGGGGTCGCCCGAACACCCTGCCGAGAGCACGCTAACCGTGACGGTCACAAGCGCGAACATCGCAGTGCGCATGGCGTGGCCCTTCCATCAGATCGTGTCGTTACCGCTCCCCGGTATACGCCCCGGCAACACATCCGTGTAGGAGGCGACTCCAGTCGCCGACGCGAAAAAGGGACCAGGTATATTTTCTGCGAAGCACCCTTAGGGCCGTTCCGGGAAACTATACCTGGTCCCTTTTTCGCCTAGTCCCCCCGTTCAGCTCCCAACACCTCCCGAATAGCCGCCTTGAGCGCCGCCTCGCTTTCCGGCGTGACGAACGAGTCGGTCGGCTCGTAGCCGCCCTCGTCAAACGCCGCTCTCGTGCAGATGTATCCGCAGGCGCAGTCGCCGTAAGCCGCCACGGCCACGAACCCGGAAGGCAAAAGCCCCTGGGCGAAGTGCTGAAAATCGATCATGCACTCCCCCGGAAGGTGCAGCAGGCGCAGGTCGCCCAGGGCCAGCGAGCTGATCTCGATGGGCGTCTCGCGCCGGGCCAAGAGCGCCAGCGGCATGGCCCCGCGGTAGATTCGCACCGCGGGACTCGCCGCCTTGTTGTCCACTCGGGCGCGATACTCCTCCTCGGTGTATCCGGCATCGGCCCGCGGCACGAGCCGAAGCGCCGTGGTCCGCCAGGTGATCGTCCCGGCCGGCTGGAAACGGGTCGCGGCGATCGCGGCCTTCATGCCTTCCAAGAGCCGGGCGGCCAGCTCGGCTCGGGCCTGGCGCGAGCCGTCGTTGTACTTGCCGGCCGTAATGTCGCCGCCACACCCGTTGAAGTACACCTGGAAGACCTTCTCCTCGGCTTCGAGCCCCTCGCGGGCGATGCCGGGGAAGTCGTAGCTCGCCCGGGGATCGCCGTAGAAGCTCTGCGGGTGCGTCGCATAGTAGTGCATACGCACCAGCGGCTTCCCGCCGCGGGCCAGGGTGACCGTCTTCAGCCATGGGTCGATCTTGCCCTCGGGCATGGCCCGCAGCGCCGGGTCGGTGCAGCGGCTCCAGCGCACGAGGATCTTGCCGCCGTCGCCCACGACGCGCCGGCTGGAGGCCACGCGCTCGACCTTGGCCTGTCCCAGCCCGACCGCGTCGAACGGCTCGAGCCGGGCGAGCGATTCGGCCACCGCCCGGGCCACGCGCTCGGCGGCGCGATCGAAAAACGCCGGGTCGGGGTGCGGCGGCGGCTCCTCGATCCGCTCCACGAGGCGCATGGCGTCGGCGTCGCCCATCGGGGCCGTGTGCTGGTGGATCGTGTGCACCGCCACGCGGGCCGGCTGCGTGCCCGCCGCTTCGGCCATCTTCCGCCGGAACAGGGCGTGCGTGCCGTTGCAGATTTCGCACCAGTCGATCGAGCAAAGAACGTATCGCTGCGGGCCGTCCTCGAGCACGATCCCCTTGGCCAGCAGGGGGTGCTCCACCACGGCCAGCGGCTTGTAGCCGGAGTAGATGGGCATGCCCAAGGGCGGCGTCACGTCGCAGCGAAACGTGGCCACGCGGAGCGTCTCGGCGGCGCCGGCCTCGTGGACCGGCCGGCACGCCAAAACCGCGGCCGCCGTCAGGCATCGAATGAGAAGGCGTTGCATCGGCACACCCCTTGCAAGTTGCCAGGCGGCGATCCAGGCACTCGCCTGCTACGGCGCCAGCAGCTTCCGAATCGCTTCCTTCAGCACCGCTTCCGATTCCTTTCCCGCGCGCGAGGCCGACGGTTCGTAGCCCCCCTCGGCAAACGACGCCTCGGTGCAAATGTACCCCGGGCCCAGGTCGCCGTAGGCCGCCACGGCCACGAACTCCTCGGGCTTAAGATCCTGGGCGTAGAGCTGGAACTCGATCATGCACTCGCCGGGCAAGAGCAGGACCCGCGCCGGCCCGATCTCCAGCAGGTTCACGTCGATCGGCCGGTCGATCCGCTCGGTGAAGGCAACCCGCGTGGCCGCGCGGATTCTCGCCACCACGTTGCCCTCCGGACTGGTCATCTTCGCCCGGTTGTCCTCCAACGTGTTTCCGGCGTCGGTCCGTTCGGGAAAGCGCACGGGGACCGCTTGCCAGCGGAGCCGCTCGGCGGGAACGTACCGGGTCGCGGCGGCTGCCGCCTCCATGCCGGCGTAGAGCCGGTCGGTCAGCTCGTCGCGGGCACGCCGCGTGCGGTCGTTGTACTTGCCCATGGCCACGTCGCCTGAACAGCCGGTGAAGTAGATATGGAACACGCCTTCCTTCTCTTCCAGGCGCCGCCGGGCAAAGCCGGGCACGTCGCTGCACGCCCGGGGATCGCCGTAGAAGCTTTGCGGATGCGTGGCGTAGAAGTGCATACGCACCAGCGGCTCACCGCCCCGCGCGAGCGTGACCGTCTTGAGCAGCGGATCGATGCGGCCTTCGGGCAGGGCCTGGAGCTTCGGGTCGGTGGTGCCGCTCATCCGCCCGATGATCTTGCCGTCGCCGGTGGGGATTCGCCGGCTGGAGGCCACGCGATCGACCTTCGCCCGGCCGAGCCCCACCGTGTCGAACGGCTCCATGTGGGCAACCGCTTCCCGGGCCGCCGCCGCCACGCGGTCGGTCACCTCGTCGAGGAACTCGAAGTCGACGTACTTGGGCGGGTTCTCGCACCGGTCGAGCAGGCGCTGGGCGTCGCCGTCGGTGTAAGGGGCCGTGTGTTGGTGTACGCAGTGGACCGCCACCCGGGATACGTCCGTTTCCACGGCCGCGGCGAGCTTCTCGCGGAATAGCGTATGCGACGAGTTGCACAGCCCGCACCAGTCGACCGCACAGAGCACGAAGCGGCGCTCGCCCTGCTCTAGCACAACGCCCTTGGCCAACAGCGGGTCTTCGACCGTGGCCACGGGCGTGACCCAGATCAACGGATGCCCGCCTACCGGCGGCGTCACGTCCGCCTGGAACGTGGCCAGGCGTAGCGGCGGGGCCTGCTCGCTGGCCGACGCGAGGGACCCGACCGAGCAGACCGTGCCCAAGAGGACCGAGGCCGCCAGCCGCGGGAAGCGGTTCAATGACTCGCGCACGGGAGCCCCCTTTCGCAATCGGGTCGTACCATTGCAGGGTACCGGCCCACGATATACGCCGCCGCCCGCGCGTGCAAACCCGTAGAGGTCGCTGCTCGGGGGGCCGCGCGACGCCAGCCCGGCGCGTAATCTAAATTTGCATTTTTTTCTTACCCCTCGGCAGAGCCAATTCTGCTTTTCTTGGAATTCCAGTGTCAGGAATGGGTGCTGGGCGGCTAATTAGGAGCAGAAGTAGATGGAAGTAGGGGAGAGGTCCCACCGGGACGGAACAGCATTCTTACGGACACCCCCAGACAGGGGGGCAGCGATCTGTCGGGCGCGACCGTCGGGCCGAGACGGGTGATTCCCGACCCCACCTGCCCGCCAGTTTGGCCGCAGTTGGCCCGTTTCCGAACCACGTTCGGCTGGCACGCGCGACGTTCGCGCAGTTGGCCCGAAGCCAGCCGAATATCACGAGCCCCGCCGGATGATCTGGCCGGCGGGGCTCCTTTTTCTTGCACGCCGCGTCCCGGGCCCGGTGTCGCGGGCTCACGGTTCCGGCCCGAGGGCCTTTCGCTGCCGGCCATCTGCTATACTGGCGGGCATACCGCTATCCGCTTGCGGGAGGAGACACCATGGCGAAACGCACGATTGCACTGGCAGCGATCGTGCTGGGGGTCGCGTCGACCGTCTCGTTGGGCGGCGAGGCCCCCGCGGGGGCGGACCTGGGAGTCACGCTGATCGATCTGGCCGACCAACAGCACCGCCAGGTGGTCGTGGATCGCGAGCCGGGGCAGTACCTGGGCCATCCCACCACCGTGCTCCTGGAAGACGGCAAGACCATGTACTGCGTCTATCCCAAGGGCCACGGGCGCGGAGCCCTGGTGCTCAAGCGGAGCGACGACGCCGGGCTGACGTGGAGCGACCGCTTGCCGATCCCCGAGAACTGGGCCACCAGCAAGGAAGTGCCCACCATCCACCGCGTGGTCGATGCGCAAGGGAAGAAGCGGCTGATCGTCTGGTCGGGGCTCTATCCGGCCCGGCTGGCCGTCTCCGAGGACGACGGGCGAAGCTGGACGCCGCTCAAGCCCGTGGGCGACTGGGGCGGGATCGTGGTGATGGGCTGCGTGACGGATCTGAAAACGGGGCCGGGCCGTTACCTGGCCATGTTCCACGACGACGGCCGGTTCTTCCGCGGCGGCCCCGGACGGAGCTACGGCGACGTTCCCACCGGCCCGCGCACGAACACCATGACGCTCTACAAGACGTTCTCGACCGACGGTGGCCTGACGTGGTCGTTTCCCGAATCGGTCTACAAGAGCGACGAGGTGCATCTTTGCGAGCCGGGCATCATCCGCTCGCCCGACGGCAAGCAGTTGGCCATCCTGCTGCGCGAGAACGCCCGGCGCAAGAACTCGCACATCATGTTCTCCGACGACGAGGGCCGCACCTGGACCGAGCCCCGCGAGATGCCCGACGTGCTGAACGGCGACCGGCACACGGGCCGCTACGGCCCGGACGGGCGCCTGTTCGTTTCGTTCCGCTGCCGCGTGCCGGCGGGCAAGTCGGCTCCGTTCCTCGGTGACTGGGTCGGCTGGGTCGGCACCTACGAGGACCTGGCTCAAGGGCGGCCCGGCCAATACCACCTGCGCATCATGGACAACCACCGCGGGGCCGACTGCGCGTATCCGGCCGTCGAGGTCCTGCCCGACGGGACCTTCGTCACCACCACCTACGGCCACTGGACGCCCGGCGAGCAGCCGTACATCGTCAGCGTGCGTTTCACCCCGGCGGAACTCGACGCCTTGGCGAAGCGACCGCAGCGGTGAGCCGGGCCGCCAAGACGTTCCTCATGAGCCGCTAACATGCCACCTCTCTGCAAATCCCCCCGGACAGCCGGCCGTTGGCTCGCCGCTATCGGCTGGGCACTGGCCGCCGCGACGATCCTTGCGGGCCCGGTCTCGGCGGCCGAGCCCGTGCGTCTGGAGGTCTCCGTCACCGAAGTGGGCAGGTACGAGCGCGTGGACTTTTCGATCGGGGCCCCGGCGGGTTACGACAACCCCTTCGACCCCGGGGAGGTGGACGTGGGCCTCGAGCTGGACGCGCCGGACGGCGCTCGGCTCAGCGTCCCGGCCTTCTTCTACCAGGAGTACGAGCGGCGCACGGTGCCGCGGTCGGGCCGCCCGGCCGCCTGGCTCTGCCCGGTAGGCGAGCCGGTTTGGAGGGCCCACTTCGCACCCCGGCAGGTTGGCGTTTACCGCGCGGCGGCCGTGCTCACGGACAAACAGGGCGAGAGACGTTCCGCTGCGGTGGCGTTTCGGTGCGTGCCGTCGTCGGGCAAGGGCTTCCTCCACGTCAGCCGCAACGACCCGCGGTTCTTGGAGTTCAGCGACGGCACCCCGTTCTTCCCGATCGGCCAGAACCTGGCCTTCATCGGCGAAACGCAGTACGTCGACCTCACGAAGGCCGAGGAGATCTTCGGCAAGCTGGCCGACAGCGGCGCGAACTACCTGCGGATCTGGACGTGCGCGGAGGACTGGGCCCTGGCCATCGAGGCCCGAAAGAGCGCCTGGGGCCGCTCTTGGCACTGGGAGCCGCCGCTGGTGCCGGTGCCCGACGGGCCCGACTCCGGGCCGCGCCCGCTGTGCGTCCATCTGGCGGCCGGCGCGGAAGCCTCGGTTACCGTGTCTCCCTCACACCCCGTGGCGCTTCGGCCGGAGACGCAGTACATCCTTTCCGGCCGGTTCCGGGTGGAAGGAAAGGGCCAGGTGCAGATCGAGGTGGGCCGGCTGGGGGAGTCCAAGCTTGGGGAGGGTGGGCCCCCGCGTCGCTGGACCGACTGGCGCCTCGATTTCCAGTGCCCCGCCGGGCAGTTCTGGCTCCCCTCGGTGCAGCTCAAGTTGGAGGGAAAGGACCAGGCATGGCTTGGCGACCTGTCGCTGCGCGAGGCGGGCGGGGGACCCGAGCTGCTCTGGGAGACCGATCCGAATCGCCCGATGCCGGGCACCTACAACCCGGTCGACTGCTTCATGCTCGACCAGATCGTCGAGCTGGCCGAGCGACACGGCATCTATCTCCAGCTTTGCCTGATCACGCGCGACCTGTACATGGATTCGCTCGAGGACCCGGAGTCCGCGGAGTACGGCCGGGCGATCGGCGACGCCAAGCGGCTGCTCCGCTACGCCGTGGCGCGATGGGGTTATTCGACTAACGTGGCCGCGTGGGAGTACTTCAACGAGATGAACCCGGGGCTCCCCACCGACCGCTTCTACGCCGAGCTTGGCCGGTACCTCGAGGAGATCGACGTCTACGGCCACCTGCGCACCACGAGCGCCTGGGGGCCGGCGCCCAAGGACTGGCGCCACCCGCAGCTCGACGTGGCCGATGCCCACTTCTATCTCCGGCCCTCCGACGCCGGGCGCCTGCACGACGAGGTCGAGGCGGTGCTCGACCGCGCGGCGCTCTTGCGCCGGCACGTGCCCAACAAGCCGGCCAAGCTCGGCGAGTTCGGCCTGGCCGACGAGAAGTGGCGCCCCGACCCCGAAACGGCCAAACACCCCGAGCTGGTCGATTTCCATAACGCGCTTTGGGCCTCGGCCCTGTCGGGCACGTCGGGGACCGCGCTCTATTGGTGGTGGGACCGGCTCGATCGGCGCGACGCCTATCGCCACTACCGTCCGCTGGCCGACTTCTTAAGCGACGTGCCCTGGACCACGGGCCGGCTCCGCCCCGTCTCGGCAAAGGTCGCCGAAGATCGGGTTTGGCTGGTGGGTTTGCAGGGGCCGGACCGGGCCTACCTCTGGCTCTTCAATCCCGAGGCGAGCTGGGCCAACGCCGTGGTGCGCGGCGCCGCGCCGAGCGAAATCCGCTCGGCCACCGTGGTGCTCGAAGGGCTTGCCGACGGCGTTTATCGGGTTACGTATCACGACCCTTGGACCGGCAAGACGCTCGGCGAGTCGAGCCGCCCAAGCCGTGACGGCCAGCTCCGCCTGACCCTGCCCGACTTCTCCCGCGACGTGGCCTGTAAAGTGGTGCCCGGTCGGAACTGACCGGCGGCGGCGCTCTATCTTTCGCCGCGCCGGGAGGGTATCGTAGAGACACTGCGCCGGTCGGCCATGCGGCCGGGCGATCGGCGCCTGCGGACATGCTTTCCCTTCGGCGACGGAGGCCCACGGCCATGGGGCGGAGCCGGCTCGGTTTGTTCTGCTTGCGATGCGCTGGCGTTGCGTGGCTGGGGATGGGGGTGGCGGCTGCGGCGCTGGCCGCCGGCATTCCCGCGGCCACCGACCGGCCCAAGCCGAGCCCGCCCGAGAAGAGCGTGCGGCTCTTCCGGATCGAGCCCGGCTTCGAGATCGAGCTGGTTGCCGCCGAGCCGCACCTGGCCGACCCGGTGGCCATGGACTTCGACGCTCAAGGGCGGATCTTCGTCGCGGAGATCCACGGCTACAACCTCGAGGGGTATTACGACATCCTGGAGCTGAACAAGTCGGGCGTGCTCGACACGGCCGTGCGCCGCGTCGACGCCAGCCCCGAGGCCCAGCGCCGGGCGGCCGAGGGGCAGTACGGCACCGTGAAGCTCCTGGAGGACACCGACGGCGACGGGCGCGTGGACCGCTCGTGGGTCTGGGCCGACCACCTGCCGCCGTGCTACGGGGTCGTCGCCGCGCGGGACGGGGTGATCGCCCTATGCCCCCCCGAGATCCTCTTCCTGGCCGACCGCGACGGCGACGGCAAGGCCGAGGTCCGCCGGACGCTCGGGCGCACCGGGGGCGGCCCGATGTGGAACCGGCCCAGCAGCCCGCGCCACAACCTCGATAACTGGATCTACTACGACGGCGGCTACCGGCTCCGCTCCGACGGCACCGCCCACGAGCCTTCGACCGGCAACGGGCAGTTCGGCCAGACCGTCAGCGACTGGGGCGATCGTTTCTACATCGTCCAGGTGCAGCCGGTGCGCTACGTGGTGCCGCTGGCCCACCGCTACCTGGCCCGCAACCCGTACCACGCGGCCAAGGCGGACGTGGTGAGCCTGCTTGGGTACAACGACGTGTACCCGATCAGCCGGCCGCACCCCTGGCGCCAGAAGCGGGGCGAAGACCCCGCCTGGCTGAAGTTCTACGGCGCGGCCGAGGCCACGCCCAACGGCTACGTCACCTCGGCCTGCGGCAACCTGCTCTACCGCGGCGGCGAGTTCCCCGATGCCTACCGCGGCAGCTATTTCTTCTGCGAAAACGCCCAGAACTTCATCCACCGCTGCGTGATCGAGCGCGAAGGGGCGAGCTACCGGGCCCTGCGGGCAAGAGACGACAAGGTCGAGTTCCTCGCCTCCACGGAGATCTGGTTCCGGCCGGTCAATCTCATGCTCGGGCCCGACGGCGCCGTGTACCTCGTCGACATGTACCGCGAGATCATCGAGGACTACTCGGCCATCCCGCGCTTCCTCCAGCAGCAGTACGTCGAATCGCTCATCGCCGGCCACGACCGGGGGCGAATCTGGCGGGTGCGCGCGGCTGGCGGGCCGAAGTGGCGCCGTTTCGATCTAAACAAGGCATCGACGGACGAGGTGGTGGGGCATTTGGGCGACACGAACGCCTGGTGGCGCGAGACGGCCCAGCGCCTGCTGGTCGAGCGCGGTGACAAGGCGGCCGTGCCGCGCCTCGAGGAGATGGTCCGCAGCGGCCCCACGCCGCAGGCCCGGCTGCACGCCCTGTGTACGCTCGATGGGCTAAACGCCCTGCGGCCCGAGGTGGTCGAGCACGCCCTGGGCGACGGGCACTTCGGCGTGCGGACCCACGCCGTGCGCCTGGCCGAGCCCTGGCTCGATCGTTCGCCCGGCGTGAAAGGGAAGGCCGTGGCGCTGGTCGACGACCCGGACGCCAAGGTCCGGCTCCAGTTGGCCCTGTCGCTGGGCGAGAGCCACGACTCCGAGTGCTTGGAGGCGCTCGCCGAGCTCGCCCTGCGCCACGGCGGCGAGCCGTGGATGGCCGACGCCGTGGCCAGCTCGGTGCCCGACTCGGCCGACCGGCTCTTGGCGAAATTGCTGGCCTCGCCCGCGGCGGGGGAGAAGGCCAGCGCGCTGCTGCCGGCGCTGGCGTCGGTGGTGGGTGCCCGGCACCGGGACGAGGAGGTCGCCCGGCTGCTCGCGTCGGTTGTCGGCGAAGAGCGGGGGGAACGAGCGCCGCTTCTCGTTTCGACACTCGACGGGCTGCTCGAGGGGCTCAAGCGCGGCAAGCCGAACCCGCTCACCTCGGCCGAGGGCCACGCCGCACTGCGCCGGCTGCTTACGAGCAACTCCGACGAGCTGCGCGGCCGGGCGGTGCGAATCGCCGGGCTGTTGAAGCTGAGCGAGGGGGAAGAGCTTCGCGCGGCGCTCAGCGCTGCGCGCAAGACGGCGCTGGACGAAGGCCGCAGCGTGGAGGAACGCTGTGCCGCGATTCGCTTGTTGGCCGCCGCCCCGCTGGACGAGCTGGCCGACGTGGCCGCCGACCTGCTCGACCCGCGCCAGCCGCTCGACGTGCAGTTGGCCACGGTCGAGGCGCTCTCCGCCGCCGATGCCCCGCAAGTGAGCGAGACCCTGCTGGCCGGGTTCGGACGCTACACGCCCAAGCTGCAATCGGCCGCGTTGGAGGCGGTCTTCTCGCGCGAGAACCGGCTGCCGGGTCTGCTCGACGCCTTGGAATCGGGCAGCGTGCGCCCGTCGGCCCTAAGCGCCGCCCACCGCCTGCGCTTGACCGAGAACCGCGACGCCACGATCCGCGATCGGGCCCGCAAGCTGCTGGCCGGGAGCACGCGCAGCTCGCGCGACGAGGTGCTCGCCCGCTACCGCAAGGCCCTCTCCGGCCCGCGCGACGCCGGCCGGGGGCGCGCGGTCTTCGACCGCGAGTGTGCCAAGTGCCACAAGCTCGAAGATCGGGGTTACGAGGTGGGGCCGGACCTTTCTAGTGTGAAGACCCGTGCCGACGAGACGCTGGTCGCCGACGTGCTCGACCCGGCGCGCGAGATCACCGTGGGCTACCAGAACTACACGGTGCTGACCGAGGACGGCCGGATCTTCACGGGCGTCTTGGCCGCCGAGACGGCCACCAGCATCACGCTGGGCAAGGAAGAGGGCGTCCGGCAGACGATCCTCCGCCGGGAGATCGACGAGATGGAGGCCTCGCCGCTCTCCATGATGCCCGAGGAGCTGGAGAAGCAGGTCAAGCCGCAGGAGGTCGTGGACCTTATCGCCTACTTGCGCGAGGCACTGGGCCCTTTGCCCCCCGCGCAGCTCGTGCTCTTCGACGACGAGCCGGAGTTCGCCGAGCTTCTGCGCGAAGGGAAGGGGACGGCGACCCTCGAGACGGCCGACCGCCACGCGGGCGACGCCTCGCTTAGGATCACGCCGCCGCAGCGGTTCTCGGCCTCGATCCCCGGCTGGAGCTACCGCATTGCCGAGAACCCGGCGCCGGGCGAATACCGCTACCTGCGCTTCGCCTGGAAGTCGCGCGGGGCGAAGGGCGTGATGATCGAGCTGGCCGGCGACGGCAACTGGCCGCCGGCCGGCGAGCCGCAATGGCGCTACTACGCGGGTGAAAACACCACCGGCTGGGCAGCCGCCGAGGTCGCCCCCGATGCCCCTCGTGAATGGACCGTGGTGACCCGCGACCTCTGGCAGGACTTCGGAACCTTCACCCTGACCGGCATCGCGCCGACGGCCATGGGCGGCGAGGCCCTGTTCGACCGGATCGAGCTGCTGCGGACGGTCGAGGGGGAATGAGGGAAGGAGGGAAGGAGAGAAGGAGGGAACACTTGACTTTCCGTCGCTCCAACATTCCAATACTGCACAAGGGCGCAGCAGGTCTTGGGAAAAGGGGAAAGGGGAAAAAGGGAAAGACAGGATCTTCTTTTCCTTCCCCTTTCTCCCCTTTCCCATTTTCCCTCTCGGCAGTCCCCGACTTCACTTGGTTGAAGTCTCGCCAGTATTCCGGTATTCCCACACTCCCCCAACTCTCGGAGGCTCCCATGCAACGTTTACGCGTTATCGCAATCGTCGTGGTCACGGCCCTTTCGGTGTCCCATGCCGCGCTGGCGGCCGACGACGAGGAGGGTTTCCGCCCGTTGTTCAACGGCAAGGACCTCTCCGGCTGGGTCAACGTCAACCTGCACGACGACACGATGTCGGTGCGCGACGGCGTGATCTACTGCACGGGCAAGCCGACCGGCGTGATGCGCACCGACCGGCACTACGAGAACTTCGTCCTCGAATTGGAGTGGCGCCACCTGCGCCCCGGTGGCAACGCGGGCCTGTTCGTCTGGAGCGACGCGAAGCCCACGACCCACCCGCTGTTCACCCGGTCGGTCGAGGTCCAGATTCTCGACGGGCGCGAGACGGCCAACTACACCAGCCACGGCGACGTGTTCGCGATCCACGGGGCGAAGATGACGCCCGACCGCCCGCACCCCGCCGGCTGGATGCGGTGCCTGCCGAGCGAGAAACGCTGCAACCCCTCGCCCGAGTGGAACCACTACCGCGTGACCTGCAACGACGGCGCGATCCAGCTCGCCGTCAACGGCAAGGTGGTCTCCGGCGGCCACGACGTGACGCCGCGCAAGGGCTACATCTGCCTGGAGTCGGAGGGCTCGCCCGTCGAGTTCCGCAACATCCGCATCAAGGAGCTGCCCTCGACCGGCGCCACGCCCGAAGAAACCGCCACGCTGGCCGAGCCGGAGTAGCCGCGAGTACGACGCACGCTACAGCGCCCGCCAGTACTCCGGCCGAAACGCCGAGCGGCCTTCGGCCAGCGCCCGGTCGAGCGTGGCCAGCAGCTTGTCCTTGTCGCGCGAGAGCGTGCCGGCCAGCGGGACGTAGTTCGAGGCGTGGTTGGTGCGAAACACGCACCGCGAGAGCCCGTCCAGGTGTACGAGCATCGCGCGCAGCTCGGCCAGCATCTCCTCGGGCCCCATCATCCGGAACGTGCGCTCCTGCCATTGCCGGTGAAGCTCGGTTCCCGGAACGAGCATCAGGGTGAGCATCGAGAGGTAGTGCGGGTCCATGGCATTGACCACCCGGCCCGTCTCCTCGGCGTGGCGGGCGGAGAGTTCGGCCCCTCCGAGCCCCAGCAGCGCGATCACCGACGCCCGCAGCCCGGCGCGTTGCGCCTTCTGCACGGCCTCGATCATCTCGGCCGCCGTGGCGTTCTTCTGCACCCGGCGGAGCACCTCGTCGCTCCCGCTCTCCAGGCCCAGGTAGACGATCTCCAGGCGCTTCTCGTGGAGCATCGCCAGGTCGGCTTCGCTCTTCTCGAGGATGTCGCGGGCGTTGGCATATATCCCCACGCGCCGCAGGAGGGGAAAGGCCCCGGCCAGCGCGTCGAGGATCGCCCCCAGCCGCCGCGTGCCGAGCACCATCGCGTTGCCGTCGGCCAGGAACACCCGCCGCGTCTCCGGATGCCGCTCCCCGGCCAACGCGACGTCCTCGAGCACCTCCTCCATCGCCCGGGTGCGGAACGGCTTGTCCCGATACGTGCCGCAGAACGCACAGCGGTTGTGCGAGCAACCGTAGGTCACCTGCAAGATGTAACTGTCGGCCTCGCTCGGGGGCCGAACCACCGTCCCGTGGTATCGCATGACAGCGTAGTAACCTGAATTGGTGGTCGCGTAGGTCACGAGATGGAAGTGTCCAGTCCGGGCGGGCCGACCATCAGCAGGTTGTGGGCGGCGGCTAGCGGCGAATCTTGCAGTCCGGCAACGCCTCCCGTAGCTTCTTGACACCTTCGTGGGTGACTCGGGTATCCTCGAGGTTGAGGTATACCAGATTAGTCAGCCCTCCAAGGTGCTCCAGCCCGGCATCGGTGATCCGGGTCTGCTGGAGGTCCAACCTTTCGAGGCCCGTAAGTCCTCTGAGGTGCTTCAGCCCCGCGTCGGTGACCGGATTAAATGAGAGGTCCAGGCTCACGAGTTGCGTCAAACCTTCGAGGTGCAGCAGTCCGGTGCCGGTTACCCCCCCGGGGCTGAGTTTCAGTCGCCGGAGATTGGTCAACTCTCTGAAGTGCATCAAAGTGGCGTCGGTGACCCCGTCCGCAAGGATTGTGATTGTTTCGAGGTCTGGCAGCTCCTTGAGACGTGCCAGGTCGGCGTCCCTGATTGAAAAAAGCTCCAGATCATCCACTTTGCCGCCCACGCGAGTGGGTGTTAAGCGGCCTCCAATTGCTTCGACCAAGGCCAACCGTCGGGCTTCCTCGGCCCGCTGCCGGGCTCGTTGTTCGGCCTCTTCCGCCCGCCGCCGGTCCTCTTCAGCCCGCTCGCGAATCTTGATCCCCAGCAAGCCGAGGCCCACACCGCCCAACGCGACGACCACCAACAGCGTCCGCAGACTGAACTGGTGCCAGCGGCGTCGAGTTTGCGCCGGCGACGCACCGTCATTTGTTGCCGTGGATAACGGCAGGGTACGTCGCCAGCCGCACTTCTTGCAGTTGGCGTCTTCCGATCCCCTAGCGGCCCCGCACTTCGGACACGGGAAGGTCTCGAACATTGGCTCGGTATCCATGGCAGCCTCGACTTGACAATCGCGTCTCGTCAGCGGGCTTCAATGGGCAGCGGCTGTGCGAACGACCGTAGGTGACCTGCAAGATACGGCTGTCGGCCTCGCCGGGAGGGCGGACCACCGTGCCGCGGTATCGCATGGCCGCATTATGCGCCGACGCGGAATCGCGGACAAGTGCTGGCATCGGGCCGTGCCGTCGGCTATCTTGACGGCGTTCGCCACTCCCTTACTCCCCGCCACAGGCCAGCCGCCTGTGGCTACGAACGCGGAGACATTCCCATGAGCCTCACCATTCCATCCAGATGGGCGACGTTGACCTTCCTTCTGCTCGGCCAGGCGTGTGCCGTCAGGGCCCAGGACTACGAGACCGGCGGGCCGCTCGCCGGGGTGAAGCTGGAGCCCTTTCCCACCCGGCACGGCGAGGAGCCAGGGCACCCCGGCTGTATCCCCACGCTCATGGCCCAGGGCGAGACGACCGAGGACATGGGCAACGTCTACCGCGAGTGGGGACCCCAGGGTCAGGCCCCCGAGCGGGACCTCTACGACGGCTCGGTCGAGCACTGGCGGGCCTACATGTTCAAATACCTGCCGGTGCGCAGCTTCTTCGACCGCCAGAGCCTCATGCGAAACTGGGTCGCGCCGAACCTGCCGGGTGCGGCCAAGGCGGACGTGCAACAGTATGCCGAGCCGGTCTACTGGGTCCCGCGCCACGCCGAGCCCCGGCCCACCGGCGAGCAGGCCGAGCCGGTGCCGGTGGTCCGTTTGCGCCCGGGGAGCCCGGTGCTGAAGCTCGACCTGGGCCAGCTCGAACCGGGGCTTTACGCCGTTCGCGTGATCGGCGCCGTGCCGACCGAGAAGCTCCGCCCGTTCCGCCTGCCGTTGCTGGTGGCCATGAAAGTCAACGACGGGCCGGGCGGAGAGACGTCGGAGTATCTCACGCGGGCCGGCTACTGCGACGAGTTCTACAGCGTGGCGGAGGTCTACTTCCACGCCCCAGCCAAGCGGCGCTATCAGGCCGAACTGTGGCTCGATCCGGCGTCGAAGGTCGAGCTGCTGGTCCACAACGTCACGCTCGACGACGCCCTGGCCGGCACGCTCCGCCGGCCCATCAAGGGGCGGACCACGATCGCCAGCGCCGAGCCGATAGCCCGGGCGGCCCTGGCCGAGCGTCGCGAGCAGGGCCAGGAAATACCCGAGCCGCTTTCCCACGAGGAGCGCCTGGCCGTCGACGCCGCGATCTGGAACCAGTTCCCGCCCATCAACAGCCAAGGCAGCACGATGCAGCCCGACGGCACCGGCTACGGCAGCGTGCCCGGCGTCACCCCCCGCTCCGACAAGCTGGGCGGCAAGGAGCTCGAGGAGCAGTTCGGCCGCTGGGAGGCCCCGCCACTCGCGGGTCCAATCAAGTCCGACGCCGACACCGCGGCCGAGGGGGTCGATCCGGCGGACGCCTTCCTCGTCAACCGGAAGCTCAAGCTCGTCTACACGGTCGACGACATGCGGGGGCACCGTCCGCTCCCCGACCCCTACCCGGTCAAGGACCGCGGGCCCGGCGTGGTGTTCCCCGACCCGAAAGACCCCAGCCAGGGCTCGGCCTGGACGCCCATCGGGCGCGAGGTCCACCGCCGCCGTACGGAGTACTACCGCGAGATCGGCCGCCTCTTGGAGCAGTACAAGAAGCGGGGCGACCGCGACCTGGCCCACGAGGCGGCGATGCGCCTGGTCCGTTTCGCCTACGACTTCCCCAGTTTCGATCCCTCCGACGCGATCGACAACAACCTCCGCGACCCGGGCCGGTTCGGGCGCGACCTGGCCTGCCGCCGCCGGGCCACGGCCGCGTCGTTCCTGCCCCACTACCCGCTCTACGTCAAGCCGTACCTCTTCTGGTATGACGAGCTGTTCGACTTCATCCGCAACGACCGAGTGCTCGCCGAGTCGGTGGGGCGTTACGTCCCCTGGGTCAAGTCGCCCCAAGACGTGGTGAAGCTTGTCGACGTTTACCTCGTCCAGACCACGGCCAAACGCATCATGCGTTACCACTATCACACCGACGTGGTGGACATCGCCAACCTGGCCGCCGTGGTGGGCGACCGCGGGGTGACCGACCTGTGGATGGAGTGGCTCTTCTCGCGCACGTTCGTCTACCCGCTGCCGGTGGCCGGCGTGCAGGACGTGATGATCTCCGGCTGCAACCGCGAGGGGACCGAGTTCGTCGGCTCGACCTATTACGCCCAGGGGGAAGGGGCCCTGCGCGTGGCCGAGTCGCTCGACCTGTACCTCCGCGCCGGCGGCAACCCGCGCTTCGACCTGTCCGACCCGCGGCGCTACCCCAAGCCGGCCGCTCACGCGGCATGGCGCCTGGAAAACGTCGTGGCCGGGTGGGACTTCCTGCGCATCGGTGACGTGTGCGGGCCCGACAAGGTGCCGGGCCACACGCTCCGCGATCTGGAGTTCGCCCGGCCCGCCTGGCGATGGACCAAGGACCCGCGGTTCGCGTTCATCCTAAAGCACTACCTCGGGCGCGGCGACGAGACCGACGCGGAGTGGGCCGCGATCGAGAAGGCCGCCGCAGGGCAGCCCCGGGCACCCTGGCTCGAAAACCGCTCGCGCGTGCTGCCGTACTGGGCCGGCGTGCTCGAATCCGGCACCGAGCACGACGACCCGCGATTCCGCCGCGCGGCCTACGTGCGTCTGGGCTACGGCACGGGCCACCACCACAACGACTCGCTCGACTTGCAGGTCGTGGCCCACGGCCTGCCCCACACCATCGACGGCGGCCAGCGACCCGGCTACACCGCGCCCGGCGACCGCAGCTCGAGCGGACACAACCTCGTGCAGGTCGACGGCTATCCGGCCTACCGCCACTCGTGGGCCCGGACGCTGGCCGACCTGCCGGGGGCCCGGTACCTGGCGGCCGAGGCGGCCCCGCCGCCGAACGTGGGGCTCATGCGCCGGCAGGTCGCCCTGATCGACGTGGACGAGG
>Ga0180437_10004900_pt1 | contig 18692 bp, 12 predicted proteins | sample SS_ome_4_FD_132410 | JGI IMG/M metagenome (GOLD analysis project Ga0180437, IMG submission 132410) | Hypersaline lake sediment archaeal communities from the Salton Sea, California, USA - SS_3_D_1 metaG | ecosystem: Environmental > Aquatic > Non-marine Saline and Alkaline > Hypersaline >... | reverse complement strand
CTCAGCCCCCCAGCCCCCTTCTCTTTCAAGAGAAGGGGGAGTCATTTATTGAACTAACTATAAAACAATGAGTTACTCCCCCTCTCTTTTTAAGAGAGGGGGCAGGGGGGTGAGTTTATTTTCATCCAAAATCAAAAAAATTTCTGTTAAAAAACATCAATCACGATGTGATTAATTAGTACGGCCTTGTAACCACTTATTTGAACACCCTTTTTTGATCAATATATCGAAGCGAGCATCCATTTAATAACTATATATTGAAGTCAATAAAGTTTTGGCAAATGTTTTTCCAATTAAATCAACGGACTCATTTATGTTGATGATTAACTAAATCTTTAAATACCACAAATGAGGAGTAATTCATGCGGCAAGTTATTACCTACCGGGTTGTTCAGGCGTTACCCAAACAGTTACTACCCCTGCAAGAAATAGCTTATAACCTGTGGTGGTGCTGGAATCCGAATGCGATTGTTTTGTTACGACGGTTACACCCCGAATTGTGGGAGAGTTCTTTCTATAACCCGATCCAAATGCTGAGTCAAATGAGTCAGGAGCACATCGAAAGCATTTTGAAAGATGATGCCTTTCTGGCCGAAATGGAACGAGTCTATGAACAGTATCAGGATTATCTGTCTCGTAAAACCTGGTTTGAAAAAAATGTGAATGTTTCGAATAAAATCCTGATTGGCTATTTTTCTGCGGAATTTGGTTTGACTGAATGTCTGCGTTTATATTCAGGAGGTTTAGGAGTTCTTTCCGGTGACCTGTTAAAAGCCGCCAGTGATCTAGGTCTGCCAATGGTTGGGGTAGGATTACTTTATCAGCAAGGTTATTTTTTTCAATACCTGAATGCTGATGGTTGGCAACAGGAAAGTTATCCCAAGAATGATTTTTATAATTTACCCATAAAACCCGTTCTCGATGAAAAAAATAGTCCGGTTACTATTAGCGTGGATATAGGTGGGCATTCGGTTGTGGCTCAGATCTGGAAAATTATTGTGGGACGAATACCGTTGTACTTATTAGACACCAATATCGAGGCCAACCAGCCGGATGATCGACTGATCACCGCGCGCTTGTACGGTGGAGATGAGGAAATGCGGATTCGGCAGGAAGTTCTTCTAGGAATTGGTGGGGTGCGTGCTCTGAGAGCCTTAGGAATTTATCCCAATGTCACCCACATGAATGAAGGACACTCCGCTTTTTTGGCTCTGGAGCGGATTTTTAATTTAATGGAGGAACACAAGTTACCGTTTGCCGTTGCACGAGAAGTTGTGACCGCGACCAATGTTTTCACAACGCATACGCCGGTACCTGCCGGAAATGATATTTTTAATCCCGATTTAATCGAGCGCTATCTTTCTCCATACCGGAAGCTACTCGGTTTATCGCGGGAGGAACTGCTTGGATTTGGCCGACAGGATCCGTTTAATCATTCGGAATTTTTTTGTATGACGGTGTTAGCCATAAAAATGGCGGCTTATTATAATGGTGTGAGCCAACTTCACGGACAGGTTTCGCGTAAAATGTGGCAACCGATCTGGCCCGAAGTATCTTTAAATGAAATTCCAATTGATGCCATTACCAATGGGGTTCACCCACGAACCTGGATTTCGCGAGAGATGGTCGGTTTATTTGATCGCTATTTAAGCCCAAAATGGGAATCAGATCCGGCTGATCCGAAAATCTGGAATCGGGTAACCGACATCCCGGATGCAGAATTATGGCGGACGCACGAAAGGCGGCGTGAGCGGCTGGTGGCTTTTGCGCGGCGTAAATTAAAAGCGCAACTGCTTGGCCGGGGTGCTCCAAAATCGGAAATCTCTCGGGCCGATGAAGTACTTGATCCCGAAGTGCTCACGATTGGTTTCGCCCGCCGTTTTGCTACCTATAAACGGGCGTTGCTCTTGTTTCGAGACCCGGAGCGATTATTTAAGATTTTAACCAGTAAGGAACGGCCGGTTCAGATTTTAATTGCCGGCAAAGCTCACCCCCGGGATAATGCCGGCAAGGATATTATTAAGCAGATTGTAAATATTGCCCGTCGACCTGAATTTAGACGAAATGTCGTCTTTCTGGAAAATTACAATATGAATATCGGCCGCTACATGGTTCAGGGAGTGGATATCTGGCTTAATAATCCGCGCCGACCCAATGAAGCCAGTGGCACCAGTGGAATGAAGGTCTGTTTTAATGGCGGACTCAATTTAAGCATTTTAGATGGCTGGTGGGATGAGGCTTATCAACCTGGAAATGGCTGGGCCATCGGGCGCGGTGAAGAGTATGAAGATTATGAATATCAGGATGAAGTAGAAAGTCAGGCGCTCTATAAAATCCTGGAAGAAGAGGTCGTACCGCTTTTTTATGATCGCGGACCGGATCAATTACCACGGGGCTGGATTAAAATAATGAAAAATTCGATGCAGCAGCATTGTCCGCGTTTTAACATCCACCGAATGGTTACCGACTATGGCCATAAATTTTATCTTAAAGCCAACCAAAAATGGAATGAACTGACTGCCAATGATTACCAGGCCAGTCATGAATTGAGTCGGTGGCGAACCGCGATTCAACATGCCTGGACGAACCTCAAGATAATCGATATTAAAACGGATATTTCACGAGAATTCCTGGTCGGGCAGAACATCCCGGTTACCGCAACGGTTCAACTGGGGGTGTTACGACCGGAAGATATTTCCGTTGAAATCTATTATGGTGATATGAATTCTAATGGTAGCATCAAAGCCGGACAGGTCGTTCAAATGCAACCGACCGGAACGGTGAAAAATGGTATTTGCTCGTATTACGGTGAAATTCCTTGTGAGGTGAGTGGTCATTTTGGCTTGGCCGTGCGAATTTTACCATATAATCCCAACTTAGCCCAAAAATTAATTCCCGGTCTTATCTTGTGGGGCTAAGCTGATCATCGAGAATAACTTAAATGTTTATTTAGAAAAACCTCGAAATCGATAAATTCGGTAAGAGGGTTAAGCGATGGGCGGGAATAAACGGTCGAAAGAAAAATAAATTAGTATCATTTTATATTTTGGAACAACTCTCTCTTTTCTTCAAACAACGGCCTTCGCCGATTGCTTGCGGCCTTCCTTCTTCAATTCATTTATCCACCGACCTAAATAGATAAACCACAAAATCGCGATAATAAATGCCGGGATATAAACGGTAAGTTCAAGCCGAAAAATGCGGTTACTAACGGGGGGAGGAATGAAGTTTGAATTGACAATGTTGAAACTACCGTCGGGTAAATTCTTGTTGAGCGTTTCAACTAATTTGTTTTCAACCTGTTTTAATTCTTGAAATTCAGCCGTCTGGCGTCTAATCATCACATTATTAGTAACCGGTTCCGATTCAATTTCGGTTAAATCATCTTTAATGAATTGACTCATTTGTTTGATCGTAACCGGCTCTTTCAATTGCACTTGCATTTCTAAAGTCGAATAAAGCTTATTTTTATATTGAAAAATATAACCATAAAATGTTATCAGTGATCGAAGCAAAAAATAAATCATTAAAACACTAATCAGGCTATTATAAATTATTTTTCCTTTAATATTGCTCTTTGGATTTTCCATTGCGTTCTTCCTCAGTTTAAATCAAACAGGTCATCCCATTCGTCCTTCACGATTTAAAAAGTTGTTAAAATAAACTCACCAGCTTTCGGAAAGTTTCGTCAGTGTTCACTAAGCGGAAAGAAACGCCCTATTGACCTGTTTGCCCAGGCGCCCGAAAAATAACGAACGGATTGGTATCAATCTTCCACTCATTTTCTTCTTTCATTAATTTAAAGGGTCCCTCAAATAAGTCCAATTCACTGGTAAAATCAAGCGAAATTTCTGCTGAATTTGCCTTTTCATTGATATTAGTAATCTGCCAATCCTTTATATTCGACATATAATTTCCAAAAAACCATTGTTGCGCGTTGGTTTTTACCTGCTGCAACAGCGCCGGCGGAATCGATGCAATCGGCGTAATCTCATTGGCCGTATTTTTCAGGAAAGCAGTATATTGTAGCTGCATCTCCGCTGAGAAACATTGCTGCATTTGAGAAGTATTGCCCATTTTCACCGCCAGGAATAGGCTATTCAAGGTTCTGGTCGGCGACGTTAAATCCAATGTTGCCTGAGCGGGAGCAGGAAAGTCAAAAATGGAGTCGGGCAGGGTTAGATTAATAAGGTAATTTTTGAAAATAATTTGATGATCAACCTGGCGAATTTTTCCTTTTTCAATGGACCGTTCTTTTTTAATAATTTCCCGTGGCAACCAGTAATTGTCCACCTGATCGTAGCTAATCCGATGTTGAATTTTCAATCTCGGTTTGTCAAGATAACTTTGTTGATGAAAACTCAACACGATTTTACCATTGGGAAGTTTTAACCAGTTTTCGCTGTAACCCGTCTCAATCAAACCATAAGGGGTTTCGATCAGTTTTGAACCGAAACGATCCAGGAGTAAATTATCCGGAGTGGAAATTATTTTTTGTAAGTTTCTCGGTTCATTTTTATCTTGTAGAACGAATTCGTGGTTATTATTTTCCAGGATTGTTTGTATTAATTCAAATGTACCCTTTTGATTCAGGTTAAATTCTTTCTGCAAAAGCTGCCAGGTGTGATCTGCCGGCTGAAAGAGAGGCAATAAATCGGTGCTAGATAATAAACCAAAAGCAAAGCCAAAATCAAGCCAGCGGGGAATTAAAAGGGCCATGCCCGCCGGGGTAATCACCTCGGCTTTTATTTTTAAATCTGGTTTCCAGTAGATTCTGATAGTCGGGGAATCGATTTTCACGTGATTCAGGAAATTTCGAATGAAATCGTGATTCCCGGCTACTTCGAAATATAAGCTCTGAATGCCCGCTTCTTCAATGGAATAAACCTGTGAGAATGCTTTTCGAAGGCTTTCAATATTTTGATTCTGATTTTTCCCACAAGCAAAAATAAGAATAAAAGCCCAAAGAACAAATATCACTCGTTTCATAAAATACAATCCCTTGATTCGATAAAAAAAGTGGTAAACCAAAGATGGTTTCCACTTTTTTAATTTTGAAATCAGTTATCATCCGTAATCGAATTAATCCGCTTTCGTGCCACTTTTTGAAGAACGTTTTTTCGTTTTTTTTGATTCATTGCCAGACGGATTATTCGATGGCGATTTTGAAGGTGCTTTACGCCGGGTTGGAGTTATTTTTTGTTGGCTGCTTTCTGAACTCGATGCGCTTTGACCGGCAGAAGTTCCGGTGGCGATGCTGGAGACGCCGCCCGCACTTGCGCCCGAAATGGAGCTACTGGGTTGAGATGGTAATCGTCGGCGAGAAAAATCATCCGGATGCGGTGCGTTGTCGTTGCGTCGTGAATCACGGGCAGCAGCGGGAGCGCCGTAAAAAATTTCATTATTCCACCAGGGCGTGGTGTAATAATAATCGGCTTTCGGGCCAATTCCCCAGTAATAGTCATCTTCATTTTGATACGCTTCTTCCGGATAATATTCCTCTGAGTAATTTTCATAGTACTCATAGTGATTATAGTAACTCCCAATATAGCTTTGGGAGGTCGAGGTGTGGCACTGAAGGCAATCAACGCCGTGATTGACTTCCAGCGGCTCCTCGATGTTTTCAGCCACGTTCTCATCTGATTGGTCCTCAACCACGACCGGATGGTTTAACATGGTGTAACAGCCAATAATCAGGATAATGAGTACTAGTGATAGTCCCCGCAGCAGATTTTTTAGAAGAATTTTCATGGTATTCCCTGCTTTCGATTTAGGTTAAAAATACCCCATAAAAACGATTTTTATAATTCGATTATTATACTGCTTTTTGGTGTTGGTATCATTATTAACTTTCGTATTCAACAATATGTTTCGTACATCAAACTCTAAAAATAATCTGGTGGAAAAAATTTCCGGAGCAAAAGCCCACTTAATTCCGGCATTCAAATAACCTTTGCCGGCTCCCATTGAACGTTCGCTATTGTCATTAATGGCAAAATCATATTCAGCATGAATCACAAAATCACGGTGTTGGGGCTCGGGTTCGAGGATCCAGGAGACACCCACAAAGACATTCAAATCATCGTCGCCGTCTTCACGCTCAAGGCTATAATTTACCCCGCCATGCAGACCCAGTCCTTTCCAGAGGGTATTATTTTTACTCATGACCGCGTAGAAGCCGGGGGATTTAATCCGGTACCGGTTGGTGGAATCCTGCCAGGCACCAAATCCCTGTGAATTAAAACCGATTGTAAAGGCAGGCCACTGGAACTGTTCAAATTTGATTTTATAGCGCATTCCGACTCCTGGAGACCTATTCCAGTTTACCGGCCCCTCACCGAGGATATTTTCGCCACCAAAGCTCCCGTCGATCATTAACCGCTCCGTCAATCCAATTGACATTCCAAAGAGCATACCACCTTTGGCAAAAGAGCGAAAATTAATTTCGATGCCACGGCGGGGGCAAATATTGGCGGTGGGGCAATCAATCAGATAGCGGGGTTCCACCTCCAGCGCTTTACGATCCAGGATGACAATTTGTGCATGAGTCAAATTCAGATTCAACAAGATGGTCAATACCACAAATAAGCCAAACCACCTCATCCTTGCCTCCTTTTTCATTATTTTCAGCCCGGGATAAAAAGCTGACTCCCGAAAAGAATGTTCTCAATTTAATGATTACTTATTACAATCAAATCCTTTTAACATACTGCATGAATTTAAGATAAATATTTTGGAAAATCAAGAAAAATATTAAGTTTCAGATAATGATTTGGTTACCGTTCATTTGCTCGCTGGAAATTGAATATATTAGGTAAAAGGAGGGTTCAATTGATTTTTGCAGAGGATTAAGAAGTTAACCAGGCAAGCCGATTATTTGTGTGGACTTTTTATTTAATCGGGATTGAGTTAAGACCAGAGTAATGTTAAGAAAGGACGTGATATAAAAAAGGCTTTGAACTCAACATTCTTGCCCCCCGAGTTATTTTCGTTGAGATCAAAGCCCATTAAGCTTTTGGATTTCTAATTGCTTATATTGATCAAAACAAATTGTGTACGCCACAGAATTGCTAATTGTACCGGTAATTTGCAAACATTATACCCAAATCAATAATGCGCTCCCCAGTCGAAATAGATTCACTGATCATCGCGACTATTTAAGGGAGGCTTTTCGTAATATCTTATCTGAAAACGCTACTGTAAATTAAAAGTGTTCCAAAAATAAGACTTAATTTTTGAACATGTCTCTCCAGAAAACAAACGGCTGTTTTTTTCGACCCATATCGTTTTTACGATTTTTCGGGTCTGATTTCCACCGCCACCCTGTTCATCGAAACCTTCTGAGAGTGATGAATTTTTCGTTTTAAAGAATGTGAGTCTTCCCGCGAGTTAATTTTTACCGTTGTTAAAGTGTTAAGAATTAATGTGCTTGTAACGTCAGATGAAAAGCTCCCTAATGCAGGCACTCACAACACTCAGTCTTTTAATTCGGAATAAAATTTCATTAGTGTTTAATAATTGTTTCAATATTTCAAAGATGATGCAAAGAAATAATACATTGTTTCGGAATGATACAAACGTTGTATGTGTTGTATTACCCTTTGAAATAAATAAGTTAGCTTATCCGGACAAAGGAGGGGATTTGATTGATTTTTTTCCAGTTTTTGGAGAATGAAATCAATATATTCACCAAATACGATGGATAATTATCTTTTTAAATCATAAAAATAGCCGCTTAATAGAGATGATTACCATCATCAATATGGTATGTTATTTGCAAAAAGGAACGAAACGTTTAAAAGTGTATATTATTAAAATATTTGATTAGCATAAAGTTGATAACTTTTTAACAATTTGATGCTCGCAACGCATAAACTAATTGTTTTATTCTCTTATTTAATAACGCCCGCGCCGGCAGTGGTGACATTGTGTTAGTCTCGGATTTTGATGCCCATAGTCATTTTACGAAGTCAAAATTTTCGTATCTTCTCAATAATGAAAAATTCCTGGTAAAGATGACCTTACCCGTTTGATCATCACAAATGTCATTCTGAAGGACTCTGATTCACATTAGTTTTTACCTCTATAGATGAATTTGACTGATTCAATGATATATTAAAATAATTAATTTAGCCTGAATGACATTTGTGTTCTAAGTTGATTTATCGAAATGCAGATAGTGAAGTAATGTAGAGATTCGCGGCCCGATAGGAGGACTTGTTGTGTCCATTAGCAGACGAGATGGAGATAAAAATACGAAGATGACAGAATTGAATAGACCTGTACTATCCATTCAGGATGTGATAAAGATTGAAAATGAATTACGGGATGAACTTAAATCAATTAAGCAAAAGAAAGATCGATTTAGAGAATGGACAAGGTCGCTCGGTGAAAGCAAAAAAGTACAGGAAATGTTCACCAAATTTGATGTGCGCATAAATGAACTATTATTAAAATTAGAACGCTTTAAAACACTGCGTGAACAAGTCGATCATAATGGATCACATACGATTCCTTTACCGTCCGATGCTCATTTGATTACTGCCGGGTTAAGTACTAATTTTGAAGATTCTGTTCAGGATGCCGAAAAAAAGCCTTCCGATTTAGTTGAGGATTCAATGCCGGTAGAGACTTCTGTAAAAGCTTCCGCAGAAGAAGCCGCCTCTCAATTACCCGATACCGAGACAAAAATCCCGAAAGCAATAAAACCAGAAATAATTGAGAAGTCAAGCCCAAAAGCGGATATTGCTGGGCCTGACTTTCCTACGGCTAAAACGGCCGCTTCACCTAAAAAGATTCAGGCCTCTGAAATTTCGCAAAGCCCGAGTACAAGTGAAAAAATCATCCCTCCCGATCAAGAAAATGAACCCGAGCTGGTCTCCGGTCGGGTGGTTGATTTTATTAGTCTGAAATCAAAACCACTTGCGTTACCGGACAAGATAAAAATGATAGCCGAACCTGAATCAGATGCTCCCTTAGCCGAAGAGACTGGTAAAACGGAGAAATTATCCGAGCCAGCCGAAGAAGCCCCCGAGCCAAAAGTCGGTTTGGAAGAAGCGCGTGAAGCTGAGAAAGTAGTTGAACCATCGGAAAAAGCCGTCTCTGAAGAAGTACCGGAAGTAAAGAAGGTAGCGAAAGCAACCAAAAAAACAGTGGTGGCAAAAGCGCCACCTGAAGACACTTGTGAACCGGAGAAAATAGCTAAACCAACCGACAAAGCAGTCGAAGCCGTCCCTGAAGAAGCACCGGAAGTAAAGAAAGTAGCAAAACCAACCAAAAAAGCAGCGGTGGCAAAGGCCGCACCTGAAGAGGCCCGGAAAGCAGAGAAAGTCTTTGAACCAGTCGAAGAAGCATCCGTGGCAGAAGCCGCCCCAGAAGCGGTACAAGCGGTCGAGAAAGAAGCTGAGCCGGTTGGAAAAGCGGTAGCAGCCGAAGCCGCGCCCGAAGAGGCCCTGGAAGCAGAAAAAGTCGTTGAGCCAGCCGAAGAAGCGGCTGTGGCAGAAGCCGTCCCCGAAAAGGCACAAGCAGCCGAGAAAGAAGCTAAGCCGGCCGAAGAAGCGGCCGTGGCAGAAGCCATCCCCAAAGCGGCACAAGCAGTGGAAAAAGAAGCTGAGCCAGCCAAAAAAGCGGTAGCAGCCGAAGCCGCGCCCGAAGAGGCCCTGGAAGCAGAAAAAGTCGTTGAGCCGGCCGAAGAAGTGGCCGTGGCAAAAGCCGTCCCCAAAGCGGCACAAGCAGTCGAGAAAGAAGCTGAGCCAGCCAAAGAAGCGGTAGCAGCCGAAGCCGCGCCCGAAGAGGCCCTGGAAGCAGAAAAAGTCGTTGAGCCAGCCAAAGAAGCCGCTGTGGCAGAAGCCGTCCCCGAAACGGCACAAGCAGCCGAGAAAGAAGCTAAGCCGGCCGAAGCAGAAGTCATCCCCAAAGCGGCACAAGCAGTGGAAAAAGAAGCTGAGCCAGCCGAAAAAACAGTAGCAGCCGAAGCCGCACCCGAAGAGGCCCGGGAAGCAGAGAAAGTCGTTGAGCCAGCCAAAGAAGCGGTGGAGTCAATAGGACCGGAAAGCATAGCCCTTGAAACGCCAGTTGAGTCGTCAGAAGCAGCTCCAGAAGAACCACTGTCAACTGAAGAGCAAGCACCGGATAGTGAATTGCCAGATGATAAAAAGGCATTGATTTCTCAAATAATTTCAGAGAGTGGGGTCGATTCCCGAATAATTGGTACGAGAGAGGTAGTTCCGATAATCGATGAAGATTCTTCTGATAAATCAGTCGCCTCACCGGATAATTTTGAAACCGAGTCTGAGACAATTGAGCCAAAATTGGCGGCACAATCCCTTAAAACTGAAAAATTAACGAGTGAAACTGAGGTCTCGCATCCAGCAGAATCAGTTATCACTACCCAGGATTCTGAGGAAATAGTTGAAAAAAAGCCTTCAGATGAAGAAGAATCGGTGCCAAACATTGGACCCGTTTCGGAAAAGGACGCTGAGGAACAGAAAGAAGTTGATTCAAAAGCTGGTAAATTACCCCCAAAAGAAGATTCTTCATTTGAAGGGGGTAAGAAAAAAGAAAGTTCACCGGAAAAAACTTCCGGAAAACAATTCTGGAAAAAACTTGGTGTCGAGGCTATTCAGGAGAAAGTTCCGGAAGAAAAAATTCCCGCTACCGAGGATCAGGAGCAGTTAGAACAACTGGATGAATTCAAAGCCGATCAATCGATATCTCCCAGTGATTTTGGTCCGAGCCGACCAGTTCCGAAAGATGAAAACGAACTGGAACTTGCCAAAAAACTTCGTCCCGTTATTCCAAAACAAGTATTTGAGCGGAGGTATGCTACTTTTCTGAAAGAAAATGTCCCCATATCGGGGAAAGGAACCGAAAAAACGGATCCTGAAGGAATAAATCGGGGACCAGATTCCAGTCAGGACGAAGTATCATCAGGGAGTGTAAAAAAAGGACAAATCAAAGACACTTCCGCGGAAGAAAAACATGAAAAGCTGTTTAGTGTCAAAAGAATCAGATCTAGATTTTCATTAAGAAAATTGAAAAAATCAAAGGAGGACAATCAAAGGATGGAAAGTGGAAGGAGAAGCACCCAATCGGAAAATCAAACGATAGAATTTGAAAGCGAAAACGAGCCGGTTTCGATTGATATTCAAATCAACAAGCAAAAGGCTGAGCCGGTTGAAAGCACTTCGGTACTGTATTTAGGAATTGATCTAGGTACATCTGAGACCACAGTGGCAGCCAGTAATGGGGTCGTTGAAACAGTATTAAGTGTTATGGGATTACCCAAGGATTTCATTTCACAGAAGCTTTTGAAAAAAGATAAGCTTTTTGGGATTGACGCCTTGAAGAATAAATTGGCGTTGAAGCTGTATCGACCTTTAGAAAAGGGAGTCATCAAAGACACTGATGCTGATTTAGAGGCTGCCCGCGAATTGGTGAAACATGTTATTAGTTTGGCCAATCCTGGACAATATAATAAAGTATATGCCGTGATTGGCGCGCCTGCTCGTTCGAGTTTTGCCAACCAACAATCGCTGGTAGATGCCGCCAGAGAAGTAGTAGACGCGGTTATGATTGTTAGCGAACCATTTGCAGTGGCTTATGGTGAAGGTAAAATTTATAATTCCCTGGTTATTGATATTGGCGCCGGGACTACTGATATTTGTTGTCTGAAAGGTGCGATGCCAGAGGAAGAAGACCAATTTACACTGCTAAAAGCGGGTGATTTTGTTGACATTCAATTAATGGAACGTATCAAGAGCAAAGTTGAAGGGGCTCAGATAACAAAAGATTTGGCAAAAAAGTTAAAGGAAGAATATTCCTATGTCATTGAGCCGAGTAAAACAGCGCTAGTCGAGATTACAGTTCAGGGAAAACCAACCAAGATTGATATCACCAAAGATATTGCATTAAGTTGTGAATCAATTTTATCGGAAATCATTACGTGTACTAAAAATATTATCGCTAATTTTAATCCCGAATTCCAAGATGAGCTCAAACAGAATATCATTTTGGCCGGGGGCGGTAGTCTGATTCAAAATATTGACCAATATTTTGAACGACAATTGCGTTCACTGGGCGACGTAAAAGTTACTCGAGTGGCTGATCCGATTGTCGCCGGAGCCAAAGGTGCACTTACCTTAGCGAAGGATCTGACCGATGATTATTGGCGGGCCCTGTAATTTGTTTCAAATTATCATTCTTTTTCAACAAAACACTATATAAGAAAGACGAGTGAGTGTAGCCAATTCGTTGCTGTTTAAGTGCCATTGGCTAATAGGGACATATTTTAAAATTAAAAAATAAATAAAAGTTTGAACTGTTGCGCACTATGATTATTAGGTTTAAGGAGGATTTCACGGATATGGCTGAAGAAATTAAGAAAATGACCAACAGAGATAATGATAATAATGTTTTATATTTAGGTGTTGATTTAGGGACTTCGGAAACAACCGTCTGCGCCAGTAATGGTATTAGTGCACGAAGAAAAAGTGTGGTTGGTTGGCCGAAAGACCTTATTTCGCAGAAACTGCTTGGGAAAGATGTCCTTTTTGGTGAGGAGGCGTTGAAGCATAAATTAGCATTGAATCTGTATCGTCCTCTCGAAAAAGGGGTTATTAAAGATACCGATGGCGACCTTGAAGCCGCTAAAGAGCTCGTAAAATACATTATTGGGTTATCCAAGCCTAAAAAATATAATAAAGTTTATGCCGTAATCGGAGCACCGGCCCGCGCAACCTTTGCTAATCATCAGGCTATTATTGATGCCGCCCGTGAAGTGGTTGATGCGGTCATGATTGTGAGTGAGCCGTTTACTGTGGCGTATGGTGAAGGAAAAATTGCCAATTCTTTGGTCATTGATATTGGGGCCGGTACAACCGATATCTGCTCCCTGAAAGGTACGATGCCGGAAGATGATGATCAAGTAACATTATTAAAGGCAGGTGATTATATTGACAATATCTTGATGGAATCGGTAAAGAAAAAAATTGAAGGTGCCCAGATTACAAAAGATATGGCGAAACGATGGAAAGAAGAATTCTCTTTTGTCATGGAGCCAGAACGACCCGCTGTCGCTCAAATTACGATTGAAGGTAAACCGGTTCGAGTGGATATTTCGAAAAACATTCAAGAAGCCTGCGAATCCATTATCCCCGAGATAGCTACCTGTATTAAAAATATTATTGCTTCTTTTGATCCCGAATTTCAAGCCGAATTGAAACAGAATATTATTTTGGCAGGTGGGGGCAGTCTCATTCGCAATATCGAAAAAAAGTTAACGAAGGAACTCCGTTCTTTGGGTGCGGTGCGAATCACTCGCGTTCAGGATCCTTTTGTTGCTGGTGCGAAAGGGGCATTAAATCTGGCCAAAGATCTCACTGATGATTATTGGCGAACCCTGTAAACAAGTGTTTTTCGATGAGCGCTGTGAGGTCGCCACCCAAAATCCGATTATTCATTTTTTTTACGCTTTTAATTGAAAAATCAATTATAAAATTAAATAAGTGAAAGCGATTTCAATGACAACGCGGTCTGGAGTGTAATGTCTTTGATACGGTAAATCATGTATCGAGGTGCTATACTCCAGAAATTTGTTTTTAACATTTTCATTGAAATACCCGGGAAAGGGTATTTCAATATAAGATGTTGATATCATCAATTTGGTCAGGGTTTTTATCTGGTACTGTCACCTCGCCAATGAAGGCGACTGTTTGTTTTCATTTCCCGGCCAAAGTGAAATGGCGAAAAATAATTTGATAATTCCTTGTGTCTTTTTCTAATGATATTTCCGCCATAATACGATAATCATAATTTTCAGTAATCGCCTTAAAATTGTAGCCGTTTACTTTCTAAAAAACCTGTTTCTATCTGTCGGCTGATGGATTGGAACGAGTTTTTCTTAACACGGTGAACGCTTGTTTAAAATTTAACTGTAAAAACCTAATAACAAGTTTGTAGGGATGTTATCAGGAATGGAATTATTGAATAAAGAAGTAGTCAAAAATTGAATTAGCGCACTTCGATATTTCAAGCGACATCCTTTTGCGGAGGATATAAGAATGATTGTCACTGGTAATCTCAAAGATTTTAGTCTGTCAGATATTATTAAGATGAGCTGTGTTGACATTCAAACATGTCAAATTGTAATCAAAACTAATTCTGGTGAAGGTGTCATCTATTTTTCAAACGGTATGCCGGTACATGCTCACTTGGGGAATTCAATCGGTGAGGATGCGGTTTATCGCCTGCTTGATGAAACTGAAAAGTACGGTGGCGTATTTAGGGTTGAACCAGACGTTGTTTTACCAAAGCGTACGATTAATATGACCTGGGATGTTATTATTGAAAATCGAAACAACCGTTCAAAACAATCAAGTCCCGTTCAGAGCTCGATACCGAAAGCCGATGAAAAAGGTTTTTATATGGGACAACGTGAGGCAATTACAAAGATCCTGCAGAATTTTCATTCTCAGGTAAGTGCTAAACGCGCCCCATCACCTTCGGATTCCAAGCCAGGTTCGAGAATTCCGAGCGAAAGAGCCATTAAACCCATATCTCCACCCCCAGACGAAAAAATATCGGCCCCACCTAAAACTCGTGGTCGCGGGGAAACTTTGAAACAGATTTTAAGAGAGTTGCTGGTTCGGCAACATGAGATCATTGAAGGCGTGGCGCTGGTCAGTACTGAAGGATTCATTATTGCTTCGGCTTTACCAGAAGAGCTGGAAGATGAACATGTGGCAGCCATTTCGGCGGTAGTGCTTTCGATGGGGGAAAGAATTACTTCCGAATTACAACGAGGGGCAATGGAACAGGTTTATGTTCGCGGTGAGAAGGGATATGTTTTTTTGACTCAGGCCGGACCAGATGCGTTATTGACGGTTATTACCAATCCGAATGCCAAATTAGGCATGATTTTTCTGGATACAAAAAGAACGATTAAAGAACTGGAACCGGTTCTATAAACCTCTCCTGAATTTGAATTCAGCTATATCAAAGAATTTGGGGAAGATGTAAATTCCAGGAAAAAGCAATAATAATAAGTAGTTTTATCCCGGTCAGGCGTAATTTATTCAATGGGTAAAATGTTTAAGAATGGCATGAATCTGTTTAAGCACTTATTAGATTATATTATTCACAAATCATTTTGATATCAATGGAGGAAAGTTTATGGCTTCGACCACAAAAGATCCAAAAAGTATTTTAAATAATTTGGTAGAGCTGCCAGGTGTGGTGGCCGTTACGGTAATCGGAAGGGATGGTTTCATTATTGATAGTAGCAGCACGGCTGATGTCGACCTGGATGCCCTGGGTGCAGTCGTTTCCACCGGATTCGGTGCGGCTGAAGTGATGGGAACTGAAATTCAGCTTGGTTATTTAACGCAAACAATCATGGAATATGATCTTGGAAAAATATTAACAGCCTCTTGTGGTGACAATATTTTGGCAGTGGTAACCAAACCGGATGCTGTAATTGGTAGTGTCCGCCATCATATTAAAAAGGTGATCGCCGATTTAGGCAAATTAATTTAATGAAAATTGATGATTCAGGGGATTTTGTCGCGCTTTTCTTTTCGGTGAACAACCAACTAGCCCATCTTATAAAAGGGTCACATTATTAAAATTATTGGATTCGGAAGTTCTCTCGAAGTAAGTCTTGGTGGTTTTTTTACCTTCGTCACGATTAATGAAATGCCAGATTCAACCAGCAAACTACCCTGAAAAGCGCCTTTTACAACTACTTTTTCGACTGACCGTGCCGAATAATATCAATATTGATGCTTGTATGCTTAAAACAGAGTTTTTAAATCCCCTTCATTTTATTTTACTCCCTGAAAATTATTCACAGCTCCATTTTCGCACAGTAACATCGAATACTATTTCAATCCTTCAAATAAAATTATATGTTTATGGGACAGCGTTTCTGTAAAAAGCATAGAAGATTTTGTACCCAATCGAATCTATCAATCGATTTATGAATGGTACCAGCGATTTAGGTTTTGTAAATGTATTAAATCAACAAATGAATTATCCTATCTTTATAACAAGAAGAGTCTGGCTTTAATTGATTTTTAATGATACAAAATGCGAGGAACAAAGCTTTATCCTGAATATTTATGATAGGAGGTACGGTAAATGCCAAGAGAAATTAAAGATGTTTTAGATGATATATTACAAAATGCACCGGGGGTAATTGGTGCGATTTTAATTGATTTGGATGGAATTCCCATTTCTTTAAGTGGCCGTTTTGATTTACCGGCTGAAGAATTAGGGGCTCTTTTGGCTGCCTGTTATTCTTCCTATGCCCAGGTCGGTGCGGATCTAGGGCAGGAATTATCGACCGTGATGACTGAATATAAAAGCCTAAAATTGTATCAAATCGGCATGACCCGCGGTGGGCTGGTGATTGTTGCCGATAAAGATGCCTATTTGGGTATGATCCGGCTGGAAGCGAAACGGGCAATCAAAGAACTTACCGAAATGATGATTGCAAGCGAAGAATCTCGCGAAAGATTGATGGCCGAGCATAAATTCAGAGCTCCGAGCGAACAAGAAATAAAAGATGTTCTTTCGAAATTCATGTAATTTCCACATGAGTCACCTAAAACATCATCATCATTCGAAGCAGGAGAATTAAATGAGAATTATTAACGGACAGATTTATTTTAAGATACTCTTTTTCGGCACGGCCTTAGCAGGGAAAACCACGACTTTGAAATGGATTTATGAAAATATTATCCCGGGGGAAATGAAATCTACCGAAAATATCCGTAGTGTCAATACATCCTTTGGACAGACAATGCTTTTTGATTTTGTGCCAATACAATTGAACGAAAACCTCAATATTCGATTTTTTACGGCAACCGGACAGGATTATTACGCCGGTACCCGTAGAATGCTTTTTCAGGACATCGATGGCGTATTTCTGGTGATTGATGCGCAGAAAGCCGAATTGGAACATAATAAAGAATTTATTCATGAATTCCACCGTCACGTGGAGATGTTTTTTAATAGTATCAATGATTTAATTGTTATTGTTCTGTATAATAAACAAGACCTTGAAGATATTTATCCTTCTGATTTCCTGGCGAAGGAATTGGAATTGGAAAATTTTCCATCGTATGATGTTTGTGCCATCTCCGGTAAAAATCTCAAACCGGCTTTTGCAGAAATGGTTAAATTCTGTTTGGCCAGATTAGAAAAATGAGCCTAGTGAGTAACTGCTTCAAATAAATTCTTTAAACGGATGAAGAAATAATATTTAAATAAAATGCGCGTATTACAGTCGCGTACTTCGACCCAAATGAAGGGGATAAGCCCATGCAAAACCAGGTCACTCAAGCCCTTGATGATATTTTAAAAAAGGTGCCCGGTGTTATTGGCGTTGTTCTCGCTGATATGGATGGAACGCCAATTTATACAAATGGTCGGTTTGACATCGCGCCAACCAGGCTTTGTGCCTTGTCGGCTGTTTGTCAGGGCTGTAATCTCGAAATTGGCAAAAGCTTAGGACAGGCACTTTCATCGATTATGGCTGAGTTTGAAACAATTAAAATTTATCATTTACGTATTGGTGAAAATGGACAACTGGTTATTCTCTCGAAAACGAAAGACGCCCAATTTGGATTATTAAAAATTGAAGCGAGTCGAGCCATTAGTGCCTTTTCTCCACTTGCCCAAGAAGAAACTCCCTCTGAATCCAAAGAATAAACGTTTTCCACTAATTAATTAATTTCTCTCCTTTTCTGCTATTCCTGAAATAACTGAGTCCACATTATTTATTTTCATTCCAGCTTACATTCTACTGAAAAATTTAGGATAAATTGAAAACGAAGCACCAGGGGAACAAATGATTTTAATTATGATTTAACAATTTATTAATTTAATCCCGCTCAGTATCCATCTCATTAAATTGGTATTTGATTTTTTGGTGGCGTAAATTCAGATTTCATAAAGTGGATACAGCATTCAATTGAGATGCAACAATTACCGCTTGCATTCCTGGGAAAAAATGTCTATCTTTTAAAACTTTAGCGATTAATTTCCTGTAACCGAAAAAAACACAAGGAACCGCCTATGGACGAGCACAAACCCTTTGTTCCGGCTGATGTGGTAATGCCAGATTTTAATGTGAAGACGGTTATTCTGGGAGTTATTTTAGGGGCAGTTTTTGGGAGTGCCAATGCGTATCTGGGTTTACGGGTTGGCTTAACTATTAGTACCGCAATTCCACTGGCAGTGGTTTCGGTAGCCATTTTTCGCCTTTTAATGCCGCTCTTCGGTAAAGCAACCATCCTGGAGTGCAATATCTCACAAACAACCGGTTCCGCCAGTTCTTCGCTGGCTTCGGGTATTATTTTTACCATTCCGGCACTTTTCATTTGGAAACACCCGCCGACTTTGCTTCAGATGACTTTATTAGCGATGGCAGGTGGTGTTCTGGGGGTATTGTTTATGATTCCGCTACGCAACTTCCTGATTGTGAAAGAACATCATCATTTACCCTATCCGGAAGGAACCGCCAGTGCGGAGGTATTAATCGCGGCTTCTGAAGGCGGTTCTACGGCCACAAACGTATTTTTCGGCCTCGGTCTGGGGGCGCTTTACAAAGGTTTGATCTCATTGTTATATCTCTGGCCCTCGAAAGTAAAATTACTACTGCCGGTTCTTCCCAAAGCAGAAATTGGTGT
>Ga0180437_10004899_pt1 | contig 18692 bp, 27 predicted proteins | sample SS_ome_4_FD_132410 | JGI IMG/M metagenome (GOLD analysis project Ga0180437, IMG submission 132410) | Hypersaline lake sediment archaeal communities from the Salton Sea, California, USA - SS_3_D_1 metaG | ecosystem: Environmental > Aquatic > Non-marine Saline and Alkaline > Hypersaline >... | reverse complement strand
TGAAAACAATAACAATACTTATGCTGCATCGTAAATCTTAATGTATCCATCGGTATCTCCAATTTTAACTTTAAGATTTGCAATAGCAGTTCCAGCCGATGCATAATTCGGCAAACAACCAGCCTCAGCATCCGCAATTAAAAAGTAGCTTGTATTAGCTGCCGCAGTTATTTGCAAAAGATTCGTAATAGCTGCACCAGTATTAAATTGAATTCCCGTCGTCATTGTTTCATCAATATCGACACAAATTCCAATAGGGGTTGAACCTGTAGTGCCATTCTGTACAGCCAAAATCGATCTAGTAGGTGCAACGTGAGTAACAAATCTCGCTACGTCACCTGTGACTGTACTGCCGGAATTTGCTGATACAAAAAGCAAATCCTCAACCTTACCATCAGATTGCGTCTCAAAACGACCAACATTTACTGTCTGTGAACTTGGATTAGTAGCATCCCCCTTAAATACACAATGAAGCACATAAGCAGTTTTATCAAGTGCATCATACCCTGTACCAGCATTTAGAACAATTTGAGCGCCCCACCATCCGCCCGTAGAAGGCTGAATATTAGCACTCCGCGTATGTTCCATTTTAATTCCCTGAACGTATTGCCCAAGTCCAGAATCAATATTAAACACACTTTTGATACAATTCAAGTTTGCAGCCGTAATATTAACAGCAGCAGTTGAACAAGCACCAGTAATCGCAAGACCAGTCGTGCAAGCGCCAATATCAATACCAGTTGTAGAAGCATTAGCTTCAATTACAATACCAGTAGTCCACGCTTTACAAGTGCCACTCTTCTTGAAACGAAGACCAGCAAGCGTAGCACTGGTAAGATCAGCACTTGCATTTATACTTGAATCAATACAGACACCATTTACATGACCGGCACTAACAGTTACATTAGCACCAAAATCCAATGCGAAATGTGCAGCAGCCGTTAGAGTAGTCGAAGTGCCAGAAAGTGTAATAGTCTCAGAAGCTTCCACAAGACCATACACGCCACAGTGTACACCGTCAGCCATATTCGCTTTCGGTCGCAATTTTGCAAACACAGAAATGTGATTGCACTGAGAAGTCTGGGCCGTAGCAATCTCATAACGATTATAGATACCAGCCGACGACCCGGTATTTCCGGCAACAATATCAGCATTCGCCTCATTGTGAATCTCAACAGCAAATGGATATGTAGTAGTTGTATAAACACCAGTACCTTGCACGCCAGCCACAAAAGCCTGGTGAGTAGTCTCACCAACGACATAAACACCATAGGGCCAATTGGCAGCCCCAGTAGCCTTGTCGATCAACACAGCAGCGCATGTTCCATTGTTGGTAATCGTACCGCTGCCAGTGGTCTCAACGTGGATACCACACGCTTCCCCGCCGCTGTCCACGGTGAGGGCCGTACCAATTTCCAAACTCGCATCAATACACGAGAAGGTCGAACCCGTCTTGGCACTATGCGTACCAACTAACTCAATATAGCCCTGCACGCCAGTATAAATGCCAGTCTGAACATCAACACCATTTATCAATTTCAATTGCCCCATCGCACCACGAATCGACGCGCCGGCCTGATCGACAGTAAGCAACATTCGGCTACGAAGATTGTAAACACTTGAAGCAATACTAAGGCCATTGTCATCGCCGAAAATGGCAACAGCAGAAGTGTTACTAGATGAAATTGCAATTCCACTCCCCGCCTCAAGCGAAGAAAACTCACCAACGTCAAGCGATACATCAATCTCACCAGCATCAACAGCTTTGAAGGCACATGAAGTTACCGTGCCCTCATTCACATAGAGGGCAGTGCCGGCACCGCCATCAGTATGTTGAAATAAACATCCGGTCTGATACTTGTCCGTCCCATCAGTTGGAACCACTGAACCAGACGCAAACAACAGGCCCCGGTCCAAAATTACCGGCGGCTGCATACGCAACAAACTACAAACTCTTTGAATCATTATTCTGCCCTCACATTAAGAATTGAAAATTCCGAAATTCTACTCCACACGATCCCTTCCATATTACGAAGCCGGGTATGTAGTTCTTTGCCCGCTTCTGTAACTTACACCCTCACATGTTTCATATCCGAGCACTGCGTTGCCGGCCGACTTGCCGTAAATTGCAAGCCGAGCCTTTGGACCACGAACTTCAACATTGGCGCCGGGTTCCAATAAGCAAAGCCCTTGCTCACTAACGGCGGCCTCGCCAAACCCCAAATAAGTATCGTGGTCACTTTGCGCCTGAATCACAATGTAATCTCGATGTGCATCAGCAGCTACAATTGCTGCACTTGCGCCACCGCCAGTCAATGTCTTTGTGCCTGATGCCATATTATCGCCTTCCACCTTTTCTTTCAATTTCTTCCATTACCATAAATGGATTTATTCTATCTAGGCCAGTTGCTTTTGTTATGCCCGCCCGTCGTTGTGATGCCGCTCTGCTGCGTACCTGCGCCGGCGTAAGTGGAGTAACTGGCTTCTTTGTAGTTTGCATACCACGCCTACTGGCCTCATACTCACGATATGCCCGCTTCTTGGCCTGTTCTTCTTCCTGTCGCTTTCGATCAGCAGCCATCTTGGCACGCACCCTGGCAACAGTACCTACTTTCATTCTTGCCATTATAGATAAGCCCCCCTGTATGTAATTGGATAAGTGCCTCCCGTATCTCCATGTCGAATGCGCTCATAAATGGGCTCTACATGACCCATTTGCCCATAAATCTGTGCTCCCTTCTTTCGATCCCTACTTATGGCATCAATCAACATGACCTTGAACTTTTCGCTATGCAGGCCAGCCTCGCCGTGAATCCGTTGCTCTGCAATAGCCAGGCAGCTTTCGATATATAATTCAGCAAGGTACATCCCACCTAGCGGATAAGGATAGCTAGCCGAAAGTTTTCCACTATACGCTTCGTATGCATAGCACAATGAGCTTCCCGCAGCACTTGCACTCAATGCCGGCCAAAACAAAATCTCACTCCGTTGCCCAGTTGTTCGGTCTGACGATTTTGAACGCACCGCAGCATAGAATGGATAGTCTACCCGATCATTACGTGCGCGCATTTCCAATAAGGCGCCAACAGACACTACCTGAATTGCAGCACGATATGTATCAGCCCCATAATGTAAATTGCCAATCAGCCTGCTAAAATCATCCGGCAAAGCATAATTGGCCGTGCTTCGCCTGATATTAAAAGTCAGGCCGGTTGCGTCCCCTGGAGATTCCGTCAGCGTAATAGCACCAGCAGCAACAGATTGAATACTGTAAGTGCCTACCGAAGCCGCAGGCGCCGTCACGTAAACAATATCATCCGTCGTGATTCCTTGTGCCGTCCAATCTGTATAGGTAGCCGAATCAAATTCATTGCCACTTATCACACCGTCCGTCCCGGTTGCCCCCAGGGGTAATGTCGTGGATGGTCGAAGGAACGACCATTCATAACCTGCAATCTCAGCACTTAAAGCCGGTGGGTAATACACCTGCCGAACGCCAGATTGCACAATTATTTCCACTTCAGTCGTCGGGTCCGGGGTACGGGCTGCCCAATCTGCGAAGGCAGACCCTCCCCGGCCGTGGCCCAGGAAGTATCCTGTCTCCTGTTTAAGCTCTGTAAAAGCAATACTAAGGCCAGATTCAGCCATTTTCTTCTTTTAATGCAAGTTCTAATGACTTGGTTAATAGGTTATTACTAAAATTACGAGAAGCAAGTATATACCAACTTGATGTTGATAATTGAGACAATAATTTAGACTCACGGATCACTTGATCTATGCAATCATTAACACAGTCCCAAATCTCATGTTCTAAATCAGCAGTAACATTTAGTCCTGAATTACAAAGAAGCACAATTAGATCATCGTAAGCATTTCGATCATTAGCAGAACGAGTCATTTTCCTATTTATCCTTTATTTCTCAAGTAGGAAACAAGGTTAGTCAAGCCAGAGGAAGAGAGCACCCTGGCTTGACCCCCTGGACCACCTGCCCCGCTGTGGTCTTAATACTACGATTCAGTAACACCAACACTTGCCATGTTACGCCAAGCGCCACCACTCCACTTGAGTACAACCTGATCGCCCACGGCGCCCAGGGCACAAGACGCCAGAGCCCCGCCGGCAAGGGTAATACCGTCGTTGTTCTCAATATCAAGTGCAGCCTCGTTCGTGGTAATAGCAGTCGTAATAACCTCGACCTTCTTGCGAAGACCTTCAATCGTCCCGTCAAGGACTTCCTCAGTCGGGCTACTGCTACCAGAAGCAACTCCAATAATCAACGTGGTTCCGCCCACCATCGCAACCCAAGCTGTATTGGCTACAATTTGCACAACCTCAACGCCACCAGACGGCGGACCTTCTTGGAGAAGGGCCAGACATGTTGCAGTGCTGGCACCATCGGCAGTAACAGTCTGAAGCGGCTGCGCCGAACCGGCACCATCAAGCCCCTCGTATCGAAACTGACCAACATAATCAGTTGTGACATCAAACGTCAAAAGACCAACGCCAACCACAGTGCTGGTATCCTTCCCAAGGAGAATCTTACAAACACTACCAGGCTTGTTAATCTCGATAAGCTGGCCACCAGCCTTGGCCGAATAAGCATGTTCAGAGACACCAGCAAAATGCTGAGCATTTGTCGTGCTGCAAGTTTCGACGCGATTATACCGAGATGCCTCTGCATAAGTGGCGCCATCGCCAGTATAATCATAATTGTAACACACTGCCTGACCAACTTTCAGTGCAGCGTTACTTTCATACCAAACATATTCAACAATTCTGTTTTGCAGGTCAATAGGACCATTAACCGATCTGTCCATTTCTTGTCCTTTCAATTATTGGGAGAAATCCTAGCCCGCAACGGATGTTGCGAGCTAGGAGAAAATTCAAACTACGCCTTACAAAGTACACCTTGCTGACGAAGATTCGTGCAAGCCATATTCAAACTGCAATCCAAGTCAACACGGCGAACAAGGTGCTTGCCGGGAACCCGATACGGCTTCTCGAGGTTATTTTCCCAGCCGGCCAGAACGCCAATTGCAAGCCATTTCCAATCCAGCATATAAACCGGGTCTTTGGTGTCACTATTTAGATATGGTGCATAAGTAAACGGTGTAGACCTAAACACGGCCCGGCCATCCTTACTGGCTACGTTATTCCCAAGGTTCATGTTTTGCTTCTCAAGTTCTTCCTCGATAAGCCCAAGCGTATCACTGTTCACGTAAATTCCATTTTTCATATTACTCAAAGTTGGCTGCGAATGGCTAACCGGGGAACGAAAGTTCGTTTCACGCGCCATTCTACGCATTTTGCGAATCAAGTCTTCCTTACTGACAGCTACATAATTACCCGACCAGTTCGCATGTCGAGCATAATTCGACTGAGAAATCCCAGCCTTGCCAGCCGGAAAATTCGTCGGATTTGGACCATAAAAACCTTCAGTAGCCGAGCGAGTTACCCAATAACCTATACCAAAGATCGTCTTACCATCGTCCTCCGGCTCTGACCAAAGCCATTCCTCCATTTTCTCAAAATGGCTAACCATCATGGCGACATATTTTGTCTTAATGAAATCAACAATTTTCGCTCCGCCCCTTTGAAACGCCGGTTCCCGCAAATCATACACATAATGACTATTGACGTGACGGCAGTAAATTACTCCCCTTATCATCGTATCAGTCATTGCACTGCCGTCAGTCTCGTAAAGGCCAACTGCCCGCGTGCTATGATTATGATCGTACTGAATATCAAATCTCCAAGGATCACCACCGTCAAATTGGTGTTGACGAGTCTTCCACATTTCCCGGACTGCAACGTGATCCGAAAGATCAGTCTGCATGTCCAAAAACGCACCGCGCTTAATCAGTTTTTCCTGAGTAAGTAACGCAGCATCAGCAATTTCCGCATACTGTAGTCCCATTTACCTGCCCCTTTTCACTAAAACTACAATAGCTACCTACTGAAGAACTTTGCGTCCACTTCAGCAGCTATTTCTTCTTCTGGCGAAAGCTTTGGCTTCGCCTTTGCCCCGCCTGCCCTTTGAATGTGTTGAGAAGCCTGCTTCTTCAGGTTCTCCCGAAGCTCCTTTTCGTGAATCTGCCGATATTCATCCTGTAATACCTGCCCTGCCGCCACTTTGAACACTTCCTCCCACGGCGGCGATTGCTGCCCTTGGGCTTGATAACCTGCCAGCAGCACACTCACTTGTCTTGCAATTGCATCCCGTTTTGCAAATTGCGAACTTCCCCGATCCAGTGAGTTATACCCACCCGCACCGAGGGCTTCTTCAAAATCTTTTCCAAGTCCGGCAACTTGCCTATCAAACCATTGTTCTATTTCAGCAGCCGCTTGGGCTTGAGAAACTTCGGATACTTCTTCGTGCTGACTTTGGAGTGATTGAATTGTTTCATATTGTTGCTTGATAATATCCTTAAACTTATCTAACGTCTGAATTACTTCAGGCTCATAAACTTCAGGGTCAAGCTTTGGAAAATTAGCAAAAGGATCAACAGGCTTTTCTTCCTCTTCAGTTTCAATTACTGACTGAATAGCATTTTCCATTCTATTGACAGCGCTTATAAGTGATCCTTCACTTGGGAACATTCTCGCATCGGCCAATGGAATGCCGACTTCCACCGCCCGCGTCAAAGCTTCGTCACTAATCGTGACTGGTGTGGAAATTTCCTTTCCTGCATCCGCTGCACCATCGGCTTCGACTTCCTCTTCCTTGCCCGTTTCCTCTCCGGCAATATCTACTTCTTCGGCCTCATCGGCCGCGTCCCCTTGATCCATAACCCCTTCAGCGGGCTTTTGGTCTACAACTTTATCTTCAGATTTTTCCTCTACATCTTCCCTTGCCCTCTCTTCAACCACTTCATCAATTGCCTTGTCAATTTCACTCTCTAACTGGTTAGTTGGCATGTCTCTCTCCTAAATGAAGGAATTTCTATCGTGCATTCCACGAATCTTCAGTGCTTTCTTACGATGTGCGGCTGAAGTGTAAATCGGGTCACCGCCCTTTGTTACCTCAGTTGGACAGCCACGCTCTCTTAAATGCTGTCGTAATTCATTTGCTTGGCCTGGGTGGACACCAGACGCATAACATACTTGCGGCCATGCAGGCTTCCTTGAGGATGTTGAGCCCTTTACGGTGCACAACATTCCTTGCGCTTCTGCCTGATAATCACGAATTGCAACTTTCCCATCAGGAAGCACTATACTTTTTGGTGCTTGCCCGACGGGAAATGTTCGATCAACAATCAAATTATCTTCTGTCTTATAGCAGTACACGCGCATCTGTTAATCCTATATAGTTAAAATCATAATTATACCTATCTTGACCACTTTTATAACAATCACAAGCGTAAGTTATACCCCTGTTTGCAGTTACGTCAAAAAGAAAAAATAATATATTTCCCCATCACATAATAATCACCCCGTTGAGCGACCAATCGCCGCCATTTCTGCCTCTTGCGGCCGTCCACCCAGTAAGGCTTGCTGGAGAATTTGACTTTTTCCACGCTCTGTTGCGCCCGGCCGATTTATACGCTCATACGTGCGAGTTGTATTTAGGGGCATCTTCCCTTGCTCCTCAAGTTGCTCTTGATTTTGTTCCATGAACAGCACAATATCATTCAACTCCTGGAAATCTGCATACTTAGCAGCTATTTGCAAAATTTTCTGCGCATCCAAAGACCCGCCCTGCTGCTGAATTGCCGGCATAAGAGGGAACACAAGACGTTCCAGCATCATAAAGAGCTTTTGTAGCTTCAGGCTCGGCGAATCGTCCTGGAGACTATACACATCAATATCAAGGTTGTATTGTTCAAACTTTCCAAGACGTGATTGTCGATTCCAGGGAATCGCAATACTTATATCAGTTCCGGGAATCGACTTTTCCAGTTGCCGATCTCTAACTACATCATGCCATTCATAATATGCCAATGTTTTGAACAGCTTTTTACTGAAGGCAATAACCTCAGCGGCCATGTCGCGCATCTGAGCACCGGTAGCTTCACTTAATAGCTTCTCCTGTCCAAGTGTTTCGGCCTGAGGAGATAAGCCGCCAAGCGAATCAAGGTTCAATGCAAAATACGAAGTCAAGTCCTTAACTTGCAGAAAAAATGCAAGCGTGTTAGGCTCAATACCACCGGCCTTTAACGTCTTTGGCTCCTGGCCCGGATAAACAATTCCATCACCGTCTTTTGCATTTTTGAAATTAGTCACTGCTTCATCATCGCTACTGGAGAAGCCAAGCACGGTTTTCTGCGCATCTGCTTCGTCACCCAGCTTACGAAATAAGCTATTGGCTAAATCATGTAAATCGCGCCACATGAGAACCGGCGGCAACGGCAAAATATTTCCAGGAACCCGATCAAATGCAAGCTGCAAATATGGCCCTTGCTCCGGGCTGTCCAATTTAAAAACCTTCAATCGTCGCTTTGTCTGAACACCATACGTCACCATAAGGCGCTCTTTAGGAAGCCAAATGTCTCGCAATTGAATCTTTTTACGAAATAATTCGACACTTCCATCTACACTAATGCCCTCCGCTCGCCTTTCTCCTCCATCGCCGGTAATTTTGTACTCGTCAGATTTCAAATCGGTTTTATTCTTTTTAGGAAACCAAGGCGAATCCATTACCTCTTCATAATCGAGCCAATAGGTATTGCCAATATATTGGATTAACTCCGGGCTTTTAGCCCCCATGTCAATTACAATATCGTCAAGTGTAACAATATCAACAAACGGCTCGCCAAAATCATGCCCAAGAATCTCGCCAACACGATGCAAGCCGACCTTCACCCAACCACATGAGAAAAGTGCTTCAATAACAAGCGCTTTCATGGTCGTTTGTAAATCAATCTCACCTGGAATCTCATTTACCGCAAGCTCCAATGCAGCAGCAGTGGGCTTTAGCCAGTCCTCTTTTGTGGTAATCAAAGCCCGCGGCGCTTTCGGGGCAAGCAGCCGAGAAAAAATGTTAACCGCAAGCTTAATAAACGACACAGGAATACGCTTATCAGTGCCGTGGTCGGAATAATGATAGCCTACAAATTGGCTGATGTTCTCAACGCGCTTTAGTCGCGGCTTTTCCAATTGCCTTTCCGACCACACAATACTTTCATGTAATTGCTTAAATTGCTTATCACTTAACGGATTTATCATTTTTACCCCCAACCATCTGAATGTAAAAGTTCACGACTTGATCTCACTTTTCCTTTCTCTCTCATTTCCCGCCTCCACGCCAATGATCCAATTGGCACCTTGGGCTTTTCAGCCTGCGACGGCTTTGCCTTGGCACCTGATAGTATCATCCAAGCCAGCGCATCTGCCATCACCCGGTCTCCATGATTTGATCGTGCCCCAGACGGGTCTTCCTTGTTTTTAGACCGAGCATGAGAAACCCCCCCGCCCGGATCGAAAATATATTCCAGACATTCCTCCAATGCTTCCTTAGAACGATTAACACATATACCTTTTTCAATGGCAGCACGGTAATTACCAATTACAACCAGCTTACCCTCTTTTGTTGGCGCCCATCCCGGAATATCACTTACCTTTTTGGAAATTGCCTCTTCACGCCGGTAGAAATAGACATTTCTATAACCTAATTCGATTACTCGTGAGCCAAATTGGCTGCCGGGACCATTGCTCTCCCAAATTATCACAGCATTCCCCAGCCATCGAGCAATCGCCACCACTTGCCGGGCAAATTCTTCAGGACGAATATATGGATTGACATATTGAAGAATCTTTTCATTTGTTATTTTGTCATATCCACAAATACATGAATTACTTGCGCCGGTCCCGGCAGATACGTCAACACCAATTACAATTTTATGATCTGACGAAAAATTACCGTCCTTAGTTGGCAAGCACCATAATTCCAATCGACCATGCTCATCTTCGCGGAATCGAATTGGCTCTGCCGTTACGTTATCATATTCAAGATCGCCAATAACCACCGGCGGCCGGGTAAATTGTCTAATAGCGTCCTGAATGGCAGGCGCAGAAAAGTATTGATATTGTGACCCGCCGTAATCAATGTCCCATTCCTGCGCCATTTGTCGTGGCGAAGATCGCGCCTCTTGTTCATCATAAGGCACCGACCGAAGCTTACCATCCAATATTGGATGGTAGTCAGCAGGGTAATTTTCATGGTCGAGAATCTTTAAGCTGCCACCTTCGTCGGTCGTGTAAAGCCCCTTGCTTTTTTCGGGATGATCCGACCAATGAAACCGAAGCTTCCTAATCGATGTTAGACTAATATCAAAATAGGCATTGCCGGTTCCTAGGGGAGTTGAATTAAAAATTCTGCTTCTAGTTGTAGCAAGGGTTGCTGGGAGAATCTTATGGCCGAAATCCACTGCCGCAAATTCATCAAGTAAAATTGCCGTTCGACGGTCGCCACGAGCAAAACCCTTTGTTGTGCTTTCTCCGTCAATTACGCTATTTGTGACAGGGTTAATAATATGCTTCTTCCGTCGATGATCTTGTTTATTAAATCCCCGGGGCATCAACCATGGAGGCAGATGGTCATGGCAATAATCAACCTTCCAAAATAACGCTTTAGGATTTTCGCTATCGTCAACATATTCATCAACCCGCGACCCCATGAGAAACGATTTTTGTGTCATTGCAAAATGCCATTGCCATTCAAACGCCAGAACGCACAGCCACGACGCGCCCATATCCCTAGTCTTCTCAATAAACAAATCGTGCCTGTTAATAGCGGATAGAATCTCTAATATGGCCTTACGTTGAAATGGATAGAGAATAAATGGAATCTTCGTAAAGGGTTCCGTGCGCGGATCGTAAGTATAGACAAAGCCGCAAATATAAAATAGCGGATCAATTGCACATGCATCCCAGATTACATTAGCATAAGATGGGTCTTCCATCACGCGCTGATGAATCCTTGCACGCCATTTCAAATTTTCCACCATGCTGGTTGGAACATGGTGAATGAAGGGTGTTTTCACTATTGATTCCCTTCGTTAATCACAGTAAGCATTTCTTCAATCTCTCGTATACTTCGCTTACTAGCCGATCTATCAAGCTTTGTCTTTTCAGATTCATCATCCCCTTTAACTTCAACCTGATTGTACTTACCAAGGAAGTCCTTCGGCGCTTCCTTAGCCTGGCAGTACAGGTAATAAGCTGCGTCGTTAGGAGCCACAGTTGGCTCTTGCTGCGTGCGTAAATATTTCCCGGCGGCCTCAATCGCCCAAGCTAGATTCTCTCGATGGCTTTGCTCTCGGCCCTCACATTCAACCTTGCCAGCCGGGGGCGGCTGTCCAACATCAGGATGAGATTCGGGATGAGGATCGAATTCGCTCACGTCATACTCACGAAAGAGCCTTTTCAGGCACGCAAAGTCCTTCGAGGCTTGCACGACGGCCTGATGTTGAGTCATGCCGCGAGCCTTAAATTCTTCGACCGCCTCTTTCCATCGCTCGTAAGTCTCTTTTTTCAGGCCGTCTTGCCGCCAAGTAATTGATTTTGCTCGCTTGGCAAACTCCTGAATTGACTTTGAGGGCATATACTTTTTGGCCTTATCAAATCTTGGTATCTCGTTCTTATCCCTGGCAATTACCTTGCGAATTGTAGTCTCAGAAACCCCAAAAGCCTTCCCTAAACTCGCAAGTGTTTCACCGTAATTTTCTCGTCGTGATAGAATTTCATTCTTCTGATGCTCGGTAAGCTTTGTTTGCGGGTGCATTATTCCTTCTTAATAAACTGTCGATCTTCTGTTAGCTTTTGTTGTGGGGGCATATTCTCGCTTGTATAGACAAAAGTTTATATCGTTGCTCGTGAATTATTCTGTTTCCTTCTCTTATTACTCTCGTTAATTCATTTTGCAACCGTTTACGTTCTTTGCGTAAATAATCAACTTCACGAGACAATGATAAAAGGGTGTCAATATCCCAATCACCTAATATATGAAAAGGGTCAGAAACTATCTGTCGAATATCTTCTGTAGTCATAATTATCTCTCTTCTTTTCGTTTCGTAAACGATTTCTTTTTCTTCTTCTTATTACTAGGCTGAATATCCGAGCCGTACTTCTCCGTCCATCGTCTAGCAATTTCAGGATGTTTAGCCCACATATATCGTCGTTGTTTTTCACTCTTAAACGGCATAGTTATCTATCTCTATAAATAACTTCTTTTTTTCCACTGAGATCAATTATGAATTTCCAATCTTCAAGTGCTCCACGTAGTTCTTTATTTTCTTTACATAAAGACTGTTTATCTTTAATGCATCTATTAACTTCCTTTTGAAGTTTTCCAATAATATCTGATAAATCTGATAACAATGACTGTAAGGTCTAATAATTCGGCATAGAATAATCTCCCTTATGCAATTACAGATGATGCCCCATCTTCCACGTTACCCAGCTTAAAAGGCCACAAAGCGCTTATTGGCCACTAAAAGATATTTTCCATGGAACTCCATGGAACTCCATGGAACGTGCGTGCGTGCGAGGCTTCACCATCCAATAGTGAAAGGGTCAGAACTTACCGCCGTAGAGGGGCAGGTAAAGAAAAGCTTCACGAGGGCAAATTCAGCCAAATAACCATCAGATTTACCCCTCTTTTGGAAATTACTACTAATAAGGGGTGTAGGTTACCTAGTAGGTGGTTCAATTGCGTCAATTGCGCGTCAAATTGGCGACTTTGAAGTAAATCAAAATCGTATATGCTTAGGCAGTAAGAGGTTACGTCACGAAAATTCCTGAAAATGATTTATTTCATTATTTCAAGGCGTCACCTAATCTAAAAGAAAAAGAGAAAGGAAAAGAAGGGGGGAGAAAAAGGGGTGGCTTGAAAGAATGAAGAAAGAGAGAAGAGAGTATAATATGATATATATATATATATTATATATATATATTATTATTACACTTACAGCGTTTTCACAGGTGGTCGGGGGGTGTTATACCCCACGTCAAAATTGGCCCTTTGAAGGAATGTTGAACAGGTGAAATAAGTGTCGGGCAATGTTGGGGGTGTAATTTGGTAATGTTAAGTACCTCTGTTGCGAAGGTATTTAGGGTGGGGGCTGAAAAATTAGTGTGGCGCCGAGGGCGACTTAACCGCACCCGGACCCGCGATTCGGGGCGGGGGGTGTGGTTAAATTCTAAGGGGGATGGGGCCCCTCGTTACGTTCTGATTTATTCAAAAACCCCTGTTTTCCCAGGGTTTTGTGCGGTCTGAGCGACACGTTCGGGCCAGTGTGCCCCTACAACCATTACATTTACCAAGGTACACTTAGAGCACTAAGCTTAGTGAACGCGGTGATGGCCGTGATGGCGTGTTGAGCGCAATAGCTCACCACCACACACAGTCTCAATAGCGCCCCTAGCTTCGCCCTGGATCGACGTTCGACCAGTCCAGCCCCTCTCATGCCCTCTTCCCTCCAGCGCCCCCTCCAGCACAGTCCAGAGAGAACACACTATAATCATTACTTGGACAGTGAACCATTTACATCACTAGATCACTGAATATTTGCGTTGATGCCAATATGTCTTAATAACCTGCATAACCATCACTATCTACCCACACTATGAGATATTTTGTCGAAAATAATCGCGTTCCACTGGATTCTCAGCGGTTTTAAGTGTAAGCTATATTCGGACCGATTCACCACACACTACACATGGCAGGAAAGTTAACTATGAACGATTTTGACAAGTGGTGGAAAAAGCAAGGTTGTAAGGATAATGATTGGCTTACTTGTAACTTCGAGGCTGTAGCGGAACAAGCTTTCTGGGCAGGCCGACACAGCGTATCCCATATCTGCTTGTACTGTAGAAAGCCCCTAGTACCAATCGCCACTGTACTAGACGAACATGGTCACTGTCCTAATGATTGGAGAGATAACGGCGAGGAGTACGCTTGCCTTACTTGTAAGTATACTTGTTAACTAAGGGGGTCTATTATGCGACGCATTTGGCTACCAAACGGCGAACCGGGAATTGAGTATCATGGACAAGCCTACCGATTAAACGGCAAGACTCGACAATTCCAGCCAGTAGGCCCTATTGAACTATCAGACTGTCATTTTCCGCATGGACACTCTATTCCCCTCCGCCTCCGTCACGCCACGTTTCAGATCGACCAGATAGCGCAGGAGGGAATGTAAAATGTGTGAATTTTTGAGTTTCAAAATTAGTGATGCAGGTGATATTTACGTCGGCTCATTAAATTCACATAGCGGCATTGACGCTGCTTATGACTTACAGCCCGACCAGGCACGAGAAGCGGAATGGATCAAAGATGACAGTGGGAAATCACTTACGGTTCGGGTGCCTCCAGGTAGCGAGAAGAGCGAGAACTATTACCGTGCTCTCATCTTAGGTCGATGGCCTAATCGACAAGCTTTACTTGCATGGATTAAGACAGGCAAGAGAAAAGAATATGGTGTAATAGTTCAGTATTATTACCAAAATGGTAAGCGCCACTGTGAAAGTGGACCAGCGGTAATTTACTCTCATGGACGTAAAGAGTGGTGGCTAAATGATAGACTTCACCGCGAAGATGGACCAGCGGTAATTTACCCTGACGGAGGTAAAGAGTGGTGGAAGGATGATAAGCGTCACCGCGAAGATGGACCAGCGGTAGTTTATTCCAGTGGTACCCAGGAGTGGTGGAAGGATGGCAACTGTCTTTATGGATAGCACAAGAGAGCATGTAAAGGAGAATACCATAAGAGAAAAACTACGTAGACTGTTGCTGCGCTGGGATCGTATCGTGTATCGCCTAACGGGGCTCACGCAACCTGAACACTAAGAAGGGAGAGAAAATGCCAAGTGGCCTTTGGGAATTGTCTAACGAGAAAATGACAATCAAAGTGGAAACCGATGCGGCCCATAACGTGCGAACCGTTGCTCCAATTGCACGGCAGTTTATTGGACAACCACTAAAGAACCTGACGAGTTGGATGCATCGTACCGGTGGACCAGTTGACGTGGCGCCGGTAAAGAGAACCTGAACACTAAGAAGGGGGAATATCATGCTCGAAGATCAGGCAAAGACTCTGATTGTGGAAGTGGACAAGCAAAGCATTCGCGTTACCCTTGGACAGCCGCTCACGCTAGTCGAGATATGGGAGCGATTCTGTTTTCCGGGGCGCCGGTGTCCTATCTGCACATTGTCGGGGGAAGTGGCGTATGTAATTTTCTAACACGAAAGAAGAAGCAAGGAGAATGACACTATGAGAACTATCGGTAAGTTTGAATTGTCCGACCACGGAATAGAGCATTCCCAATACTTCCAGGGTTGCTGGGTTGCCTTTACCCCGTTTGCCAATGTCGTTACGGGCATCGGGGACAACCTGGCCGAAGCTATCGACGATTGCCTAGAGCAGATTACCCAATGCGGGTTTGAAACTGAGGGCATGGAAGCGCGGATCATGGAGCAAGAGGGATGGGAAGCGCTGCCTACAGAACCAAGTGTATTGGCGGAATTCCCGGTTGACGGAGAAGGAAAAGACTGGGACGGAGACTGCGAACTATATTACCACGTTTCCATCCGCTGGAATGAGGGGAGCTAGCACCATGGGCGTCTACATCTACGCTGCCGACATTTACTGTGAGGATTGCGGGGAGGTAATCCGGGAGAGAATTACCGAAGAGGGCCACGCGCCAGCGGACCCATGGGACGAGTGTTCCTATGATTCCGACGAATTCCCAAAAGGCCCGTACCCGGACGGAGGCGGTGAAGCCGACTGCCCACAGCATTGTGGGGCGGGGTCGGATTGTCTGAATGCTATCGAGCTATCGGACGGAACCAAGATCGGCGCTTGGCTGGAAAATGAGTTGACAACCTATGGGGTCGAATATGTCCAGGAGGCAATCCAAGAGGGCGGGGAAGTAGCCGAACTGTGGGCGGAATTCTACTGCGCCTATGACCTACAACTGGAGGAATGACACCATGGGAACCACAACACAAACTGACGTAACTGCCGACAAGCTGACCGAAATGCTAACGGAGAATACCGGCCGACATATGCTAGACTCCGGCGGCGTATATGGGCGTAACTGGGAACGCAACCAGGGAAGGGATTTTACGAGCGAACCGGAAGGGAAGCTAGAATTCTGGCAACGCAACGGGGAGCTAAGCATTCTCCCCGTTGTGAGTGTCTACCATTTTCTGAAGGATCGGCTGGAATACAACCCAGAGCTAGATGAACGCTACCGGGAATACGTAGAAGAAGAGGGGCTGCCCCTGGACCTCCGATCCGCAGAAAGCTTTGTTGAAAGCTTGGACGGCAAGGGGCTCTATGGGGACGATTCTGGTCCCTTAACCGTCAACACCTACAACGGGGAAGACCTGCTTTCCCAAGTTCTCCAGTACGTCTACTGGGCGGATGAAGACGGGGACGCGCACGTCATGCTACAGATACACGGTGGTTGCGACGTGCGAGGTGGATACACTGACCCCGTTGCGTTCGACGTAACCGACTATGATGGAACATCCATTTTCGACAATGCCCGCGCGTCGATCTACTGCGACGATTGCGGAAAGCATTGGGACGCGGACAACGGTTGCCATTGGGCTCCCGATGGTTGCTATGGTCCGGGATACACAGAATTGCAGGACTACCCCGCAACCGACGAAAGGCCCCAATATCCCCAGAAACCAGACCCTGCGCAGCAATTGCTGCCGATCGACTTGCCCAAACGTCCGGAGCCCTGCGCGGGCATTGTGTGGGTGGATGGTAACCAAAACGGCCATTGCCCCTATTGCGGTGGGCTGTTGCACGTTGCCCCGTGGCCAGCAGGGTGATCTAATACAATAATGGGATTTTCCCATAGCCGGGCCACCGGGCTGTTGTTATTCTCTGCTAGTCCACTACTCCTTCTTTCTTTCACCCTGCCCGGTATCCTGTCCAGCCGGGCGGGGTGTCTTTCTCTTCCTCTCATTCTTGAAACCCCCAGCAGACTCCAGAAGATTCTAGAATGAAGCGCTACACTCTCATCCTGGCAGAATGCCAGGGGCATGAACATCCCGCTCCTATTGTATGCAATAAAAAAGGGTACCTCACTGTCTCGACTGGATACCATTAGTACCGCGCTGAAGAGGTAAACACCATGAGAACTACAGAGAAGCTAGACCCATTTACCCTTGCCTACCTGGAATGTGCCTTATGGGCCGAGACTGACAATTCATGGGCATGGTGCTGGTTTTTGGGATAGAGGATTAGAAGATATTGGCGATAGGTTGACTGAGGCTGTAAAAGCTTTTGGGGAATGTTCTGTATATGTAGGCGATGATGGGAACTTACATCTAGGTTAGAAAGCGCGAGGCGCCTAGAACTTAGAATTCAGTGGGGCTTTTTTGTTGACAACACATAAAAAGAGGGTAGGATAAAAGTAGACATTCTGTTCTCGTTTCTCGTTTCTCTTTTCTGAAAGGGTCATATCATGGCCAAGAAGAGTACCACCGCTACCGCTCCCCGTCCCCGTGTTACTGCTGACGAATTGAGAGGATTTGTCGAGGTATTCCAAGCCGCCGGCTCCATTACCGAAGTGGTGGAGGCTTCAGGTTGGAAAATTGAGAAAGTTCGTGCTCAAGCCACTCGGCTGCGCAAGGCGGGCGTGCCGCTAAAGAAATTCGGCAAAAAGTCTGCACTTACTCCTGAGGACATTGGAGAATTGAAAGCGCTATGTAGCGCATGTGGTAATTAACTGGAGGACAAAAAACACCATGACCGACACCACAACCGACACCCCCAGAATCTATGTTGCCTGTTTGGCATCTTATAACGCGGGAATCCTTCATGGAAAATGGATCGACGCAACCGATGCCGAGGCTATCCGGGAAGAAATCCAGGAAATGCTCATATGGTCACCTTGCCCGGGCGCCGAAGAGTGGGCAATTCACGACTACAAAGGTTTCGGCTCCCTCCGTCTTGGTGAATCGGAGGATATTGACCGGGTTGCCGAATTAGGCGCCTTGATCGACGAATACGGGGAGGCTTTCGCAGCATACGCCAACCACGTAGGCGTGGACTACGCCACAGAGGAAAGCTTTCAGGACGCCTATTGCGGCGAGTGGGATAGCGAAGAGGCATACGCCGAAGACCTTTTCGATGAACTGTACGCCCATGACCTGCCCGACCATATCGCGCCCTACATCGACTACGGGGCCTTTGCCCGCGACTTGTTTATCAACGACTATTTCAGTGTAGAGAATAATTCGGGTGTTTATGTGTTTTGTAGCTGCTAATTGGGAGGTAAATACTCCATGAAAATGGAAATTACCCATGGTTGCCTGTATGTAACTCTTTGGAATTATCAGTTTTTTCTTTACAGACATGAATTGCTTCGAGCTATTCGATTAGCCATAAAGACAGAATGGCTTAGCCGGGAGCAAATAGAACAGGCGATGAATGGAGGAAAAACATGCGGTGTCGCCGCCAAGAAGTGAGAAAAGAAATTCTTCGCAGATTAAATAAGTGAAAATCTCCACCTCCCCCTTCCCAACCGGCAAGCCTGCCCGCGGTACTGATTACCAGCGCAAAGAGCGCAAGGCGCAGAAGCGCTTAGAGGCTCTGAACTATACACCACAGACTGCGCGCCGGCTAGCGTAAATTCTGCGCGTTCTAGCACAAGAATCAAAAACACAGCGCGAGGTGGTCTTGCGCGTATTCTCTGAGATTGTAAATGAAAGGTAGCACCATGACAG
>Ga0180437_10004896_pt1 | contig 18701 bp, 13 predicted proteins | sample SS_ome_4_FD_132410 | JGI IMG/M metagenome (GOLD analysis project Ga0180437, IMG submission 132410) | Hypersaline lake sediment archaeal communities from the Salton Sea, California, USA - SS_3_D_1 metaG | ecosystem: Environmental > Aquatic > Non-marine Saline and Alkaline > Hypersaline >... | reverse complement strand
GTACGTGTAGGTGAGGTAGGCATCGAGAGCGGACAGGTCGAGCACCCGCTCGACGCCGGGCGCTTCGAGGAGCGCCTTGAGCTCGGAGGCGAAGATCAGACGGTCTCCGTCGTCGATGTAGTAGAGGGGCTTGATGCCCACGCGATCCCTCGCCAGGAGGAGACACCGGTTCTTGTCGTCCCAGATGGCGAAGGCGAACATCCCGACCAGGCCGTGCACCAGATCCGGACCTTCCTCCTCGTACAGATGGACGAGAGTTTCGGTATCGCTCCGCGTGCGGAACCGGTGGCCCTTCGACTCCAGGCGGCTCCGGATCTCGGGAAAGTTGTAGATCTCGCCGTTGAACGTGATCCAGACCGAGCCGTCCTCGTTCGAGAGCGGCTGCTGCCCCGTCGCCAGGTCGATGATCCTCAGGCGGCGGTGCCCCAGCCCGACGGGCCCCTTCGAGTAGAACCCCTCCTCATCGGGACCGCGGTGACGGAGGACGTCGGCCATCCGCTTGAGGTCGTGGCGCTCGACGGGCGTTTGCGTCCGGTAGTTGTAGATGCCGCAGATGCCGCACATCGTCCGCTCCTCACCGAGAGGCGGGGACCTCCCGGCTACCCGGGGATCGGCCCCACGCGCCCCACCGGCCCGCGTTTCCCCAGCACGTCGTCGAACACGTCCAGGAGCCGGGCCGTGACCCGTCTCGCGTCGAACTCATCCCGGACCCCGCAGCCCTCCGTTCGCTCCAGCCTCCCGCACCGCGCCCTGTCGATGAGGTCTTCGAGGGCGGCCGAGATCGCCCCGACGTCCGACGGTCCGACCACCGGCATGCCGGCAGCCCGGAGCACGCGCGCCGAGGGTCCCGCTCCCGGCGTCAGGCCCAGGATGGGCTTGCCCGTCCCCAGGTACTCGGCCAGCTTGGACGGTAGAAACAGCCCGCCGTCGTCGGCGTCGGCGTCGACCACCAGAAGCACGTCCGCGCTCTCCATCAGGGAGAGGCTCTCCCGGTAGGAGACCCTGCCCACAACCCGCACGACGTCCTCCAGCCCGCGCCGGCGGATTATCCCGCCCGCCTCGGCGGAGACGCCGCCCGCCAGCACGACGTCCAGACCGCGCGCCGACCCGTGCGCCTCGGCCACACGCCCGACGGCGTCGATGAGAGGCTCGGCCCGCCGGCGGCCGTAGAAGTCGCCGGTGTAGACCAGCCGCAGGCGGCCGCGCCCGCCCGGGTCCTTGGTGCCCGTCCCCACGAGGTCCGGGTCGAACGTGTTGGGCAGGTCGACCACCCGGCCGCGGACCCGCGATCCATACCGATGTTCGACCCTCTCCCGCGCCTCGGGGCAGGTGAACACGACGGCGTCGGCCGACCTCATCACGCGCTCTTCGAGCCATCCGTTCACGCGCCGTCCCACCGGGCCGTAGCCGGCGTAGGGGTTGTCCACCCACGGGTCGCTGAAATGCGCGACCCACGGCAGGGCCGTCCTGCGCTTGACCGCCAGGCCCACCAGGTTCGAGGTGTACGGACTGGAGCGGCTGTAGACGAGGTCGTAGGCCCGATCCCTCGCCAGCATGACCGCCCTCCGGGAGGCAAACCCGTACCAGCCGACGCGATCGTCGGGCATCACGAGGAGCGACGGGGCCAGGCGGGCCAACACGCGCCGGAGGTGCAGCGATTCGGCCGACGCCACCCGTTCGATCCGGACGCCAGGGGAGACGGAATCCAGGAGACCCTCGTCCCGCTCGACCCCTTTGGCCCACTCGGGACGAACGGTCAGCACGTCCACCCGCCAGCCCGACCGGACCAGGTATTTGACCTGCCGGGACGCCTGGATGCTCTCGGGAAGCAGGAGCGGCGGGAACGAGTACGACACGACCAGGACCCGCCCGGCCGTCCTACCTGCGCATGAGCTCACGGTAGAGCGACTCCTCCCTCGCCTCCATCTCGCGGCCGTCCAGAACAACCGCCCTCTCCCGGGCCCTCTCCCCCAGACGCCGTCTGAGGTCGGCGTCGGCGGCGAGCCGCCGGAAGGCGGCCTCGTAGGCCTCGGGGCGGTTCGGGACCACGCACCCCGTTCCCCCGAGGATTTCGGGCATCGGCTCTTTGTCGTTGACCACCACGGGGAGCGACGCGGCCATCGCCTCGAGGACGGGAATGCAGAACCCCTCGTACCGGGAGGACACCGCGAAGATGTCCGCCTCCAGGTAGTAGCGGTGGATGTCCCCGTGGGACACCCGGGGGACGAACCGCACTCTGTCCTCCACCCCGATCTCCGACGCCAGCCGGCGAAGCTCGTCCCGCCGAGATCCATCTCCGATGAGGACCAGGTCCACGTCCAGGTGACGCACGGCACGGATGAGCGTGTCCTGCCGCTTCTGCGGATCCAGACGCCCCACCGACAGGATTCTTGGGCGCGCGTGGGCCGGGTCCGCGGTGCGCCGGAATCGGGCCGTGTCCACGCGGTTGTAGATCACGTCGACGCTCCTGGCGCCGTACCTGCGGGCGTAACGCGTCAGGAACTCGCTCACGCAGATGACCCTCGTGGCCTCGGAGAGGCTGTACCGCTCGAGGACCCGCCCCGTGAACCACCGACTCACCCACGTCCCGGTCGGGCCGTACCTGCGGCCCTCCTCCGGATCGATGTGCAGAGAGATCACGCTCGCCACGGGAATTCGGCCCGCGGCGTACACGGCCAGCGCGCCGCCCAGCTGATTGTTGTAGGCCCGAACGACGTCCGGACGGAGCGCCCGGACGGCCGAGGCCACGGCCCGAAACCCCCGCCAGTAGCTCGCGGGCGAACGAAGCGAAACGGGGGCCGGGAGCGGACAGTGAACGGCCAGACGCGCCCCGCCGACCAGAGGCTGCAGGGCCGGCGTAGGGACGGGGTCCGTCCAGAGCGACATCACGTGGACCTCGTCGAAGCAGTCGTTCGGGTTGAAGTACCTCGGCTTGATCTCCCCCTTCGCCACGTAGGCGGAGAGCGGATCGCTGGGGAACACGACGAGTCGGGCCATCCTCATCCCTTCACGCACCGGGCCGGGGCGTCAGACGCCGCGGACGCCCGGCTTCCGTTTCGCACGAAGTCTATCCAGCGGCGGCCGCGCGTGTCAACGCTGCGGGGTACGGGCGGCCAGGACCCCGGGTCTGGAGGCGCCGACCCTTCCTCAGGCCGGCGTCTTCCGCCCGAGGGCCAGCCACTCGTACGCGTACCCCATGGCCATCAGCCACCGGTGAAGGGCCCGGATGGGCGTGAACCCCGGGGTGAGACGCCGGTCCGTGATGAAGACGTGAACGGGAAGAACCAGACATTCGATCGCCACGTGCTTCAACAAGGCCCAGGGGGAGTCGAGGAACGTGAAGGGCAAGAACCCCACGGGTTCCGGGTGGACCTGCCGGTACTCGACCTGGTAGCGACCGTGGACCCAGGCTCGACGGAGGACCCGGGTGATGCTGTCGGGCTGGGGGTGGAACACCCACACGCGCGGCGCGACCGCCACGCGCAACCCCCGGGACCTCAGTCGGTGCCTCAGGTCGGAATCGGTGCCCGTCACCAGGGTATCGCTCTCGCCCCCCACCTCTTCCCACACGTCCCGCGAGAGGGCCATCCCTGCGTGCGTGGCCATGTCCGTTTCGGTCAGCACGTCGACCACGGGAAACTCCCCGCGGGCCAGATCCCTGGCCAACCACCGCTGCTTCCACGTCGAGCCGGGCGGGCAGAGCTGCGACGTGCCCACCAGACCCAGTCCCGGCGTCCGTTCGATGGCCCCGATCATGTTCCGGAGCACATGCTCGTCGCCCAGGATCACGTCGTCGTCAAAGAACGCGAGATAGGATCCCCGGGCGATGCTCGCGCCGACGTTTCGCGCGTGGCCGTTGGGGCGCTCTCCGACGCTCAGGATGATCTCGATGTCCCGGAGGGTCTGCCGCCCGAGATCGTCCACGAGGCGCCCCACGTTCCCTCCTCGGTCGCCATCCAGGGAGGGGATGATCACCGAGACCGTGGGGTTCGGATGTGCGCACACCACTTCTGCCGGCATGGGACGACTCCCCTAGGTCTCCCTCTCGCTCTCCTGCAGCCGACCCGACTGCTCCGCCCATGCGGCGTCCCAGAGCGACTCGATCGCCTCGGTCACCCGGCCGAGCTCAATCCTGGCCATACACGCCCTCTCGGGGTGGTCGCACGGGGCATCCATCTGCCGCTGGTCACAGGGGCTGCACGGGACCGGGCTGCGGATGACGACGTGGTTCGGCCCCCTCGGCCCCCAGCGCGACACCTCCCCGGGGCCGAAGAGGGCAATGAGCGGTTTTCCCAGCGCGGCCGCCACGTGCATCGGGCCCGTGTCGTTGGCCACGACCAGGTCGCACTCCGCGAGGACCGCACCCAGAAGATCCAGCGGCACCCTGCCCGCCAGGTTCTTGGCCCGTCCCGAGACCCCCTCGGCCAGACGATCCCCCAGTCCCCGCTCGGGACCCGAGCCCACCACGAGCACCTCCGCGCGCTTGACTGAGATCAGCCAATCCGCCAGCGACACGAACTCCTCCAGGGGCCAGCGCCGGGCGGTCCACGGGGCCCCGATCACCAACCCCACGCGCACCCCGGAGTCGCCCATCCCAACCTCCCGCAGCAGCCGCCCGGCCGCCCGCCGCTCCCGCTCCCCGACCACGAACATCAGGCGTGCGTCCCGCTGGTCGCCGGAGACGAAGTCCAGAAGACGGAGCAACCGGTCGGGTTCGTACTCCTCGGTCCGGAGGTAGTCCAGCCGACGACGGTGGTCCAGGAAAACCCCCCAGCCCCGGTAGCTGTACCCGATCTTGCGGACGGCCCCACTCAGGTAGAGGGGAAGGAGGGCGTTGGGGTGACCCCGGAACTCAAACCCGATGTCGAACCGTTTTTGCCGGACCTCCCGGACGAAACGGAGGATCCGTCGGACTCCCCCGAGGAGCGCCGGCCGCCCGCGGGCGTGACCGGGATCCACGTAGAAGGGGTTGTCGAAGGCGAGGACCTCATTCACAAAGGGCAGTGCCCGGGCGAACGTCAGGTTCCAAGACGTAGCCACCAGCGAGAGGGACGCCCCCGGGAAGATCTTGCGGCACTCCCGAAGGAAGGGAACCGTCAGCACCAGGTCGCCGATGTTCCCCGGCTGCAGGACCAGGATCCGCGACACCGGGGCCGGCCTTCTTCTCCTAGGGCCGAGCCTGTCGAGAAGGGCGGCCGCAATCGCCGGAGGCAGAAGCAGTGCGTACAGGAGCAGCTTCTCAGCGGATGTCATCCGTCGCCCTCGGGTTCGTCTCGGCCATCTGCGGAAGAAGAAAACCGGAAGGATCCTCGCGGCTCCACCCGCGTGGCCTCCGTCGCCGGACGGACGCGACCCCGGTCCACCCCGGGCGGCGGCGACCCGCACCGACTCTAGCCTTCCACGATCGCCATGTCCAGGCAGAATCCGGATGCTTCTTGACCGAGCGCCCGTCGCTCTGCTAGACTGACCGCCGGTCCCTAGGACGCGTGAACGTACTCTAACGGGTTCGGAGCGCCGTCTCCGCAGAGGATGGTGGGCCGTGGCTGTGCTGCGCCCGGTATGGTTCGGTGTGATTCTGCTCGCCCTCGCTTCGGCCGATGCGCGCGCCGTCCCCGACTGCTACGTTCTGGATCGAGACGGTGTCGAGCACCGGGTCGCCTGCCGCAGCCGGCTCGTCGTGCGGGAGGTCGAATCCCGGGGTGGCGTCGAGGACGCCGCGCCCTCCACCGAGCCGCTGGACTCCCCGGCGGTGCTCAGGGCCCTGCTCTACCGGGGGGCCGTGATTCCCCTGGAGGACGTGCGCTACGTGCTGCCCACGCTCGGCGTCTACGTGCTGAAGGACGGCCACCAGATTGAGGCCAACCCGCTGGCCCTGTGCGGGTTTTCCAGAGAGTACCGCTTCGCGGACCTGGAGCAGCAGCGCCACCGGTCGACGGCATCCGGTCAGGAGACGCCGCCGGTGGGGAACGGTCTCCTCGTGCTCGAGGTGTACGTCGAGTTCGCCGCGACGGATACCGTGGCCGGGTACCCGGTGTCCGAGTCCCGCCTGATCCCGGTGCACGACGCGCACATCGTGACCTTCGCGCCGGGCGCCATCGACGGCGCCCGGAAGCTCTGGGCGTCCCGGGCCACCCTGGCCGAGTCGACCGACTGGTTCTTCCCCTTCTCGACGCGCCTCCGCAAGGGGACCGACCTCCGTGCGGACCCGGACGGCGAGCGCGCGGCCAAGCTCGGCAAGGGAACGGCCGTCGAGGTCCTCGAGGTACGCGACGAATGGGTCAAGGTCCGCGTGGAGGGGTGGGCCAAGAGAGACGCGTTGGAGGAGAAGGAGCGGTGAGTCTATCCCTTCCGGTTCGGCGCGCTGCGGTAGGTTTCTGGACTCTCCTGTGGATCGCGTGCGCGGGATGCGGCCTCCGCAGTGAACCCGGCTGGTCCCCACCTCCGTCCGAGATCTACGCGGCCAGCTACATCGGGGCCGTGGTCCGGAGCCTGGACGGGGGGCGGAACTGGCTCGAGCTGGGTTCCGACCCGCAACCGCTCATGGCGTACCGCAAGGCACTCGCCCTGGGCGGCGAAGGCCAGATTTTCGTGGCGACCTCGGGCGGCGGGCTGTACGTGCTCCAGGCGGACGACGGACCCTACGTCGATCGGAGCTCGGGCCTCCATCCCGGGAACATCCGCTGCCTCGCGTTCGACCCAGAGCACCGGGTTCTCTGGGCCGGGACCTGGGGATCCGGGGTCTTCGTGAGCGCCGACGGTGGAAGGACCTGGTCGTCCACCAACGACGGGCTGACGGCCTACCACGTCAACTGCCTCGTGCCGGCGGCCCCGGTATCCGATCGCGTCTATTGCGGGACGACGGACGGACTGTTCGTCAAGGAGGGGCAGGACGCCTGGACGGCCGTCCCCGGCGTGTCCGGGGTGGACGCCCGGACCTTCCTCATCCAACCGGACGGGACGGAGATGTACGTGGGGCTGGGCTGGGGGGGCGAGGGGCCCAACGTTCTCGCCAGTCACGATGGCGGCCAGACCTGGAAGCCCGCGGACGAGAGACTTCCCACGGGCCATGTCTTCTGTCTGGCGTGCGACGTCGAGGACGGCAGGCTGTTCGCCGGAACCGACCGGGGGGTCTACCAGAAGACCCGGGGGAATCCCGGCTGGCGCCGCCTGGGGGGCAACCTCCCGGAGGCCCGCGTCTTCTCGCTGGCAACGGCCGAAGGGCACTGCCTGGCGGCCACGGCCAGAGGACTGTTCGGCATTGCGCGCGGCGCGACCCGGTGGACCCATCTGTCGTACCCGCTCGCCCCGTCAGCCGTCACGGACGTCCTCGTTCGTCCCCTCGCCCGCGCGCCAGCGGAATCTTGAGCCGAGGGATCCGGTGAGGGCGGCGCCCATCCTTCTGGCCGTCCTCCACCCATCCGAAACCTCTCTTACGAGCGCGGCGATCTGCGGTCTCTCGGCGATCCCGCCCCACACTCCCCTGCCGTAGTGAAGCGCCCAGGACGCGAGACACCCGACCACCAACCCCGTGAGCAGCGCCACCATCAGGTTGCGCCTCTCGTCGGGACGGACCCGACGCCCCACCCCGGCCAGGTCGAGCACGCTCACGCTGGGCAGGGTCCCCGCCTCGTCGATCTTGGCCTGCTCGAGTCTGGAGGTGAAGAGCGAGACGATCTCCTCCTTCGATCTGAGCGTCAGCAACTTCCGGCTCGCCTCGAAGCTGAGCTCGGGGATCATCTTGAGCGGGACGAAGAACTCGACCCGGCCCTCCCGTTCGTACGCAACCCTCTCCTCCCCGGAGAAGGTCAGCCGGTCGATTACCTCCTGGAGGGCGTCGATCTTGGCCTGGAGCATGCGGACCGAGGAGTGCGCAGGCGAGTACCGTTCCTCCTGGGCCACCTTCTCCACCGAGAAACCCACGCGCTGGGCCTCGAGTTCCGAGAGCAGCCGGATGGTGGCCGCGGCCTGTTCGTTGATGTTGATCGCCCCGTGCTTCTCCTGGAACCGCTGGAGGTCGACTTGGGCCACCTCCAGCTCGCGGTTGCTCTCCTCCAACCGCCGCTCGAGGAAACGCCTGAGCCGCGACGCGGAGGTCACCGTGTTCTCGCTGAAGTACTCGTCCAGCGCGAACACGTAGCTGTTGGCGATATCCGAGGCCTGGACTGGGTCCTCGGTTTCCACACTCACGGTGATGAGTCCCGCCCCTCCGTACAGGCCCGGGCCGCGAGTCTCGCTGACCGTCACCGCGGCCCGGATCCGATCCGCGGCGGCCTGCTCACGGTGGGCAAGCGACGTCGGGACATCCAACCACTCGCCGTACCCCAGCCGCTCGCTCACCCTTTCGGCCACCGCCCGGCTGCGGAGGACTGTGGCGTAGAGCGCCTGCGTCGTCCGGGAGGGAACCTGCCAGAGCGAGAAGGGTTGCGAGGGACCGGCGGCCATGCCGCCCCGCGTGGAGGTGTCTTCGGAGAGCAGCGTCGCCTCCGCGCGGTACACGTCCGGCTGGGTGAGATTGACCGCGAGACCCACCAGCAGACCCACGGCGACCGCGGCCAGGATGAGACGTGCCGAGGCCAGGAGCACAAGAAACAGATCCGACACCGAGAGCGTCATCGAAGCCGCGTCCTGGCCGGCGTTCTCGCGGGCAGGGGGAGCGACCTCCTCCGGAGGTCCCATCACGGCACACCTCTCCTAGCCAGGATCGGGCATGAACGCCAACGCTCGTTCACGCACGGTCCGGGCAGAACAATGGAGGAATCGATTCATCGAGCGAAACGGGACGTCCGGGTCCCGCGGGCCGAGCACTGGAGCGTTCTTCATTGCGGTCTACTTCGGGCTCTCGGCCTTCGTGCTGCACAGGCCGACACAACGGACGACCCAGGACCCCGGGCATCGTGCAGGCTAGTGTCCTGGCACGGAGATTCCTTGCCATATCCCGCTGGGTGCTGAACCCGCGATGAGGCAAGGGGGCGCACGGAGGACAGCGCGCATGTGCAAGGGTATCTCTGGGTCACCACACTAGTTCTTGTACGCTTCGGTGATGAGATAGACGGTGGTCGCCAGCCCCGCAATCATGTTGGCGATGTGGGCCATCTTCTCCCAGTCGATCTCCTTCTTCTCTTCCTTGAAGGGGACGACGATCACGTTGCCCCGCTCCACCTCGGGGTCGAACCACAGGGCCCGCACGGTGACGACCTCCCCGTTGGTGCGCGTGATCCGGATCCTGCCCCGATCGGCGCGGTCGAGGTATCCACCGCACTTCTTGATGTAGTACTCCGCCGACTTGCCTGGGATGAACTTCAGACTGCCGGGGCGGAAGACGGCGCCCCGGACCTGGACGGTCTCGGGAACCTTGGGCACGTACACCCAGTCCCCGGCGGTCAGGGCCAGGTCCTCCTTGTCGCTCCTCTTGAGAATGGCCTCGGGGAAGTCGACGACCACGCGGCCCTCCTGCGCACGCTCCAGGATGGCCGCCTCCAGGAAGGCATCCTCCGACACGCCGCCGGCCCGCTCGAACAGCTCGGCGAGCGTCTCCTGGGAGCTCTGGAGGACGTAGGCCCCGGGAAACCGAACCTCGCCCTCGATGGTCACCGTACTGAGCGAGTCCCACTCGGGAATCCGGCGCACGAACACCTTGTCTCCCGCCTGGAGGAGGTGTCTGGGGTTCTTGCCCTCGCCCTGCGAGACGACGTCGGTCAGGCGAACCTGGAGGATGTCGCTCTTCTGGCGATCCCCGTCCAGAGACAGCCGGGCCCGGGAGATCTCGGCCTTCATCAGGTACGCGCTCTCCTTGAGTCCCCCCGCGCGGAAGATCAGGTCGCCGAGGGTCATGTTGGGCGCCAGGACGTACACCCCCGGCCGGCGGACTTCCCCGAAGATCTCGACATGGTCGCGGTCCTTTACCTCCCAGATCGAGTAGACCCGCACCCGGTCCTTCGGGGCCAGGTCCATGTCGGCCCTCTCGGCACGGAGAATCGCGCCCAGATCCGTCGACAGGAGACGCACCTGAAGGTCGGGCTCGATCCGTTCGATCTCGACCCGCGGCAGGTAGGCCTCGCCCTCCAGACCTTCGGCCGCCTCGATCAGCTCCAGGATGGTCATCCCGGGTTTCAGCTCGTACCGGCCGGGCCTCTTGACCGCCCCCTCGACGTGGACGGCGTTGGCGTAGCCCGGCAGCACGGGAAAGACGTCGACCACGTCCCCGTCGGCGAGCGTGACCGTGGGAGCCCGGCCCGTCGAGTCTCCGGCGGCGTAGTCGACGTCCAGGACGACGTGCTGTTCGTTCTCGACGATCCGATCGATCTGGACCCGTCTCAGGTAGCCCGTCGGGAGCACGCCCCCCGCCATCCGCACGACATCCCCCAGGGTCTCGCCGGGTGTCAGCTCGTAGATGGCCGGTCGCCGCACCTCCCCGCGGAGGGTCACCCTGGGGCCGACGGGCGGGACAAAGATCGTGTCCTCGTTCTCGAGTGCCAGGTCGTGGGTCCGGTCGCCCTCGAGGAGGTAGCGGTACAGATCCACCACCCCGATCACGTCGTTCTGCCTGAGCAAGCGGACTCGCCGGAGGGTCCCGTACTCGGTCGGCCCACCGGCGTAGTAGAGGGCCGTGAACACCGTGGACAGGGAACTCACCGTGTACGCGCCCGGCTGCACCACCCCGCCCACCACGTAGACGCGCAGCGTCCGGAGCTGGCCGACCGTCACGTGGATCTGGATTCCCGCGTAGAACTTCTCGAACAGATTCCGGAGCTCGGTGCGGGCCTCCCCGAGCGACAACCCGGAGAGATAGACCAGGCCGATCTCCGGGATCACTACGTACCCCTCGGAGTTCAGCGTCACCGAGTAGGTCAGCTCGGTCGGTCCCCAGGTGTTAATGACGACTGTGTCGTCCGGGCCCAGCAGGTAGTCGGGGCCCACGGGAAGATGGGTGGGGGGCGCGAAGGAGCTCGGTCCCTGGGAGAATAAGTCGTACCCGAACGGGCGGAGGGGGACAGCCTCCTCCGGTGCTCCGGGCCGTTGCGGCTCCTCATCCTCCATCTCGACCGGCGCTTCTTCGGAGGCGGCCGTCTCGGGCTGGGCGGGCGAGCCCTCGAGCGCACCCAGGCGGAGCTCGAGGAGGGCGTCGACCTCCTCGGGCGAGTACCCCTGTTCCAGAAGCATGCTGGCCGCCTGCTCCGGCGAGAGGTTGGGCTCGAGGAGACGCGTTCTCTCCCCGGCGTTGAGGAGACTCGCCCGACGTTTGACATCGGCGGTCGCGTTCTCCTGGGCCGTGACCCGCGGCGCAGCGCCGACGACCATTCCCAACAGGAGAGCGGCGTACACCACACGCCGCACGACCGTCCGCCGCGAGGCGGTCCGGTGCGTCATCTGCATCCTCCCGTCCACAGCCTGCGGGCCCGGCCTAGCCGGGCCCCGGAAACATCGTTGATCATCATATCGATCGGTGGGGGGGGTGTCAAGGCTCGCCCACCCTACCGGACCGACCAGAGTCGCTCGACACCCAGGCGGCATCGGAGGGAGGCCGTGAGCTCGTCGCCCTCGGCGCCCTCGATGTGCCCCGCGTTGACCCTCCTCGCCCATCCGACCTGGCCGAAGAACCACGTGTGCCCGGAGGGGAACCACTCCACGGCGCACGTCAGTCCCGTGCCGGTCTCCACGACACCCGACGGGAAACGGTCCTCGAAGGGCACGGCGGAGGATCGCTCGTCCTCGATTCGGCCCTCCCCCCTTCGGATGCGGGCCAGGTCCAGGTGCACGCGGACGGTGGGCGCCACCTGGCGGACGGCCCGGACCCAGAGCCCGTCGGCGTCCGGCCCCAGGGGGTGCCCGACACCCACACCGTGGTTCACGTACCGGTTCCAGAGCACGTTCTGGCCGTACGTCCAGCGGTTGACCCTGGCGTACTCCAGTCCCAGCACGCCCCCGCGGAGTCCCGGAGGATCCGCCAACTCGGTTCCCACGACGAAACCGGTCTCGTGCGGTTCTGTGGCGAAGTCGTACTGAAAGTCGTCGATCAGGTACTCCCCGTAGATCCGCATCCCGGGCCGAGGCCGCCAGGAGAGGTCGAAGGCCCAGAGTGGATTGTCGTCGATGCCCGCGTTCCACTGCTCGGCGTAGAAGAAGAACAGGGGCAAGAGGTAACGGACCTCGGGCAGGCGGCCTTCCCCGCCGTAGACGATCACCTCGGTGGCCGCGATCTCGAAGGAGGGCTTGGGGCGCCACGCGAGCCGGTGTCCGGACAGGTACCTGGACACCCACCCCGACGTCTCCGGGTCCGTGTACCCATCCAGGACGGCCGTGAACGCGGTCCCCCGGAAACGCGAGAACTGGACCTCCGCCCTGGCCATCTCCAGCGGGACCGCCTGCGACGACACCACGAGCCCCCCGAAGAACCCGCTGCCCCAGTCGAGCCTCTCCCGCCCGAACAGCAGTCGCCACCGGGACGTCCGGCAGACCACGTAGGCGGGGTCCGTCACTCCCGCCAGGTTACCTCTCCACGGAACGGCCACCACACTGGGGTCTTCCTCGGGCCGCGTGTCGAGGATCGATCGTTGGTAGAGCGTGATCCGGGACCCCAACCGGAGAGCCATCTCTCCCAGAACCCGGGCGCGCTCGCGGTTCTCGCCCTCCTCGTCGCGGGCGTACCGTCCGTCCACCCACAGCCCGAGCCCGAAGGTCCCTGGCGCGGACGACGCCAGGACTTCGATCTCGGTCTCGAACTCCCGCTCGAGCGCGTCGAGGAGCCACCCCTCCTCAACGGACAACCGGACGCGTCCGGCCTGGACGTCCCGCCGGAGGTCTCGAATCGCCGCAGCAATCCGATCGAGGGCGTACGGCCGCTCCAGCCCGAAATCCGACAGAGGATGGCCCCTGAGTTCCAGTTCGCGCAGGACAGAGTAGGTCCAGGAATCGACCGCGAGATTCTCGTCCACAAGCCCGTAGATCGCGCCCGCCGCCAGCAAGGTCAGGAGCAGGACTCCAGAGAGAACGACCCCGTGTCGGAGCGCGCGCAAGGTTCTTCCCTTGGGGATGCCCGGGACGAGCCGAGCGGACCCAGACGCGTCGAGCCCGCTCGGGTCTCTCGGCGGTAAGAGGGAACACGCCACTTCCGGAGCCTACTTGGCGCCCGTTCCCAGAAGGACCACCCGGGCCGTCTTGAGCACGATGGTAAGGTCCCAGATCAGAGAACGGTGCTTGAGGTAGTAGAGGTCGAATCTCAGCTTCTCGAAGCTCTCCTGTTGCGAGGACGCGTAGCCTTGGCAGATCTGCGCCCATCCTGTGATGCCGGGCTTCACTTCATGCCTGAGGTCATACAGGGGACGTTCCCGGCTCAGCTGGCGGACGAAGTACGGCCGCTCGGGCCTCGGGCCGACCACACTCATCTGCCCTCTGAGCACGTTCCAGAACTGGGGGAACTCGTCGAAGCGGAACCTGCGGAGCCACCTCCCCACGCGGGTGACTCGCGTGTCGTCGGTCTCGGCCCAGACCGGATCTCCGTCGGCCTCTGCGTCGGCCACCATCGTGCGCAGCTTGTAGAGCCGGAACACCCGCCGCCGGTGGCCCACCCGCTCTTGACCGAAGAACACGGGCCCCCGCGAGTCTAGCATGATCGCCAGCGCCGCCGCCGGCAGCGCGATCCCGAAGCCGATGAGCGCCACCACGGACAGCGCCACGTCGCCCACGCGCTTCCAGAAGCTGTACGCTTGCATTCCCTGGGCGCGCGATGCGGCGAGCGGCTCAAGCCCGCTCCGAACCCAGGACGGCTCCACGTGCTCCAGGGGGACCTTGCCGGTGAGACTCTCGTACACGACGGGCATGTCCAGCACCCGGAAGCCCCGCGCCTCACACGACGCCAGGATCCCCGGCAGCGAAGGGCCCCGCCTGTCCCGGGTCACGGCTACGATCACGGTGTCGGCGCCGTGGACATCCAGGACCCGACCCAGGTCCGGACACTCCCCCAGGACCGGGAGCCCCTCGAAACGCCACCCGGCCTTGGCCGGATCGTCGTCGACGAACCCGACCGCCTCGTAGCCGTTCCGGGATCGGATGATCTCTCTGGCGAGCGTTTGGCCAGAGAACCCGGCGCCGACGATCACGGATCGTCTCCTCGTGTGAGACCTCCGCTCCAGCACCTTCGTCATCAAACCGGATTCCCCCCTCTCCGGCCCCCCACCCTTCACGAACGAGCGATGCGGCACACTTCGCGCGCCGCAAGACGGTTCCCGGGCCCGGGCAGCCTCGCAAAATCGGTTCACTCTAGGCCAGCACTCGCGCCGATGTCAAGATCTAAATATACCGCATTCCGGCAACTGAAGGCATGAAGAGGCAAGAACACGCAACCACGCGGGCGTCAGGGGGTCGCGCCGTCACTCGGCGGAGCGCGCGATGGGGGACCGGTCCGCGCGGGCGCCCCCCCTGTTCACAACGGCCCGTCCACCGAGGACGGCCAGGAGCACGACGGCGAATTCCACGTTGAGGCGGATTCGCGGGTTCCCGACGAGCACGGCCGCCAGGGCCACGTAGTAGGCGACGGCGATGACGAGGGGCGCGACCCGACGCCAGTCCCGCCGAGACGCCCACACGCCCACCACCGCGAGCACAATCAGGGGAAGCGTCAGTCCGTCGGCAAGGGCGAGAAGCCGCGGCCTATGGAGCTCCGTCGCCAGGTCGACCCGGACGACGGCGTCTCGTCCAAACAGGAAACGCTGGACGGCCGGCCAGAGCCGCTCACGCACGCTCTCCGGCAGAAAGGGAAACGTGGCGTACACTCTCTTGAGGGCCATCCTGGCGTAGGCCGCGGGATGGTGGCGGATGAACTCCAGACCGAGGTCCCGAAGCGCCCGATCCCGGTCCGGCTCGGCAGGAATTCGCCGGATGTCCTCCTCGACCGCCGCCGCGTACCGTGAGCGCGCGTCCTCAGCGCTCCACTGGTATTGGAGTCTCTGATGCTGGTAGGGATTCTGGTACCACAGAGAGTAGCCGGTGCGCGTCGTGAGCAGGAGCCGCCCATACACTTGGTAGTTCCGTGCGAGCCAGGGGGAAACCACGGCGACGGCCACCAGTCCCGAGACCCATAGCAGCTTGAGGCGAGATCGGCGATTCCCGGGCCAGACCGCAACGGAGCCCACGGCCACGACCGCGCCGAGACCCAGGATGTCCGGCCGTGTGAGTCCGCCCAGGCCCACGAGCGCCCCCAGGGCCGCAGCCGCACGGCCCGAGGGTTCGTCGAGAAGGCGGTACACCCACAGGAGAACTGAAGCGGCGAGGAGAACCGAGATCCCCTCGGAGAGCAACGTCCCACCGTAGGCAACGTACAGGGGGTGAAGGGCGACGGCGACGGCCGCCGCCAGACCCACCCTCGGCCCGGCCACGCGCCGGCCGAGGGCGAAGAGAACCACCGTCAGCAGAGATGCCAGAACCCCAAGCACCGCGCGGGCCGCGAGGACGCTGTGGCCGACGACCGAGTATAGGCCGGCCAAGAGGAGGGGAAACGCCGGGGTCCAGAAGGCCGTCGGCTCTCCGGGCAACACGATCATGAACGCGGGCATACCGACCCGGTACCCGAGGCCCGATGCCAGATTCTCTGCGAGAGCATCGTAGAGCCGCTGATCGTCCTCGAAGGCGATCAGCCACGCCTCTCCCCCGTACGCAACCACGGCCACCCGCAGGGCGGCGGCGACGAGAACGATCCAGATCACGGCACGCACGATGAAGACTCCGATGAAGACTCCGCGGCGGACAGCCTGGGTGCGGTGAAGGAACGACCTACACGCTCGCGGCGCCGCCTCCGGAGAGACCCGGAGCCCCGTGGACCGCGCCTAGCGAGCACAGAGCCGCACCGACGCGCTCAACAGCCCCGCCCAGATCCACAGGAGCGGCATCGTGAGCAGATTGCCGTAGACCAGAACCACGAGCACCGCGACGCACGCGCTCAAGAAACCGGCGGCTCTCCTCCCGTCCTCCTCCCCACCGTGACGACGCACGGCGCGCCAGCTGTCCCTGAGCAGGTACCCCAGGAAGAGCATGAACAGAAGGAAACCCACGACGCCGTTTTCGACGAGCAGTCCGAGAAACGCGCTGGGCGGCACCTCGACCAACCCCCACACGTCCAGCGCGTAGATCGGGTCGATCAGGAAATCGCGGAAGTAGAAGTTGTAGTTGCCGAGCCCGACCCCGAAGACCGGGTGCTCCCTCAACATCCGCACCGCGCCCAGAAACTTGGGGAAATCCACGGACCGCTTCCAGAGGTCCAGCGTCGTCACCTCCACCTGGTACGCGATCACCTCCCCGAGGTTCACCCTCGTGGCTGCCGAGACCGCCGTCAGGACGATCAGAAGAACCACGGCGGCCCCGCCGAGGGTCTTGACCGTCCTGCCGACCTGCCCCCGGTACATCAGGAAGAACAGCACCAGGCACCCGCACAGCATCACGTACCCGCTGCGCGAGAAGGTCAGGAGGAACACCCCGCAGAAGAGGATGAGGAGCCCGCGGTACTTGTTCTCGGTGCTCCAGGGCCGGACGCCCAGCGCGGAGAAGGTGAGCAACAGGAGAATCACGGGCAGCAGCCAATGGGCCAGGCCCTTGGGTTCGTCCATCGTGCTGGCGACCCGCACCAGATTCCAGGGTCCTCGGACCGGTGCGGCTCCCTCCCGCACCTGGGAGAGGAAGGTTAGGGGCAGAGGGTAGAACGACCCGAGGAACTGGTACAGGCCGTACAGACACACCAGGAGGAAGGACACGAACAGCCAGCGCACGGCGCGGTCGAGCATCTCCCGCCGCCCGGCCATCGTTTTAACGGCGAAGTAGATGCCGACCATGAGCAGGAGGTTGACCACCTGGCCGGCCGACCGGAACGCCGGGCTCCTGAGCGCCCCGGCCCCGGACGCGCCCTCGTGGGTCAACACGCCCACAAGCGCCAGCGGCCACGAGAGCGCGACATACCCGAGGAACAGGAGGAGCCACCGGTCGTGGGGGTCCAGCGCGAACCCGACCCGATGGCCCAAGAGCGGGGCGAACAAGACCAGCTGGAGCAGGAGGAGCGCGCCCAGCGCCTTGGTGAGCGTAACGCTGACCCCGACGTCCAGTACGCCGAAGGCCGTGACCGGCAGCGTGAAGAGCATCAGCAGGAACACCCGGCGCGGGTGGGGAAGGATCACCGCCAGGACGGGGATGGAGGCCGCAAGGGCGAACACCAGCGCCGCCTTCCGACCATCCAGAAGGGCCAACACCGCCAGGACCCCGGCCAGGACGCCCGCCGCGATCACGGCTCCCCGGGGGATCGGGGTCGACCCGGCGGAGGTGTGTCCGACCTCCCTCATGCGCCCCCTCCCCCGGATCGGTCTCGAGACACCACGGTGGGACTCGGCGGCGCCGTCCCGTTCCGCGCACCGGGGGCCCGGGGCGTCATGCCCAACATGTACCGTGCGTGGTTCGCGAGGAACCCCCACCGGGCCCTTGCGGAGTCGGCCAGCGGCAGCCTCAGGAGCAGCTTGGGCAGGACCTCCCCGTGGCTGAAACGGTAGACGGGGTAGCGCTCGGTCTGGAGAAGGAGGTTCAGCCAGGAACGTCTCAGCCATCCGGGTCGGCACTTCTCGAGAACGGCCTCCGGGACCGGGCTGTCCAGGACGCACCGGGCCACCGAGAGCGAGAAGAACAGGGCCGTCCGGACCCCCCACCGACGGGCGCGGGTCAGGACCACCGGCCAGTCGGCGCCCCACCGGCAGAGGATCTCGTGGATGTCCACCACGTCCCTCAGGTCCGACTGGTATCGATCCTTGGCCAGTGTCAGGCAACTCAGAAGGAGACAGTCCTCGGCCGGGAGCTCCCGCGCGTCCTCCAGGCGCGCCCAGAGCGCCCGGTAGTCTACCGGATAGAGGTCCGGGTGGTAGAAGACCGAATGGACGTCCAGGTAGGTCGGATCCCGCCCCGACCGGCGTACGAGGATCCTCTTCCGGTAGAACCCGACGCCCCGCGCCGATCCCACCTCGAACTTCTCCGTGAACCCTTCGCGCGCCTTGAGGAAGTCACACACAGGATCCAGGAGTCCATCCGGCACGAGGAGGTCCACGTCCGCCATCGGACGCAGGCCGACCTCCGGGTACAACCTGAGCGCGTAGTCAAGACCCTTGAGGGGAACCACCCGAAACCCCTCCGTCCGCAGGATGTCCAGAAGCGTCTCGGCCTCCGCAACCAGTCGTTCGTTCCACCGGCGCCAACGCTCCGATTCGAGCCCGAGCACCGCTCTGGTTTTCTTCGGGACGTCCGCGCGCCCGCCCAACCCATCGAGGGTTCGATCGACCATGGGTGTGGTGCGGAGCCACCTGGCGGCGTCCACGAGCGCCGTCCAGTCGAGCGGCTGGGCCATCTCGTCCTGGAGTGTCTGAACCTGGGAGGGGTCGAGCGTGATTCGGGACAGGCGCGCGGCCACCATGCGTTCGCGCGCTGGGACTGCGCGAAGCCGGCGCCAGCAGGTCAGGCTGCCTATTCCCCGAGCGGGCTGCACGAGCGGTTCTCGGCGTAAGTCTTCTCGAACACCGCGCGGTGGATGGCGGCCTCGGCGCAGTGAAATCGTGCGGGCCCGAGGAGGTCGCCGTCCTCGGCCAGGGCCAGCCCCAGGCAGATCACGCAGTACCGGGCCAGGTCGCACGTGGAGCACACCTCAAGATCCCTCCGCCGGATGGACCGCACCCTGCGGAGCACCT
>Ga0180437_10004895_pt1 | contig 18706 bp, 13 predicted proteins | sample SS_ome_4_FD_132410 | JGI IMG/M metagenome (GOLD analysis project Ga0180437, IMG submission 132410) | Hypersaline lake sediment archaeal communities from the Salton Sea, California, USA - SS_3_D_1 metaG | ecosystem: Environmental > Aquatic > Non-marine Saline and Alkaline > Hypersaline >... | reverse complement strand
TGCGAGTACTGGACCGGCAGGGGTGGTAATTGTGGTCTTTGGGCTATATGGCCAGATGGAACGGGCGTGACTCAACTCACGAACGCAAGCAACGACCTGGCTGTGGACGGCTATGGCAATGAAATTGTCTTCATGTGCGACCAGCGAGACGGCAACTGGGAGGTCTACAAGGCCAACAACGTCGGCCAGGGCATCACCCGCCTGACGGACAACCCAGGCATTGACGGCTTGCCCATTTGGTCTCCCGATGGAAAGCACGTCGCCTTCCTGTCAACCCGGGACGGCCAATGGGCTGTCTGGGTCATGAATGCCGACGGCAGCAACCAACGAAAACTCTTCAACTTGCCGGGGCCTATGGGGCCAGACTGGGCCGAGGAACGCATCTCCTGGTGGGCGCCGTAACATCAGCCCGCGACTGAGAGCAGGAAAATCCTAGGCCCAAGCCCAAGCTCGCTGAAGGGTGCCACTTTCGAAAGATCGCCATCCTTTGATCTTCTGTATACTCCCTTCGACTTTGCTCAGAGTCGCTGAGCTTTGGTGACTCCGAACACTTGGCTGAAATACCCCATCACTGCGGCAGAGGAGCCCACAGTCGCCCCTTCATCACGGGGCGGCTTTGCTTTTGGCCCACCGGCACTACCTCATATTCATCGCCGCCTTGCGCCCAGATCACCCTCAGCGGGCGCTAATTTTCCTATCTACTCCCGCCTATCAATCTGTTGTATCATTCCCCAACTACATAAGGAAGGCTCACTTTGTGCATCTTTGCACAAAGTATTAGTACTCAGAGGCACAATTTACCTAACCCGATGCCATCTAAAAAATCACCCTTTTTTAGTACCCTCAAACAGGCTGAAATGTAGTATAATAATAGCACGGATTGATCCATACTAACGTCCATCCAGTTGCAGCGGAGAGCAGGCGGAAAATAGTAACGATGTCTGACAGAGGGGGGACCACTGATGACAAAGGTTCTGTACGTCGAGGACCATGAAGCCCAATGCGAGGTTATGCGGCAAGTGCTGGAGCTGTATGGGTATGAGTTTGACGCGGCCTACAACGGAGAGGAAGGGGTGACGAAAGCGCGAGAGTGGCACCCCGATGTCATATTGATGGACATACGTATGCCGGGGAGGATAGATGGCCTCGCAGCCATCCAGCAAATGCGCGAAAGCCCTGTCACGGCGGATATTCCCATCATCGTCATCTCAGCCTGGGGAGGTGCCAAACACAAAGAGCAGGCCCTGAAGGCCGGCGCTGACGCGCACTACACTAAACCCGTGTCTATAGACAGGTTGATTGCGGCTATCAATCACCACTTGAGGTAGCCATCCTATTCCCATTTAGTATCGCTCTCTCTAATTTCTAGCATTTTTCTTACCAAATTCTAACCTTTTTGCGTTAAGATGAAGACAAGTACCCATCAAATGCTACCTTGAAGATCGAGGCCCTGAACCTGCGGTCAGGGCCTGGCGTGGAATATGCTCTCAACAATGCCTAGCCTCGCCGCAGTTGTCAAGCACCGGAGGTAAATGGAAATGCAGCATTGGTTAGCTCTGTACACCAAACCAAGAATGGAGCGCCACGTAAGTGAGATCCTGACAGGCAAAGGCATGGAGACCTATCTGCCCCTTACCTACAAATACAGCAAGCATCGGCGCAGGAAAGAACCATCGCCTTTCTTCCCATGCTATCTCTTCGCACGAGTTGACCCGACCTCTCCTGATTTCCTTTCCCTGCGTTGGACGCCGGGGCTGCGAAGTATTGTCCGATTTGGGGGAAAAGTGGCCCCCGTACCCGATGAAGTCGTCACGCGAATCAAAGAGCGTTTGGTACAACTGGAACAGACTGGGTACTCTGAGAGCAGAAGGTTCAAACACGGCGAGCGGGTGCGGATCGAGGCTGGGCCTTTGGAGGGCCTGGAGGCGGTTTTTGATCGGACCATATCCCCGACGGGCCGCGTCAGGATTCTTTTGGATATCCTGGGACGGCTGACGGCTTGCGAAATCAAGTCGGACTGGCTGGAGAAGGCCCGGTAGACTTGTCCTGAGCGTAGTTGAAGAGGTCGCGTTGTAGCGGTGGGCCAACTGAAATCTGTAGAGCCAGACTGGTGCAAATGGAGGTGCGCCGGTCCGGCGGAGCCTGCCTGAAACCTGTTGCCTAACGGACGTTTCTCCACCCCGTGAAGAAAAAGCCCCTTAACCGCATAATTGCGGATCCCCGTTTTAGGCAGACAGCGGTGGTGTTGTAAGCAAGGACTTGAATGGACAGAACAGTCGGAGCCTGGCAATGAATAAGAAGTTTGGGATTGGCCTTTATACAGTCTTGATGCTTTTCAGTTTGCCGCTTGCGCTGCCGGTGCTGGCTTCTCCTTGGCAGCAGGATGGGCCTTGGGACATACCGGCCAATCTCTCCAACACGAAGAGCAGATCCGCCTTTCCCGACATCGCAGTTGACGGCGCAGGTCACATCCACGTTGTGTGGAGTGAGCACTTTGGCACTCACACGGGATGGGGAGACGCTATCTTTTACACCATGTGGGATGGCACGTCCTGGTCCACGCCCAACGACATCTTGATGTCGCCGAGTGGAAGATCGTCTCACTTACCGGCGATCACAGTGGATCAACGCGGCCTGATACACATTGTTTGGACGGACACAGTAAGCGTGTTCTACAGCCACGCGTGGGTTCAGGATGCACCGTGGCGGGCCAACTCCTGGTCTAGTCCCAGGGTGCTTGGGAGCGGTGGAGCGCAATGGCCGGATATCGCCGTGGACGATCATGGGGATGTCCATGCAGTGTGGGCCGGAAACCCGGCCGAGGAGCTAGAGCTGATCGGTGAGAATTGTGTCAGCGGATGTCCGGAGATCTATGATGCCCGTTCAACCGACGGCGGACAGACGTGGCTGCCTGTGATCAATGTATCAACAAGTCGCGAGTACAGCACTCATCCGAATCTGGTAATTGGGCAGAAAGGCGACGTCCACATTGTCTGGATAGAGGCGACCTCCAGCGAACAGCCCCTATTTACCATGTACGCACGCTCACCGAACGGGGAGGTCTGGGACAATCCAGTCGAAATCGTTGCCAGCGGCCAGCAACCGAGCAGCCCCAGCTTGGCCGTTGACAGTCAAGGTAGAGTTCATGCCATGTGGCCCTGCGGCAATGCACTCTGCTACCGCTGGTCTGACGAGGGGGGCAATTGGTCGGAAGTTGTATCTTTCATAATCGGTATGCAGATATATCGCGGGTATCCTCCCGTAGCCCTGGTTCTGGATAGTGGTGATCAACTATACGCAGCGCTTTCGTTTCAGCCCAATCAAGATCGGCATACAGACCTGTTCCTGGGCCGATGGGCTGCTGATACCTGGTCACCGATCTTTCAGGTGACCGACAGCCCCACCCTTCCCCTGCTTGGACACATTGTGCTATCTGAAGGGAACAAGATTCATCTAGTGTGGATGGAAGAAGTGGCTTCCGAATCCGGCGGGGATTCGCCAGCCAACATGGAGGTGTTCTACACCAGGTACGAAACGAATTCGCCAGGGCTGCCGTCATCTCCCTTACCACCGGTGCCCCCACCAACCGCCATGGCGCCGACTGCCCAGCCCGTTCCCACAACCCAGGTGACGACGTCCGTCACACCCCGTGTCACGTCCGTCCCGGTCACGGCGACCGCGGCCGACTCGACGTCGTCTACACTCGCTCCGGTCAGTGGACTGACGATTGGGATTGGAACGGCGATCTTGATGCTCGGTGTTTCTGTGAGCGTTCTACTTGTCCGCAACAGAAGGCGAAAACGCCGCAAAAGGAAAAGGCCCCGCAGAAAGCGAAAGTACCGCCACAGGCCATACTATACCAGCCAGGTCGAAGTCCTGGCCGAGGATCCGCATCCACGTGTCCGCCTGAAACGCGACCTGGGCGGGCGGCTGCGTCTGCTGGGCTACGACCCGCCTGCCGGCCCGCTGCACGCGGGAGAATTTTGCCGCGTGACTTACTATTGGACGGTGTTGGATGGCTTTGCCGCGCCCTTTGACGTAAAGTCCGGCATCAATCCTGAAAATGTCGAAACGCACCGGACAGATTACCTGCTGGCCGACCGCTTCGTTGGCGCGGCTGGCGAGTTCAGTGTGTTGCACCTGGCGACCTACGTCCAGATGCCGCCGGAGGCGTGGCAGCCGGGTCAGGTCATCCGCGAGGCCTACGACTTTCGCCTGCCAGCGGACGCGCGGGGCGAGTACGATTGGTCGGTAGGGTTGTATGCTGTGCCAAGGTCCGTGGGTATCCAGGTTAACTCCGAGCGCCAGGTGCCCGGCGCTGAGCCGATCGCGCTGGGCATGGTGACCGTGCAGCCCTGATACACTCATGCTCAGCCCGGCGACGTTTCGCTCGGCGATGGAGAGTGGGCTGGAGAGTCTAGGATGGGTGTGGGGATAGAACTGTCATAAATTGAAGGATGCTCTGGATGTGCTGAGGCAGGAGCACCAATAACTTATGGGCAAAGTCCTCATCAAGGCACAGAGAGGCCGGTGTTTCTTGTGCTGGGTTCTGGCAACACTGTTAGGGGTGTTGGTGTGGCTTCTATTGAGCCCCTTCCATTCGGGGTTACCCTCGATTGTTCGCGCCATTTTGGTTGCCCCAGTGTTGTTTCTCTTACCCGGATATCTGCTGCAACGTACTTTTTCTCTCAGAAGAGAGTGGCGCGGGCTGAATCTGCTGCCCATCGCTTTTGGGCTCAGTCTGGGGGTAGGTGCCCTGGCCTGGGGATGTACTCGCATTCTCGGCGATAGCCTAAAGACCCTGACCTATCTCTTGGTGTGGGCTTGTATGGCACTCATTGCCTGGAATGCCGTTGCAAATCATCGCAGGGACAAGGAGCAACGATCGGCGACATCTCCTGCTGATCGGCAGGCCCTGTGGCCATATTTGCTGGTGCTGGGGACAACTCTGTTCTGGATGTTCGTGGCAGTGTGCTGGGGTGCGCTCTTTATGGCGGAGACAGACAACTGGTATTATCTGGCCATTGTCCGCCGAATTGCTCAGACGCAACAGCTTGTCCCCGGTGACCCCTATTTCCCCAGTGTGGCGGACCCCCAGCGCGGTGGGCCGTGGGTGGCGCTAGTAGCCTTGCTGGTTCACCTCTCAGGAATGAACGCTGCGACGATTTGGGACGCCTCCCCAGTGGTTCTGATCCCGGTGGCGATTCTTGCTCATTACTTGCTAGCTGATACGCTCTTTAAGGACCGTTTGGCGGCAGCCCTGTCGTGCCTGTTCCTCCTGTATGGCTTTGGGCGTTATACCTGGGACATCCCCGTGATGGTCGTGTCGCCAGCGGGGGTTGGCTTCATCCTCTTCCTGGTGACACTCGCGCTGGCCTGGCGTAATATCCAAGATGGAAACAGACAAGTGCTGCTTCTGGCCCTTCTGACAGGTTGGGCGTTAGCAAGTATCCATTTGCTCGTCTTTGCCGGGCTTCTGTTGACGCTTGGTTCTTTTGCTGTGCTTCACTTTGTTGTCCACCGTCAATGGGCCCACGTGCGCCGTGTGCTTGCCCTGACCATCATCCCATCTCTGTTAGCCGTGCCTTTCGTCCAGGCGTGGATAGGCGGTGGCTCTCAGACCACCAATCCAATCTATGCCGACGAGTGGGGGCTGCTAAGTGAATGGGGTGGATGGCACATCATCCGGCCCAGCGTTCTGGTAGGAGGCAGTCCTTCGCCCTGGGCATGGGCGTTTCTGCTTGTCCCAGCTCTGGTGGTCTTTGCCAGACGCCAGCTTTGGGCCATCTTCTTGCTTTCGACTATGCTATTCGTGGTCGGGACAGCCTTCAACCCGCTGTTCGTTGAGCCGATGCTACGCTCGCGCCTGGTGCCTCCCTGGGGCATCTGGCGTGTAGCCTTGCAGGTTTTCCAGTTCCAATTTGTGCTGGGTGGCCTGGGCGCGATGACGGTTCGCTGGTTGAGCCAGAGGATTGGACAGGAATGGGGAAAAAGTAAAGTCATTCATGTAACCTTGCTCGTAGGTTCCATTGGTCTGGGTTTCCTGCCGAGCGCAGTCCCTCTGGTCAAGCCTCTTTTAGAGTATGTGTCTCGATCTTTGCATTTTCTGGAACACAAGGCGACGACGTTCCCGTTCAACTGGGCGGAAGGGGGCAAGTTTCTACATCATGATCTTCCTCCCGGTAGCGTGATCCTGGCCGACGCCAACACCAGTTACTTCATTTCGGCCCTGACGGATCACTATGTTGTGTCCATTCCCTACGGTCATAGCTCGCCGTTTGTCAGCGACGATGAGCAGCGTCGTCACGACACTGCTCGAGCCCTTGATCCAAACACAGAGATGAATGAGATCTTGCGTATCCTTGATGACCATCAGGTCGACTTTGTGCTACTGACGTTCGGACCGAGGGTGGGGGCGGCTTCCCTGTCCTCAGATGCCTACGCACGGTTAGTGGCCCGCTTTGAGGGTGATCCTTTGCATTTCCAGCGAGTCTTCTCGGACGAAGCCAACCCGGCCCAACAGACGACGATCTTTGCTTACATACCGGCAGGGAGTGATGGCTGAGGTGAAGACAGGATCGCTGACTACCACCATTGCCATGCGGGTTCGCCTTACCCTCACTACCGCACGGCTGCCTGGGTACCTGCTTGTGTTGGGCACCGGCGGGTTGTTGGGCCTCTACCTGGGCGAGTTTCTGCGCTTCAACCTCGACTTTACCGGGCCGCGCCCTCTGAGCCCGACGCAGATCCTGGCTTTGGGCGCGCTGGTGGGGCCAGGGCTGATGGCCTTGATCTGGCTGTGCTCCGGATTGGTGGTGACCCGTCTGACTGGTTTGCCATTTCGGCGGGCACTAGCTCTCGATGCCCAATCATACTGGCCGGGCCTTCTGATTGGAACATCGCTTCTGATCTCTCTGATCACAGAGCGGCCTGTCACATCCTACCACGCCTCCGTCGTGACGATTGTCTCGGTCATAGCCAGTCTTGTGCTTGGCCTCAAGGTCTGGCTGGTTGAGCCATTTGTCTCGACAAGCTGGCGCGCCAGGCTAACGAGCCGGTGGCTGGTAGCGCTGGCTGTCCTGGGCTACGTCCTCGTTGTGGGCCTGCTCGTTGGACTGAGGTACAATGGGCACAATATCTGGGGGGTAGATCTGGGACATTGGGATCAAGCGCTCTGGAATACCTGGCACGGGCGTCCCTTGCAGTTCACCCAATACGGCGGTCTCGACGATTCGTTGCTTGCCGATCACGTCGTACCGATTGCGTTCTTGATCGCCCCCTTGTACCTGGTCTGGGCGGACCCGCGAGCGTTGTTGTTCTTGCAGGTTCTTGTGCTGGCCTGGGGAGCATGGGTAGCTTACAAGCTGGCCTTGCGCTATCTAGCAAGCCGCTTTGCTGGCCTCTGTGCTACACTGGCTTACCTGATCCATCCAGCAATCGTAGGAAATGGTCTGGATGCCAGTGGCAGTTTTCGTCCAGACGTCTTGACCATCCCTTTGTTCCTGGGCACCCTCTTGGCGCTGGAAGAGCGACGTTGGAAACGGGCAGTTCTCCTGACGGTGCTGGCCATGGCTTGCAAAGAGCGCATAGCTACTGTAGTCATCGTACTGGGCCTATACATCATCTACCGCTACCGGCAGCCTCGCCTGGGCCTGGCCCTGTCTGCCCTGGGTGTCTTGTGGCTGATCGGTGCTCTGGGTGTCTTTCTACCTTGGGTGCGAGGTGCACAAGGCTCTATCCACTATCAACTCAACTTTGGGCATCTGGGCGGTGAGGGCGGATTTATTGGCATCCTCTCGACGCTGGTGACCCAACCGCACCTGCTGACAGACCTCGCCCTGTCGTTCCGTGATCTCCTGGCTCTGTTCTTCTCGCTGCTGTCGTTGGCCCTGCTTCCCCTTGGCGACTTGCCGATGATGGCCGTTGGAGCGCCTATTTTGGGCCTCTTTATGCTGACTGACGTCCCCGATTTGTTTGATTTTCACCTCGCTCCGGTCTTTCCCTTCTTCTTCGTCGCGGCCATAACAGGAATCGAGCGCCTGGCTGGTTGGGGATATCGTTGGCTGGGCCTCTCGGCTGCACGGTTGGCGGTCAGCCTGAGCGTAGTGTTGCTGGGTGCCAGTCTGAGTGCTGCCTTCTTCTGGTCGAATGGTCCCCTAAGCTGGGGCTTTTGGACGCCAAAACGTCCCTACACCTTTTGGGAGAATCGCTTCGTCGTTGACGAGCACGACCGGCGAGCCGACCGCTTTGTGGCCATGGTGCCTGCCAGGGAGCCGATCATCGCTTCGGATTTCCTGCTCCCGCACCTGACCCAGCGGGAGCGGGTCTACCAGTTCTTTGACCCACCGCCCTCGGACGTCTTGGATCAGGTTGATTATGCGGTCATTGATTTGTTTGAGACCTACGTCCAACCAAGGGAAATCAGCTTGAGAGCGTTGGTGGATGCTCCATTTGAGTCACCGTCAGGAGCTATCCCGTCGGCGCACTTGGCGGGCAAAGACCTCTATCGCCAATTGCTGTCCAGCGGCGACTTTAGCCTAACCGAATATGAGGATGGCCTCCTGTTCTTGCGCCGCGGGCCAGCCAGGGCAAATGGCTTCCACTACGCGGTCAGCCGGGTGGACAAGGCTGAGCCAGCCGTACGGGTGGACTATGATTTTGCCGGCCGCCTGGGACTGCTCGGGTATGATTTTGACGACAGCACAAATTCACTGAAGAAAGGCCGACGCTATTGGATTGCCTACTACTGGCAGGTGCTTGAAGGCTTCGATGACTCCTTTACTTTCCAGTATGGTGTCAACCCGGTGGATGACGTGCAGCAGTTGGGCACCGACCTTGTGCTCATTGATACGTTCACGCGGGTTGGAGGCGAGCCGTTCCGGATCGTCCATCTACCGACCTACTTACTGTTGCCAGCATCAGAGTGGCAGCCGGGAGAAATTCTCCGTGAGGAGTACGAATTCGCTCTCCCAGAGGATCTGGCGGGGGGAACCTATGAGTGGCAAGTCGGCCTTTACATCGTGCCAGACTATTTCCCGATCCAGACTTCTCCCGAACGATGGGTCCCCAAGACAGTGCCCTTCTTGATATCCGATGTCGAGGTAGGTGGCACTCCATGAGCATTGATACGGTCACCCTGTCCATAGTCGTTCCGGCCTACAACGAGGCCGACAACCTGCCCGAGCTTTACCGGCGGCTCCGTGACGTGCTCGCTGGTCTGGACGAGACACATGAGATCGTTTTCGTCAACGACGGCAGCACCGATCGCTCTCTGGAGGTCATGAAGCAACTTCGTGCTCAGGATGGCAACGTCAAGATCATCAGCTTTGCTCGTAACATGGGGCATCAAATCGCCTTGACAGCGGGTCTGGATCATACCAGCGGTCAGGCTGTGATCACTATGGATGCCGACCTGCAGCATCCTCCAGAAGCCGTTCCCCGTCTGGTTGAGAAGTGGCGAGAAGGCTATGAGATCGTCTATACGATCAGGGAGAGATCGGAGGGCAGTGGCCTCATCAAGAACATGGCTTCGTCTTTGTTCTACAGTCTGCTCAGGTTGATATCTCAGGTTGATGTCAGACCCCGCGCTGCTGACTTTAGGTTGATGGGCAGGAAATCGCTAGCGGCCTTTAATTCCATGCGCGAGCGGAGACGGTATATCAGGGGGCTGGTGGGTTGGTTAGGCTTTAGAAGTGCTGAAGTCACCTACGTGGCCGGGGAGCGATTCGCTGGAAATCCAAAGTATTGCTGGCATAAGATGACCCATTTGGCTCTATCTGGCATCCTGTCCTTCTCGGCGGTGCCTTTGCGCGCCTCGTTGTATCTTGGTCTGGTTATAGCATCTTGCAGCGGTCTGTATGCCTTGTTTGCCATCTATACCAAACTGTTCACGGATCGGCTCCGTTCCGGTTGGGCTTCTCTGATCGTCGTGACTCTGTTCCTGGGGAGTATGCAGCTTATCTTTCTGGGCATTCTGGGCGAATACGTGGCCACGATCGTAGAGGAGGTCAAGCAAAGGCCTCTCTACATCGTTGAGGAAATGATAGGCTTCGACGCAACGGAGTAGATCCGCAGATGCTGGTTTGTATTATATGTGGGGCAGAGGTGCCTGGCGACAACCGGTTGTACGAATCGCTGTTGCGATGCCCCAATTGTGGTTTCGTGTTCGCTGATATCTCTGTTTCGGATGATGAGTATCGTAGGCTATATCAGAGGGACTACTTCTTCGGGTGTGAATATGCTGACTATCTAAAGAGCAAGGATGCCTTGCAGAAGAATTTCCGCCAGAGGATCAAAACCCTGGGCCGGTTTTCCGAGGGCGGTCGCCTGTATGAGATAGGTGCAGCTTATGGCTTCTTTCTGGAACTGGCGCAAGCTCAATGGCAGGTTGAGGGCATTGACATTGCCGAAGAGGCCTGCTCCTACGCAGGGGGGCAGTTGGGGCTGGACGTCAGATGTGGGGACTTTTTGGAAACCCCGCTGGAAACCGACGGCTACAATGTATTCTGTATGTGGGACACGATCGAGCATTTGCGAGAGCCGGATCGCTATCTGGAAAAGATTGCCAGCCATTTGCAAAGCGGCGGTTATCTGGCGCTCACGACAGGCGACATCGGCAGTTGGAGCGCATGGCTGCAAGGCAAGCGCTGGCGTCTCATCCATCCACCTACCCATCTGTATTACTTCTCGGTCCAGACGATGACTCGTTTCCTGGATCGTTATGGATTCAACGTGGTTCATCTCAGTCATCCAGGTTTTTATCGCAGTCTTGAAGCAATGGCGCGATGGTTCTTGACCCGATTCAGCAGATGCGGGGAGGACATGTACAATAGAGTAAGAAATGCTGTATGGACGCGGAAGGCAATCTATGTCAACTTTTTTGACATCATGTTTGTCATAGCCCGCAAGCGGTAACCTGGAGCAGACATCATGGTGATAAAGACATTGGGGAATGCAATGGGCGGGTGGCACAAAGCCAGGCAGTGTGTCGTGGGGGCGTTTCTGCTGGGGGTGGTCATAGGGCTGCTGGCCTTGGCTGGCACCGGCCAGCGGGCGGGGGCTCAGACGCCAGGGGTGTGGGGTCCACCTGTTAACCTATCCATGTCCGACACTGCTTCCTTGTTCCCCGACCTCGCGGCGGATACCGCCGGTCACGTCTACGTGGTCTGGGGGGAGCACTCCAGCGATGATATTTTTCGATCTGACATGCTTCTCTTCCGGATGTGGGATGGCCAGACTTGGTCGCCGCCCAACGACATCGCTGTGGGAGGCCATCTGCCTCAGATTGCTGTGGATAGCCAGGGGAGATTGCACGTTGTGAGAATAGCAAGAGGGTTAGAGTACAAACGTGCCTGGGCGCAGGGAGACCCATCCAATGCGCAGGCCTGGACACCAGGTCAGGATTTGAGCTTACGCAATCCCTATTGGCCGGACATGGTCATTGACAGCCAGGATCGGATCCATGTAGTATTTACGGCTGAAGAGGGCATCAATTACACACGCTCAATTGATGGAGGAGACAGTTGGTCGGATCCCATTCGACTGGACATCCCCCGGGTAGGAGGTGCAGAGACACCCCGTCTGGCTGTTGATCGCCTTAATAGCGTTTATGTCGTCTGGTCAGATTTAGAGGTCAGTGTCGGTGGTAAAGATCCCATGGGCATAGGCGTCAGTTTTAGCTATTCAACCGATGGCGGGGAAACCTGGTCCACGCCGAGGCGGATCGTAACGGGTGACGAGGGATACGAGTGGCCCCAGGTTGCCGTGGATTCTATAGGGACCATCCACGTCGTATGGCGCTATCGAGACCAAACCGTTGGCACTGTCGGATACGTGGTATCATCAGATAGAGGGGAGAGTTGGTCTCAGGTAGAGAATCTCCGTCTGGGCTCGATCGGTGCCTACTCCCATGGCTTGGCAGTTGACAGCGCCGATGGCCTGCACTTGGTGATACCGGGGGGGGGCGACTTGCCGATGGGCGTCTCGCACCTGGTGCGACCCCCGGGCGGGCGATGGTCGTCACCGACCCGGATTTCCCAGAATCCATGCAACGCTGGTTCGGCCGATGCTGAGTTGGTGATCAGCGGGGGAAATCACCTGCACGTAGTCTGGTATGACCGGCTGGAATGTGAGTTGGGTTTCGCCCCACCATCCGGACGGGGCGAGATTTTCTATAGCGCTTTAGCAGTGGACGCGCCAGCCAAGGCCCCAGAGCCCTTGCCACCGATGCCTACGCCAACTGCCACAGTGCCGACCGCCCAGTCCATCTCCATGCCAGCACCCACCTTGGCAGAGATCGACTCCACGCAGGAGCCAACTGCGACGAGCACACCCGCTGCAACGCGCTGGTCCCCCGGCGCCTCCAGCACTGAGGATGCTCCGACTGGACGATGGGTTCCGGACCCGCTGCTGGTTGGACCGGCTCTCGCAGGGGCGCTGATAGGGGTCGTGGTGATCTTGAAATCGTCCACGATTGGGAGGCGATAGCCACCATGCACAAGCTGCTTCAAGCCGTTGGCTGGATGACATTGGCACAGGTGGCAAGCACGCTTTTCCGGATCCTCAACGGGAAGGTCACCGCTCTGGTGCTCGGCCCAGAAGGGATGGGCATTCTGGCGCAACTTTATCAGCTCAAAGATCTTTTCTTTCAGTACGCAAGCCTGGGTGGTGGACATGGTATCGTAAGATATACCGCCAGCGGCATAGCGGACGAAAAGCACACGTTTGTCCAACGCCTGATATCGAGCGCTGTGACGATAGTGGTCATTCTTTCGACGGTTGTCGTTCTTGGGTGTTGCTTCTTCGCGCGACACGTGTCGTGGATGGTGTTCGGAAGAAAAGATCTTTACCTCTTCTTACTCGTATTTGTTCCCACATTGCCATTGCTTGTAGTAGGTAGCGTTCTGAACAACGTGCTAGTAGGGATGAAGGAGATTCGTAGACTAGCCTTTGCAACAATCTTCATTGCTGTCTTTGCTTGTGGCCTGACGATGGCCCTCGTTCTTGCTATGGGGCTCGGGGGCGCTGTCATCGCTGCCTCTGTGGAGAGCGGCGTGTTTTTGTTGGCATATTGGTGGTTTCTGCGGCGGACCGATTTGGCCGAGCGGATCTTACCCGAACGCATTTTCTCTCTGGACAGACAAATCCTATCAATGCTCCTCAAGTTCGGGCTGACCACACTTTTTGCAGGGAATATAAGTTCTCTCTCCACCCTCCTGATCCGCAGCTTGCTGGTGCACCGTCTGGGGGCGGAGGCGAATGGTATTTACCAAGCGGCGTTGGTGATGACAACGCAAAGCATCTCAATGCTCCTGACTGCAATGAGTACCTACATGTTCCCTCGAATCAGCGAACTCGGTCAAGACTACGCGATGATTATTGCTGAGAAAAACAACGCACTGCGGCTGTGTCTCCTGTTGGGCGGGCCTATCCTCTGCGGACTCCTCGTACTGAGAGAATGGATTATTCCTCTGCTTACCAGTTCCGAGTTCTTACCCGCCGCCGAGCTGTTACCCTTCCAAGCTATAGGCAGCTTGTTTATGCTGCTCTCCTGGGGCATAGGGATTGGGTTATTGGCCATGGAGCGCTTTGTGACGCATTCCGCTTTGCAGCTCGTGCGATTCCTCACGCGCCCTGTCCTGTTTCTGCTCCTATTCCCCCATTGCGGCCTTGTAAGCATCTCTATAGCGTACGTACTTGCCGAGGGACTGGTGGCGTTTCTATATTATGCTTACCATCGACGGGCCATTGGTTTCCGTCTGACACAACGGAATGCCTGGCTCAGCGTTTCAACAGTGGCACTGGTGTGCATCACGGCTGTTATGAGTTCTATGCAGGGAGTAGCTTTGCGGTACGCAGTCCCAATTGGGCTGATTCTGATCTGGGCACCAGTTTCGGTTTCAAAGAATGAGCGCACTCAGGCCATTCAGTGGGTGCAGAGCTTGATCCGTTCGCAAAGTCTATCCCACTTCCTGATGCGTCAGTGATTGGAGCGATGCTGTCAGGGACACGTTGCGAGGCATAAATGGTAGACAGGGACTCTTATGAGGCTTCCTATTACCAACTTCGTTATGCTGCAGATACTGGCTTGGATATCCGAAACTATGATTTCTTCCTGGAACTCTTGAACCTGAAGCCTGGCAAGCGCGTCTTGGATGTCGGCAGTGGGCTAGGTATGCTGGCTGCTGCCATGAGCAGTTCCGGTGCCGAGGTCGTTGGGGTAGACGTATCGCCTTTTGCAGTCAAAGAAGCGCAAAAGAGGTATCCAGAAGTGAGATTTGTGCTCTTGAATGGGACCTATCTGGATCGAGAATTTCAGTCGGGCAGTTTTGATGCGATTACATGTGTGCAGGTTCTTGAGCATATTCCCCCCAGCGAAGTGAACAGCTTTATCAGCCAGATGGCCCAGTGTCTACGGGACGGGGGGCATTTGTTGGTTAGTGTGCCGATAACTGACAATCTCTCTGATAAATGGCTCGTATTTAGAAATCAATACCTGAGGGGGGACTGTAGGCCACCTACAGCCATTGATAGCAGCTTCGATCCCACGCACCTCTGGAGAATTGGTGATTTGAATCTTTTGATACACCGGTTTAGGTTGTATGGCTTGGAGGCTGAAAGAGTGCGCAAGCTCTACTACGTGCCCTGGATTCTGGATCGCCTGAACTGGGGACGTTTGATTGCCTTTTTGCCAGTTTTCTGGTTGGAACAGTTTTTGAAAGGGGCCACCGTTCTGTTCCGCAAAGGGGCTGTTGGGGAGATGATCCAGACAGTCCAATTCTCTGCTTTCTGGTCAGACCCGCCAGGTGCTAGTGGCCTAGCACGTTTGAAGAAGTTGCTCGCATGACAGAACGAATCCTGTTCGGATTGGAGAAGATATGCATCAGAACAGTAAGCTGCTCTTCGGAAAATATGCAAGGCGATACTTTTGCCCTGATATGCAGATACTTGAGATTGGGCCAGATGCCTTCCCCTCTTCGTACCAGACTATTGTTGGCGATAATTCGTTAGTGTGGGATACATTGGACATATGCGAATATCCCAATCTAACATATGTCGCCAGCAAGGACTATTCGTTTCCAATTGCCGATAATTCTTATGACATTGTGCTTTCGGGCCAGGTATTGGAACATGTGAAAAGGATCTGGATTTGGATCAAAGAAGTGGCACGAGTCTGTAAAGAGGGTGGACTCGTGATTACCATCAATCCCGCAAGTTGGCCTTACCATGAAGCTCCCGTTGACTGCTGGAGGGTATTTCCCGAAGGGATGAAGGCGTTGTACGAGGAAGCGGGTCTCAGAGTGATCATGTCGACGTTCGAATCTCTCGAAGTTCCATGTTATCGCCGCTACATCCCGGGCAGGTCTCCAGAAGTGCAGGGAAAGAAGCAGCGCATGGCGAACCGACTACTGGGGAAACTGGGATTCCCAGTTGAACGCGCCTATGACACAATAACGATTGGTGAGAAGGTGCATAGTGGCGTCTAAACATTACAGCCGACCCAAAGTCTGGTCTTGCTCAGGTGGTTGAGTTATGACCGAGCCTTTTGTCTCAGTAGTCATTATCACTCGCAATCGCCCACATATGGTCCGAAACTGCCTGGTGCATCTTTTTCAACAGGACTACCAACCCTTTGAGACCATTGTAGTTGACAGTTCCTCCGATGAGCAAACTCAAGCTGTGCTGGACGGCTTCCCTCAAGTGGTGCGCTTGCGCATCCCCAATGGGCGGAACAACATGCCTCAGGCCCGCAATCTGGGCATTGCTCAGGCCCAGGGAGAAATTGTGGCTTTCACTGACGACGACAGCATGGTACAAGAGGGGTGGTTATCTGAGATCGTTCGCTGCTACTCGGAACCCAATGTGGGAGGAGTAGGGGGACGGGTTCTTGATGAGCTGGAAACACTGCGGGGAAGGACAAAAGGTGAAATCGGTCGAGTCCTGGAGGACGGCCACATCGTGTCTGGTTTCGACAGGTCAGGTACTGAACTGATTGAGGTTGATCATGTACGCGGTTGCAATATGACTTTTTCCAGGCTGGCCCTTCAAGAGGCAGGCCCCTTCGACTATCGATATTCCGGCCGCAATTATCTGGAGGACACAGATATGGGTTTCCGGGTAAAGCAGGCTGGCTATCGGGTCCTATATAATCCTCGAGCCATCGTCCATCATCTGGCAGCGCGTTGGAAAGGGGCGATGGCCACTGAGGAGGATTCTACCGCCATGTTCTACGTTGGGCGCAACACGACCTACTTCTACGTCAAGCATTTCGGCTTCAGAACCCGGGCGTTGCGCTGTCTTCTCTTGGGCAACTCTAAGGGGTTGTTGGACGCTTTTTGGAAACATCCTGGAATACGAAGGCTGCTCGCACTGTGTGCCTACGTCGTAGGCGTTGCGACGGGATGGGTCGCTGGAATTGTGTATCGTGGTAACAAGTAAGCACTCTTCAGCAGTTTTCTATCTGGATGAACGCCTGGGGCAGTATCTCCGCCCAGGGGAAAGCCCGGACTTTTTTATGGACCCTGCGAAAGCTGGGCAGCTTTTTCCAGATAGGTCTATGTCATCTTCCATCTGGTTGGCAACGCTTCAGGACTATATGCATGACTTGCTGGGGAGCTTTTTCCACGCTACACTATGGATTCGAACGTCGCGCCGCCTCTATCCCTTGCGGCGTTCTCGAGAGCACACACCTTCTCCAATCAAGGATCTTGCCTTTCTGGTATCCCGTGTACAACAGGGGCTGCCTGGATCATTTCTTGAACTATCAGAGTTGATAGATCACATGTCTCAGGAATCTGTGATGGCATCTTTGGAGGTGGCCAGTCTCCTGGCTGCTTTCTACTGCGACTTTGGCCGGGTCTTGCCCATGGTAAAGGTCGAGACGGGGACGGTGACCGTCGAGGTACAAAACAGGGTCAATGACGCCGCATTGAGGGCAACCGATGCCGACTACTTTACTCCCGTGCTTCAGTTCAAGCACTATGCGCTACGTCACCTGCGCCGGTACGTCTGTGGGCTCTACCTGCACGGCAGTCTCTCCACAGGCGACTATGTAAAAGGCTACTCGGACTTTGATACCCTTCTCATTCTCAGGCAGGAAGTGGCCGCCGATGCGGATGCCTTGATGGAATGCCGCAGAAGGATTCTGCGATCATTGCCTTTCCTGCACTTGGTCGACCCGTTGCAGCATCACGGACATCTTGTCCTGGCGGAACAAGATATGCACTTCTACCCGCAGCCTTATTTCCCTTTCGTTCTCTTTCAGTATGCGGCCTCCTTCTACCAGGATTCGACTGTCTTGACGTTTCAAGAGAGGGATTCGACGCTGGAGCGACAGAACGCACTCTGGCGTTTCTGTCAAACTGTTAGACAGGTTTTCCATTCTGGGCAAGCTTTCCGCTCACTGTACGAGTGGAAGGCTTTCATCCAGGGCGTGGTGCTCTTGCCCGCTATCTATCTGCAGGCAGTTGGTGAATACACCTACAAAAAGTTCTCCTTTGAGAAGGCTGCCCAAGACTTTAACGAGCGACAGTGGCGTATTATTCAAAAGGCGACCATTCTGCGCCGTGAATGGAAGGCCGCCCGCACGCTGCCCTGGCCGGTTGCGCGGGCGCTTTGCGCATCCCCCAACCCCTTTCTCCTTCCGTTCATTCACCGGCGGTTGAACCGCGCGATACCGAGGATCTGCCATACGCTCATTGGGGCGAACCCTGCCCAAGAAGCAATGTGTCTTTCAGAGGCGATGTTAGCCATCCGTTTCCCACAACTGGCACAGGCAGTGTCTTCTGGAGTGTGCTGGGAGAACAGCCTATGAACCCTATGCCGTTCAATGAACCAAGGCCGATTCCTTTGTCGGCCTATGAGCGTGCCCTGGACAGATTCGTTCACCGGGTGTCTCAGGTTCCGGGCGTCTTGGCCATCTATCAGAGTGGAAGTATCTCCTGCCCTGGGATCTCGGACATCGACCTGATTGTGGTGGTGGACCCCAATCAGGGTCCGTTCGGGGCCAAGACCTCTGTACAAATGGAAGACGAGGGAGAAGCGGTTCTGTTCTTTCACCAGCCGATTCACGTTGACACTGCGCTGATGTCCCAAATCTACCACCTCTTCTATGTTTCGGATCTGCAAAGGGTGTGGGGAGAGGCAATTGACATCGTGGAGCCAACGCACGATGAAGAGCAAGTGCTCAACGCGATCAAGCTGGTCGAGGTTCTCATCTTTGACATCTCTCGCACCTTCGCTTCGCTCTTGGCAACTCCAGTCTACGATATGCGCTTTAGCCTGTTACGAATCAACGCGCTATGCCACACACTGCGCCTCTGGTCTGATGGGGGTGGGCAGCTACGAAAAGAATGGCAGGAATACGTAGACGCTGTAGTGGAATTGCGCCGCGCGTGGTTCGAACTCGGCGTCGAGCGGCATGGCCAGTTATGGAACTTGATGAAACGAGGAGACAAAGTATCATTGGAGTTGGCCGTGCAAGTGGCTCAATGTATTCGGGAGGCCTGGCACCTGACCACAGCGGACGATTCCGCCTATGCGCTCTACTCAGACCGTTTCTATCCCACGCTTTTTGCCCCCTGCTGGTTTCACCAGGACGAGGCGCAGGTGGTCAGGAGTGGCCGGTGGGGCAGGGTATTCACCAGCCTGCCACTGGAACTGGGCATCCTGCTCAAGTCCTACGGCGAGGGCAATGGCCCGATTAGTC
>Ga0180437_10004894_pt1 | contig 18710 bp, 16 predicted proteins | sample SS_ome_4_FD_132410 | JGI IMG/M metagenome (GOLD analysis project Ga0180437, IMG submission 132410) | Hypersaline lake sediment archaeal communities from the Salton Sea, California, USA - SS_3_D_1 metaG | ecosystem: Environmental > Aquatic > Non-marine Saline and Alkaline > Hypersaline >... | reverse complement strand
GCACCACAACTTATTCACGATACACCAAATTTTGTCTTCTGGGAGCTTCCTTTAGGAAAGCCCGACCCAAATGCTGTCTGCTCTCCAGAAACACTCAAAAATGATACGCGGCCGAGGGTACGACAGAATGTTAAAAAGAATACCTGTTGGTATACCTCTCTTAAAACTATTTGTCTGCGAATTGGCAAACATCCAACATCGGAACTCGCATTCAAAAGAATGGTAGAACAGATGTGTTCTTCATGGCGAAAGGATATGACAAAACATGAGCTTTCTTTGCCTGAGGTCTTTATGGATGTGGAGGAGGAAGACGTAAAACAAGGTTGGACTTCATGGGACCATAAGAGAGTTTCAGAGATTCTCTCAAATACAAGCTCCTATGAGCAGCACAAAACGCTGTTCGACTCTTCCAAGGCAAGAGGAGACGGTCCCTCCGCTTTTCCATTTTTACAAAAATTCTTAGATCAAACTCTCTGCCAAAACTTTTATGAATATGTAAAGTATACGTGGCAACAACCAAAGTTCGAAATAAATGCCACATTTTTACGGTCTTTTGGCGCAAATCCTGACGCCCTACTTTTGGACCCCAGCAATAGCGAGCAAAATTCAACTAATAGCTCATCTTTTGATGAAAAGGGCATGATACTATCGGATAACCTTGTCAAATGCCTCATGAGCCACCTTTTTGAACTTAAAGAATCCTCTTGGGCCCCAAATCAACAACTACCCCATCTTATTTCAGAGCTTAAAGCGCGAGGTCCTCTCGTTATTGCAGGACTTTTTGGAACCTCTTTTTATTCAACGGATCCCTTTATTATGAATGAAAAAATAGCAGAGCGATCTATCTACGCGTGGCCTCCTGGAACAAAAAGTACAAGCTCTTCACGAGGTCACACAATCACCGTTATTGGAGCAAGAAAATGTGATAATAAAGAGCTTGTCTATTATGTAGATCCGCTTGATCCAAGCGACCCAAAGGATATAACAGCTCAAAAGATATATGCTATTTCCTACCGCTCCTTCAAAGAGAGTGTTATTAATCTTGCGGGGGCACAGCAATCGATTGAACATGAAGAACTTAAATTTCTTAATACATACGCCCTAGCAGCACCAAAACCCCCTAAGAATTAAAATAACAAATAAGGATACATATGTCCGCTCCACAACTTATTCATAATACACCAAATTTTGTCTTCTGGGAGCTTCCTTTAGGAAAGCCCGACCCAAATGCTGTCTGCTCTCCAGAGATACTCGAGAATGATACACGGCCGAGGGTACTCCAGGCTGCAAACAAGAAACACACTTGTTGGTATAGCTCTTTTAAGACTATTCGTCCGCAATTTGGCAAACATCCAACACCGGAACTTTCAAACAAAAGAAAAATAGAACAGCGCTGCTCTCTCTGGCGGAAGACTATAACAGAGCATGCGCTCTCTTTACCTATCATCTTTGAAGAGATGCTGATGCCAGAAATAGAAGAGCTCTGGTGTTCATGGAATCATAAAAAAGTAACACAAATGCTCTCAGATGAGCGTTCCTATTATGAAAGGGCGTTTTCCTCAAAACAAGTAGGAAAAGGAGGCCCCTCCGCCTTTCCATATTTAGAAAAGTTCTTGAAACAGACTGACTGTAAAAACTTTCACGAATATGTGGGATATATGTGGCTGCAACCAAGATTTAAAATAAACACCAACCTTTTACAATCTTTTAACGTCGATCCTGAAAATATACTTGAGAAATACCATAAGGGTAACGCTCAGGCTTCAATTAATAGCTCACAACTCTCATTCGACAAAAATGATTCGCTCTTTCTAGAGAATTTTGTCAAATGGTTCATGAGCCAGCTTTTTGAACTTAAAGAATCCTCTTGGAGTCCATCCGAACCAATAAATCATCTTATTTTAGAACTTAAGAATCGAGGGCCTCTTGTTGTTGGAGGAAACTTTGGAACAGATTCTTATTCAAGCGATCCTTTTATCATGAAAGAGAACGTAGCAGAAAGGTCTATCTATGCGTGGCCTCCAGGCACAAAACATAAAGACATTAGATTCGGGCACACAATTACTATCATCGGAGCAAGAAAATATGGCGATAAGGGTCTTGTCTACTATGTAGATCCAATGGATCCAAGTGATCCAAACGACATAACCGCTCAAAAAATATACGCTATTTCCTACCAATCCCTTAAAGACAACGCTATTACTTTTCTAGGACGGAAGGAACCGTCTATGAAAGATACCAACTCAGTTTTTAATAAGTACGCCCTAGCAGCTCCAAAACCACCTAAATGCGTCAGGAAGGAATAGACCTCATTTTACGCTGGCGGCTCAAACAGCACTGTGCAGCCGCGTTGGCTCTCTCTGTAGGAACCTTGGATTTTGTCGTAGAGCTCTTGGTTTAAGGGTACTGGCTCGACCTTCCAGATTTTGTCGCAGTATTCCTGAATCGAACGGTCACTGGAAAAGTCCCCCATTCCTGCAATATTGTGAATGGCAAATTCTGCCCATACAGAAGGATCTTGATACATCTCTTCGACCTTTTTTTGTGTCTCTACATAGTCGAGGAGATCTTTGAGAATAAAGTATCGGTCAACTGTTGCTCCATGACCACCTTCGAGCAGGGTATAGTATAGAGAGCTTATCGATGTATGCTCAGCCTCACCAGAGGTAAAGGAGCGGTCTCGAAGTGCATCCACAGCGCGCTGTATGGAGGAGTTTGATGAATAGATATCCCACGCTTTGTATGAGCCAGAGTTTCGAAGCTCTTGCAGCTCTTCAGCTAACGCTCCAAAGCGAAATGGCCACCACTGATCAGTAACGCTTTCCCGCATCTCAATATTTGCCCCATCTTCTGTGCCAATAGTCAGAGCACCGTTCATAGAAAACTTCATATTCCCTGTTCCGGAAGCTTCGAGCCCTGCTGTCGAGATCTGCTCTGAAAGATCAGCAGCAGGGATAATGATCTCCGCTTTTGAAACATTATAATTTTCAATATAGTAGACATTTAAATATTGGCCCACAATGGGATCAGAGTTTATTTTCTTAGAAATACAGTAAATCAACTGGACAATAGTCTTTGCAATCTCATATCCAGAGGCAGCTTTGCCAGAAAAGACCACAAACCGCTTCACACGCTCTTTGTGGGGATTATCTAAAATATCGTGGTAGAGCATGATCACATGGAGAACATTGAGAAGCTGTCTCTTATATTCATGAATTCTCTTTACTTGGATATCGAATAAAAAGGTCTCGTCAGCACAAAAGTGGGCTGGAATAGGATGGCCAAAAGTATCTCTTGGCCTGCTCTCCTTTCGTAAAAACTCTAAAAGATGAGCCTTAGATGCCCTTTTCACAGAGAGAAATTCTTGTTGTGTCTTATAGTCTTTTGCAAAATCAGCAAAGTGACGAATTTGTGAAAAGTCGCTCTTCCATTCATCACCGATCTTGTTGGTGATCAGATCAGAGAGCATTGGATTGCAATACATGAGCCATCTTCGATGTGTCACGCCATTGGTCACACTTATAAATTTTTCCGGCCACAGTTCAGCAAAGTCTTTAAAAACTTTGTCTCGAAGAAGTGTTGTGTGAAGCTTTGCAACTCCATTCACTCTGTGTGAGCCAACTATTGCCAAATGAGCCATTTTTACTTGATTATTCTCAAGAATCGAAACTCTTTGCACCCTTTCTTCATCATTAGGATAGCGCGCTCGTACAAGTGAACAAAACTCTCGATTGATCTCTTCGATAATTTTGTACTGTCGAGGAAGAAGATAGCGCATCGAACCCTGATTCCACACCTCAAGCGCCTCTTTCAAAATCGTGTGGTTTGTGTAACCAATACACTCTTGAGTTGTCTCCCAAGCAGCATCCCATCTCATGCTAAATCGAGAGGTTAAAAGCCGCATAAGCTCTGCTATTAAGAGCGCTGGATGGGTGTCATTTATCTGAATACGAACCTTTTCTTTGAACAGATTGATATCGCTGTTGCTCACAAAAAAATAGCGAAGAATGTCCTGAATAGAGGAAGAGACCAGTAAAAACTCCTGCTTAATGCGAACTCTTTTTCCAGTCTCATGTTGATCATTGGGATATAAGACATCGGTGAGCGTAGTATTTTCTGCTGCCTGATCGAGCCGACCTGCATTATAGCGCTGCAACTCAAAGTTTCTCGGAGACTCCTTTGTGCTCCATAGCCTCAGTGTTGTCACTGCAAAGTCTTGGTTTGCACTATAGCCAATAATGGGAATGTCAAAGGGCATCGCCCACACCTCTTCATAGTCGATAAGATCGCCCTCTTCGACATTCTCCCTTTCGTGCTCTTTGGCAACTCTTCCACAATAGCGAACAGGAACCTTTCGAGTATCGCGACGAAACTCCCATGGATTGTCGGTCCACAGCCAGCAGTCGGGCTTTTCTACCTGCACACCATTCCACAGCTGCTGCTCAAAGAGCCCATACTGATAGCGAAGCCCATATCCTCGAGAGGGGATTTTTAACGTAGCAAGTGAGTCGAGAAAACAGGATGCTAATCTTCCTAAACCGCCATTACCAAGGCCAGGGTCGTGTTCGTGAGAAATGAGCTCTTCAAATGATCGTCGAGCCTTATAAAGCGTTCGAGCAAAAATCTCATTTTTTTTCAAGCTCATCACATTATTATTCAGAAAACGGCCTGGAAGAAACTCCATGGAGACATAAAAGACCATTTTAGGGTTGACATGCTGCCAAGAAGAGGCTGTCGCCTCCCAATTGATCATGATCTGCTCTCTGATGGCCATACAAAAGGCGCGATAAAACTCATCTGAGGTTGCTTCTTCAAGCAATCGACCATAAAGCGTGATCAAATAGTGACGTATCTTTTGAATGAGCTCATCTGAATAGGCTTCGATGTACTCTTTCGATGGTGCTTTCATATCTTCCGTTGTCAGGATTTTCTATTTTCTCTTAGATACTGAATATCAAGAGAATTTTTCAACGCTTTAAAAAAACCGGATTTGACTTTTCATTTTTCAGAAACTGAAATAGGCCAACATAATTTATAGAAAACCTTTTTAATACCGTTATTTTTGAAAACGAGAATCATCTACAGACTATTATCAAGACCGATGAAAGAGAACAAACCTTAACCATCAGAGAAGATGCTTTCTGGTCGAGCCACCGGATTGTTCTACAAAAAGCACAGTAGCAATTTTCGAAAGATGTGTCCTAACGCTCCAAAAAATCATCAGAAGTTAGTAAGGAAGATGCCGGATTGAGATCTTCATGAGAAGGGCTCAGGTACGGTTTAGCTCCTAATAGAAACTGAAGAGCCTTGTGTCTTTCGTTAAATTCCTCGGCCGAAATTATTCCATTACTAAAATCAAATTGTCTAACATAGTTTGTCCACTCCAGATTTCTGATGCAACGGAACTTGTCTGAGTCTAACTGCGAAATTCTTTCCGCAAACACTCTTCGATAAGGACTGCTCTGAGGCAAAGCAGATAAAAGTTTTTCTTTGGCTACTTTCCATGTATCGACAATACAAGGTGCAGAAGGAGAAAAACGCAATAGATCTTGCCGGGCTCTTTGTTTAAGGTCTTCCTTAATCTCTCCATCCTCCAATGAAACCTGATTAAGGACTTTAGTAAATACTGCTAAGGCGTGCTTATCCGTCTGGTATGTATTACGAAAAAGAGTTCTGGCCAAAGACGTTTCATCAAGCTCATTTTCCGAGCAATCAAGATGTTGGAACAATGAATCCAACACAAAGCTAGAAAATCCTTTACTAAAGAAAATCGCCATGATTACCTCCAAATATCGATCTAATCTCAAAATTATACCTCAATTAACATTATCAAAAGACAGTTTTATTTAACGTAACAGCCCCAATAAACGATACCTTGTGGATCGGATTGGATTCAAACTCAAGTTGTGCCCTATTCCTTATTTGGTGGCTGGCTGCAGCAAATAATCTACTTTGTGAAAGTTCCTCGCCAAGGTTAAAAACCTTGGCTTCCTCGCAACACTCGTATCTTATTACCCTCGCTCAGCGTCTAAAAGGAATAGGGCACAACTTAGATTTGAAAGAAAAGAGAGAAAACCGTTACCCTTTTTCTGTTTTTAATCCCTGATTGTGATCTATCTCCCACGTAGGCTGAGCGAAGGGGCTAAGATACGAGTATTGCGACTTTAGATAAGGTTTTTACCTTATCGAGGAGCTTTTGCGAAGTAGATTATCTCCTGCAGCCAGACCACGTGGGAGATAGATCACAATCAGGGGTTAAAATATTTTGGCCAGGTAGCTCAGGTGGTAGAGCAGAGGACTGAAAATCCTTGTGTCGCTGGTTCGACTCCAGTTCTGGCCATTTTACTCATTTGAGAGCCTTTGTTAAGGTTTTTTTCGGATAGACTCTATTTTTTTCTGTACTCTAAATCGGACAATTTGCATATCTACTAACGTCCTAAAAAACTGCAGTGAGGGGTCTGCTCTATCAACACAAACCATACAACCAGGTGAGATGTATGCCGCTTAAGAAATCTGAAGTAACCAAATTCAAAAAACAACTCGAAGAAATGCGCCAGAAACTTGTTGGCTCTTTGCAAAGTAGCTCTGCAGAAGTAAAAAAACCAGATGAAGCAACAGGATATTCTCAGCATCAAGCGGACCAAGGAAGCGATGATTATGATCGAAAATTAAGTCTGGAGCTAACAACTCAAGAGTTCCAATTGCTTAAACAGATCGATAGAGCTCTAGAAAAAGTCCAAGATGGGACGTACGGCATCTGCGATATAAGTGGTGAAGAGATCCCAAAACCTCGCCTTGAAGCGATGCCATATGCCCTGACAACAGTGCAGGCTCAAGAAAAGCTGGAAAAAGGCCTTTTGTGAGCACCTCGAAGCGCCATCTATTTAATCTTAGCTTGGTGATATTTCTTATCATCCTTGATCAAATGACAAAGGAAATGGCCATCTCATCGCTAACACCAGAGATACCGACACCCCTCTTTTCATTTTTTGGAATCGATCTTTCATGGACACTCACCACAAATATCGGTGCTGCATGGGGAATCTTCAATGAATTCCCTTTTCTACTATTGCTTTTTCGACTGCTCTTTATCTGCCTGCTCGTTGGAATGTATGCGTCTCTTTCCTATGCACAAACCTCAATAGCACTTATCATCTCAGGAGCAATGAGTAATATTCTCGACACTTTTTTTCGAGGACATGTCGTAGATATGATCCATTTCCGTTTTTGGGGATGGAACTATCCTGTCTTTAATATTGCAGACATTTGTATCTGTATCGGGGTTTTCGGAATCATTTGGAACTCCTTTTTCCACAAGGATAAAAAAAGTGGATCAGCGTGAGACAACCATCATTGCAATCGGAGATGAAGTTCTGTATGGCTATACAGAAAACAGTAATTCTAGCTCTATTGCAAAAGAGCTTGTCCAACGAGGGGTAATTCCCACTGCACATCGAGTAGTCTCCGATGATCCTGAAGAGCTCTCTAAAATCCTCCAAGAAGAGCTTGAGAAGGGAAGAGATGTTATCACAACAGGCGGTCTTGGCCCAACAATCGATGATCATACCAAGAGTGTTGTTTCAAAGCTTTTTCATCAAAAGCTTATCCATAACGATTCTCTCTTTAAAGCCCTTCAAGGGCGCTATGGAGCTGATTTTGCGACCTTAAAAGAGCAATCTCTACAGCCTGAAAAAGCCATCTTCTTTTATAACAATGTCGGAACAGCTCCAGGCCTTTTTTTAGAAGACTCTTCACTCTTTCCAAACGCTCGACTCTTTGTGCTTCCTGGTCCACCTCAAGAGATGCAAGTAGTTCTTACCCAGATCCTCGAACAATTTTTCTCTGGCTCTCCTCTACCCTTCCATGCAATGTGCTTTATCGATGTGGCAGAACACGTTGTAAATGCTTGTGTGCAAGAGATAAAAAAAGAGTGGCCTCACGTTCAAATCGGCATCTATCCCTCTTTTTCTATGGTACGAGTCCATCTTTATGTTGAGAAAGAAAGCGATAAAGAAGCTCTCGAACAAGCCCAAAAACAGCTCTCTTCAAAATTTCACAACAAAGCGCTTCCCTACCCCTCACTAGAAACAACCATTCACGAACTGCTTCAACAAAAGGGCTATTCGATGGCTACTGCAGAATCGTGTACAGCAGGGGGAATAGCTGCACGAATAGCCTCTGTTGATGGTGCTTCCACCACCTTTGCAGGCTCTGTTGTTGCCTATAGAAACGAGGTTAAGGAAAAAGTGCTCAGCGTTCCTAAAGAAACTTTGGATACCTTTGGCGCTGTTAGCGAAGAGGTCACCCTTTCTATGGCACAAGGAGTTCAAACACTTTTCAAGACGGACGTTGCCTGCGCTGTTTCCGGTTTTTTGGGCCCAACAGGAGGAACAGAAAAAGCTCCTGTGGGAACGGTATGCACAACTATCCTACTTCCTAACAAGACACACTCAGAAACATTTGTATTCCATGGAACAAGAAGTGCGATCTGTGAAAAGAGTATTCAGAGCGTTTTAATGAGACTTGCCTCCTTGCTTTTGGAAAGCTAGAAAAAAAGTGGTCAACTTAGGCAATGTTATATTAAGGTTTTTTACAAAAGGGCTTTATCTATGCTCGCAACATTTTTTTCAGTTATAGCGGCTGTAGCATTACTTGCAGGCGTACAATTTCTGCCAAATTTGGTCTCTTCTCTTACTCTCCCCATAACAGTTTTTCAGATCTTTTTCCTCTTTTCTCTCTTTCTCTCAATACTGCCATGGGGCTGGGCAATTTTCTTTACGTCGAGGTCGGAAAAGACGCCAATAAGCGCTTATGCACTTCGCTCTGTGCTTGCAGATAGAAGGCTCTATCTCTTCTCCTCTGCTATTTTGCTCTGCTCTCTTGCAGGCTTTCTCCTGCTCTCACAAACCATTCTTCCACGCTATCAAAGTGTTGCGATCGCTTTTCTTCTCGCAGGATATATCATCGACAACCTGCGCTGGTCTTTCTTTCGAATACAATATCGAAGAGGAGCCTCCGGACTTGCTGAATGGATTCTCACCTCTATGCAACGAGCTACCCGCCGCCACAAACCAGAACGGATTACAGAGTATTTAGAGGGTATCTTTTCTTTGCTTGTCAGTTATATGAAAACTCATGATATCGGATCGCTTCGCCTCTTTACGCAAAAGATTACCGATGCTGCTGGAATCTTTTTGCGATCTATTGCAAAATTAAGCCTTTTCAAGCTCTCAGCCGCCTCTCAAGAGACACTTCTAGATCAGTACAATGTTGCTGAAGCGATGGTAGCAAAGAGGCTCACATGGGTAGTTTCAACAGCACTTGAGACAAAAGCTCCAACAAACTTTGAGGAATCTGTCAGGCTCTATGCTAAACTCTTTCTCGCCTTTCATAATCAACACTCATCTCTTGGTCATATTCTTTTACTCTCTCTTTCCGAAACTGCTCATAAAGCCGAAGAGATCGGTTGGGATAAAGATTTGGAGGTCACCTCAACCCTCTCAGAAGTTGTAAAAACACTGATCGACACCTCATTAGAAAGACGAATCTCTGATCACGATTCTATTAAAAAAGTTCTGATACTTTTAGAGATGCATGTAAAAGAATCGTTTAGAAGAGACAGGAGAATCAGTCCTGCACTACTTATGCAACCCTTTGCAGAGATAGGTCAACTTCTGGCAGGAGAACAGTACGCCGCTCTTCCCGAGAGAGATCTCATCCTCTCCGATCTCAAGCGCATCCTTTCACAATTTGCCGCTCTCGAAGGCGTAACAAGCAGAATTTCAAGTAGTGAAGAAGGCACAGACACCTCCGCCTCCTACCACGAAGATATCCCCTACATGCCTCGAGAGCCCCAAGAGGGCGGGGAATAGATCTCACACTTTTTTTGTTGTGTCGGATGGGGAAACATGCAGTATGTGTGATGCAACGCTATCCCATTAAACGGAATTCTGCTTCCATACCTTTTATCGCCAACAATAGGGTGTCCTAAGTGGGAAAGCTGGGCACGAATCTGGTGGTATCTTCCGGTTATAAGTCGGACCCTTACAAGAGAGAGCTCGTCTCTTTTCTCAATATTCACAATCTCAAGCTCTGCTCGTTTTGCCCCTACATGATTTTCTGGAACAACAATGGCTTTGTGATGAGAGTGGAGAAGAAAATCAACCACCTTTCCCTCTTTAAGGCCTGTTCCTTCAACAAGAGCAGAGTACTCTTTGACAAACTTTTGTTCTCGAATAGATCGAGAGAGCCTTGAGAGGGCTTTTTGTGTTTTAGCAAATATGACAATACCACTTGCCTCTTTATCGAGACGGTGCACGGCATGCAAAAAGACATTTCCCTTTTTTGCATCACGCTTTTTTATAAACGTCTTGAGATCCTGCTCTAGGCTTTTTGAGCTTGTAGGTGATGGTTGTGTCAAAAGAAGAGCAGGCTTTTCGACGGCGATTAAATGGTTATCTTCGTAAAGAATCTTCATGTTCGCTGACGCACTGCCTCAAAAAGTATAAGCGTTGTAGCAGTTGCTACATTCAAAGAGTCTGCCACACCATGCATTGGAATGCTCACATGCAGATCACACGCCTTTTTCCAAAAAGAAGAGAGTCCGAGCTGCTCTGTTCCTACAACAATAGCTACTGCCTCTTTCATAGGAGCCTTTGTGTAGAGCGTTTTTGCTTCAGGAGTCGCTGCAAGTAAAGAAACCCCTCTTTTTTGGCAAAAGAGAAGCGCGGCCTCATTTGTTGCTTCCACAACTGGAATGGTAAAGAGCGTTCCCACACTAGCCCGGACAACATTAGGATTGTAAATATCAGTACAGCCATTGGCAACGATAACAAGATCAACTCCAGCTGCATCTCCAGAGCGAAGTATAGTACCGAGATTTCCCGGCTTTTCAATAGCCTCTGCAATAATAATGAGCGGATTTTCTTTTTTGATCTCGACCTGATCAAGAGTGCGTCTCATCTGTTTTGCAACTGCCAGCAACCCGTCAGGCCGATCTCGATAGGAAAGTTTTTGAAAAACATACTTAGACGTCGATATAAGCTCTGCTTCTTTTTCAGCCTCTTGTAAAAGATCTCCTTCATTAGAGCCTAAGAAGAGATCCTCACAAAAAAAGAGCTCTTTTATCTCCACACCGCCTTTTAAGGCGTGGTATATCTCGCGATACCCCTCTATCAAAAAAAGACCGCTTCTATCGCGATCTCTTCGATCGCGAAGAGAAGAGGCAGCTTTAACTTTAGGATTGGCACGACTTGTAATACTCACCTATCTCCTCCACAACGCATAGCAGCCACTTGGAACTTCTCGTGAGCCTGTAAACCTAAGTTGCGTCCTATTCCCCTTTAGGGGGTGAGCGAGGGAACCAGGATACAAGTGTTGCGACGAAGGCAAGGTTTTTAACCTTGTCGAGGAGCAACGCGAAGTAGCATGTTTTCCGCAGCCATCCCCTAAAGGGGAATAGGGCGCAACTTGGGTTTTAAGAACCATCTCTCCCTTTTCAATCTCACCATCTGAAAAAATGTCTTCTAGAAGATGAGAGAGCGTTGTCGGAGTAAATCCCGGTGTATGACAGGAAAAGAGAAGATATGCGGCTTCTTTCTCTAAACACTCCTTACAAAGGAAAAGAAGCTGCTGAATATCTCTCTCGATCTTAAAGACCTCACCCTTACTCCCCCTTCCAAAGGAAGGGGGGTCGAGTATGATGGCATCGTAGCGCGATCCTCTTCTGACTTCGCGCTTTAAAAATTTTATGGCGTCCTCAACAATCCAGCGAATATGGGAAAAGCCATTACGTGCAGCGTTTTCCTTGGCCCATTGAACCATTCCATTTGAGGCATCGACATGGCAAACCTTAGCCCCATTTTGTGCACAAAAGAGCGTGCTCCCTCCAGAATAGGCAAAGAGGTTGAGGACTCGATGTGAGGCCTTTGTCAGCTCTTTAAGGCGGTGCCAGCACATCTGCTGTTCAGGGAATATCCCTACATGACCAAAATCAGTACGCTGGATCTTCATAACAATCCCATCGATTGTAATCTCCCACCGCTCTGGTACTTTTGTTGAAACGTTCCACTCTCCTTTCTCCTCTCGAGTAAAAAAAGCATCGGCCTTTTCCCACACCTCTTTCGAGCACTGAGGACTCCAAACCGCTTGTGAACATGGTCGAGAGAGCACATAGGGGCCAAATCTCTCCAATTTACGACCATCACCACTGTCGATTAATTCATACTCTTTCACGAACAACTCTCCTTGTAAGCACTCTATTTTGCCCTTTATAGAGGCCGATAGTAAACCCTAATATCGAAAAACCAAAAAGAAGGGCTATTCTCAGATACTCACACTCCATCTGAAATAAACAAAGCGAAGCTACTGCCCCAAAGAGAATAGAGCCCCATGCTGCCTCCTGGGGAAGATTCTTCTTTTGTGAGTAAACAGCAGCGAGAAGGGGTATGAGCAATGTGAAAACAGAGATCTCGTAGGTCGAGACCATCATAGAGACAACATCATCTCCTAAAAGCGGTCCAAAAAGAGAGATACCCCCCACTATTGCAGTGATCAGGCTACCATTTATCTTTGTGATATCTTTAGCAATATTCGAGCTTACTGCCAAAAGGACCGATGAGGCTGTTGAGACAATAGCGAGCAAGACCGCTGAAGAGCCAACAGCAAAAAGAAATGGCGATGAGAGTAATTGTAGGACCTGAACAAAGACGGATCCCTGCTCTGGAAAAACTCCAATTTTTCTTCCAAGCAATCCTGCTGCTAAAGGAACAACAGTTAATACAACGAGAAAAAAGCTCGTCAAAAGTGCTCCTATCGTAATATCTTTCGCGCTTTTTGCAGCAAAACAACGCTGAGCCATATCCTGCTCTACAAAGACAAAGGCCATTGGAATAATAAGGGAGATGAGAGCCTTTGCATTAAAACTGTTTGAGAGAGAACGAGCCTCCTGAACAATTTCTATCCAATTAGGAAGAAAAGTAGAGTAAAAGATCGTGACAAGCATAGCGATCATGACAAGTGCCTGCAAAAGGTCTGTCCACACAACAGCCAACAGGCCACCATATGTGGTGTAAAAGATCACTACACCCCAACAGAAGAAAAAGACCCACTCTCCTGAAAAACCTAAAGAGAGCAAAAACTTTTTACATCCAATAGCTAGAGACATGAGGATACCACCAAGAGAAAGAACTGAGATAAGTCCCGCCACTTGTTTAAGAAGGGGCGTCCCATACTTTTTCTCCAAAAGCTCTGAAAGGGTGCTCACACCAAAGCGCGATAGCCTCCTTCCATAGCTGATCCCCAAAAAGATAAGGCCTATAGCAAGCCCAACCCCATAAAGAGCTCCCCAAATGCCCTGCTGCCAAGCAGAGTCGGCATTACCTACAATAAAACCTCCTCCCAACTGGGTGCCAATCAATGTTCCAAAGAGCATCGGCCAGGAGAGAGAGCGATCTGCTAAATAAAAATCAGTGCCCCGTTTAGAGGCTACAATGCTCGCACATACAGAGATGAAGAGCACAACAAAAAAAGGAATCAGTGAAAACATAACCATTCTCCATTAAAACCCAAGTTGCGCCCTATTCCCTTTAGGGACTAGCTGCGGAAAATATGCTACTTCGCGTTACTCCTCGACAAGGTCAAAACCTTGTCTTCGTCGCAACACTCGTATCCTGTTTCCCTCGCTTACTCCCTAAAAGGGAATAGAGCGCAACTTAGGTTTGAAATTTTAAAAAACTAGATGTGTAGAAAACAAAAAAAGAATCGACCCTATTGGGGTCGATGGAGATGGAAAATGGTGGTTATGGAAGGGTAGGAGGAATCCTTGCTACTAGAGAAAAGTTGACTTTTCAAAAGCAAGAGATTCATCCAAAATTACCTATCAGTTACTACTGTAAGTATACAAAATTTCTTAATTACGCTGCAACAGGCTCTGCTTCAGCCTGCGAAGCAACAGCGTAGTAGGCAAGCGCAGATAGAATTACGGGAACAAAACAGCTCCACCACACCGCAATAAAATAGTGAGAGAGTAGAAGGCCAAAGAGGCCACTACCTGCTGAAGCCCAAGCAGCCCGGGCTGAAAGCTCTTCTCGTTTTGTATAGACAGCTGCAACAACAGGAACAAGCAAAGCAGCAACGCAGATCTCATAGCTTACGACCAGACAATGCACAATATCCCGGCTGAACCAACTAAGAAAAAACGCCCCTATCCCCACCACCAACGTAGTGAGTTTGCCATGCTTTTCAAAGAAAGGAATATCTTTCACAACATTAGCTGTTATTGCCAAAAGAACAGATGAGGTTGTCGAAATCAGAGCCAAAAGAACAGCAGCAGAGGCAGAGGCAAAGACAAGCGGAGAGGAAAGCTTTTGTGCTACCTGCATAAAGATCGCTCCCTCACCTGGTGAAAAGCCATACAACCTACCAAGCAAACCACATCCTAAAGGAATAACAGTCAAGAAGACGAGAATAAGAGCTGTCAATCGACACGCTTTTGATGCATCGTGTGGCGTTTCTGCAGAAAAACAGCGCTGCACCATATGCGGAGCGACAAAAATAAAACTCAGCGTAGCAAAAAGAGTAGAGAACGTATAGCCATCTAAAAGACTCTCTGTAGAGAGCGCCTGTACTTCAATAGTTGTCCAATTAGGAAGTAAAAGAGAGAAAAACATAACAGCAAGAACAAGTACAATTGCAATCGACTGAACAACGTCTGTCCACACAACAGCTAAATAACCACCAACAGTAGTATAGAGAATAACGCACCCCCACGAAAGAGCAAAGACAATGCCCTCTCTATATCCAAGAGAGAGTAAAAAATCCTTTAATCCCACAGCATGTGCTACCAAGACACCCCACATTGAAAGGATGGAGAGGATGCTTGCCATCTTCTGAAATGAGGTGCTTTTGTACTTTTGCATGAGCAACTCAGGAAGGGTGTGCGCATTAGAGCTGCGCAATCGCTTAGCATAGCCTAACCCTAAACCCAATAGACCAAGGGCAAGTCCCAGCCCATAAAAACAACCTATTGGACCAAACTCCCATACAGTCTTAGTTGCACCTAAAATAAATCCAGCTCCAACCTGGGTACCTACAAGTGTTCCCAACAAAAGGGGCCAGCGAACAGAGCGGTCTGCCAATAGGTAGTCCTTCTGATGGCGAGAAGCTATAATGCCCAGCACTAAGGAAAAGAGTAAAACAAACGCAAATAAAATCATTAATCACACCAAAATAAAGATAGAAATTATTTTACTCTATTGCCATTTGTGATGCAACTGTTTGTTTTTCTATCAACAGGTCATACGCCCAACAGATTGAAAAACCAAGAGAGGAGAAGAGAACGGGAGTGAGAGTGTACCAGATTCCAGAGAGAAGGTGATAGCTGACAAAGACACCCATAAAACCGCAAATAGCGCTACCCCATGCAGCAGATGCCGGAAGTTCATCCTTAGACGAAAAGACAGCAACAAGCAGAGGGATGAGGAGAGCTCCTACAGAAACCTCATATCCAGCCACAATCCAGGCGATAATATCAGTGCCAAACGCTGCCCCAAAAATGGCAGCTATTCCAACAAAGAAGGTGATCATCTTGCCATTTTCGAGTCGTGTATCTTGAGTAAGGTTTGAGCTTACAGCGAGCAAAATAGCAGAGGTTGTCGAGACAATAGCAAGCAGCACAGCACATGAAGCAAAGGTAAAGAGCACAGGATTTGTCAAAAGTTGCATAACCTGCATGAAGATGGAGCCGTTTTCCGAAGAGATATTGAATGATCGAGCAAGAATTCCACAAGAGAGAGGGATGATAAGAAGAATAAAGAGGGAAAAGGCGGTCGCCATCGCAGCTTTCGAAGCGACGTTCGGTGTTTTAGCAGAAAAACAGCGCTGAGCCATATGTTCCCCGACAAAGATGTAGAAGATCGGCATGAGAAGCGAAGAAAAGGCCTGCTCATTCCATGTTGTAGGTAGATACATTCCGGCTCTTACTTCTGGCCAATGTGGAAGAATTGACCAATAGAAAGTTGCAGCCAAGATGGCAACAATAGCAAACGCCTGAATAAGGTCGACCCAAACAAGAGCGCGAAGACCACCAAACATGGTATAGAGCACCACACTTCCCCATAAAATGAGAAAGAGTACTTCACTGCTATATCCAAGAGAGACGAGAAATTTCTGCAATCCCACAGCCTGAGCAACGAGAATCCCCCCAAGAGAAAAAACCGAAAGAAGAGTCCCCAATTTCCTGAAATTCGAACTGTTATATCTTTTTTCGAAAAGATCGGGCAGTGTCGAGACATTGAGCTTGCGCAAGCGCTGGCTATATCCTAATGAGAGAATCAGCATTCCTACAGCAAGACCAAATCCATAAAAACAGCCGACTATTCCCTTTTCCCATACAGAGTCCGTACCTCCCAAAACGAATCCAACACCAACCTGCGTTCCTAAAAAAGAGCCAAAAAGGGGTAGCCAGCCAATTGAGCGGTCAGCAAGAAAATAGTCCCCTTTCTGTTTCGACGTGAAATAGCACGTTGCTATCGAGATAAGCAGAACCACAAGGAAAGGTAGCAAGGTCATACGCACTCTAAAAAGTTTAAACAATTACTGCAGCAGTGTGGCGCGCACAAGCCAAAGTGGCGCGCAACTTCACAGACACCGGATCCAGCTCGACAAAACGCGGCAAAAAAAACCGCAACAACACCGGCTATGGATTAGTTTAGCATATAAGCATTCCTTTAGGTCAATCAAAAAAACTTCAAACACAAAACACTTACTATTGATTTTTTTTATTCCCCCTTGTTATTGCTACAAAATAACCCATAAGGAGCAACTAAAATATGAACAACAGATCCCTTTGTTTGCTTTTTTATTCTCTTTGCCTTTTCTGGCTAAGTCCTGTTGATGCACATTCAGGGGTAACCTTCGAGCAATTTAAAACAATGATGGGACAGCGAGGAAGCAGCAGCTGGAGCAATCTTTCACAAAAACAACTATGGAAAGAGCGGTCTGTGAAAGAAAATTTTGAAAAAGCATACGATCAATATATACGAGCCATTAAGTATCTTAGCAAACCTGCTGTAAATACAGTTCCCAAAAACATTCACTTTATCTGGATTGGTCCAAAGCCCTTCCCCAAAGATTCTATTAAAAACCTCATCTCTTGGAAAAAACACCATCCAACATGGAAATTCTTTCTTTGGACAGATGATCCTAAAAGAGAGCTTCCGATTAAAGGGATGCGAAGATGCCTTATCTCGAATCTTGGCCTTGGGCCATTTCAACGATTTTTTGAAGAATCGGACAATTGGAGTGAGAAATCAGACCTTATCCGTTTTATGATCATGTACAAAAAGGGAGGAATCTACTCTGACCACGACGTAGAGTGCGTATGCCCTCTTGACCCTCTAAGCTCTCACTATGATTTTGTCGCAGGATATGCCCCCTTGCACCCTTACGGCCATTCACATAACAGTCCTTTTATTCCCAATACTGGCATCATCATCTCTCGCCCAAACCATCCCCTTATGAAAAAGGTTATCACCCGGTTATCGAGTCGTTGGGATATGTTTGGAAAAAAATTTCCTGGGGAAGATCAAAAAAACGTGGTTAATCGGGTTGTATCCCGCTCTTTCGATCCTTTTGTCTACTGTGTCTCCCAATTCATAAATGAAGACTCCTGTCAAAATATTATTTTGCCAACATGTTACCTCCAATCAGCAACTGCTTTTGACAAACAAGTTCTCGCAAAACTCAAAGAAGAGGGACATGTATATACGATCCACTTTTTTGACGCTGTTTGGGTCCCAGGAAAAAAGAAGAATTGTTCTTTAAGAACCCCATAATTTAATTAAAAACAAATGAAAAAAACTACTCTATTTGCTTTTTTATTTCTTTCTTGTGCTCTATTCGCAGAAACTAACAGAATCATCTTCCACCATCTTCCCAAAACCGGAGGACAAACATTCTCGAAAGTTTTCTCTCAACATTTTACTCCAGAAGAAATCCTTCCAGAACCTCATCAATATCTAATAAAAGATAAACCTTTATCAGAACTTGCCCAATATAAGCTGATACGAGGCCACTTCCTCTTTCCTAGATTTAGAGGCCTGTCAGCAAGACGAATAACATTCTTACGAGATCCTGTTGCACGCGTCTTAAGCGCTCATCGATATTATGAAAAAATATATAAAAACAATCCTCAAAGAATGACCCTACAGCATATGTGCCCTCCTGAAGATCCTTTAAAAGGAGCGCGAAATCAGCAATGTAGATTTCTTTCAGGTCTAGACGTCAACAATCCTGCTATCTCTGATAGACAGCATCTTGAAAGCGCAAAGAGAAATTTAAGATATAAATTTTTCTTTGTCGGGATAACAGAAGATCTAGACAATGCGATCTCTACCCTCTGTTCTTTACTCGAATTTCCTCCTCCACCAGAAATTCCCAAACTCAACACAACCGAAAAACCAAAAAAGAAGTATTCACAAAAAATCATTCGAAAGATTGAAAAACGAAACCCGGAAGACATTGAGCTCTATCAGTTCGCCAAAGACCTTTATGAGAGAAAATACAAACAAGTAAATCCAGTCCCCACTCAGCCATAGACCCTAATTGCTACCCAATCTCTCTTGTAGGATGAGCGAAGGAGACAGGATACGAGTGTTATGACGATGGCAAGGTTAAAAACCTTGTCAAGGAATAACACGAAGTAGACTGTT
>Ga0180437_10004893_pt1 | contig 18710 bp, 15 predicted proteins | sample SS_ome_4_FD_132410 | JGI IMG/M metagenome (GOLD analysis project Ga0180437, IMG submission 132410) | Hypersaline lake sediment archaeal communities from the Salton Sea, California, USA - SS_3_D_1 metaG | ecosystem: Environmental > Aquatic > Non-marine Saline and Alkaline > Hypersaline >... | reverse complement strand
GCTGGCCACGAGCGCTGCGTCATTGCGGTCGTTCACATCGTCAAAATTGTCGGCCATGTATATGTTATGCGAGACCGCAGAATCAGCCGCGTTCCACTTGAGTTGGGCCCAGGTGTCCACAAGCATGGCGCCATCGACCGGGGTTGGATTCGTTGCCCTGAACTTAGCGGTCGGATCATCATACGAGAGTCTTACATTATCAAACTCGACTCCGACAACGTCACCTGCCGGAGGGCTATCCTTGTCGAGCTCCAGACAGAGCAGGCGGATTTCCAGCGGCTGTCCCACAAGGGCCGCATCAGCCGGATCGTAGGTGTACTCAACGGTCGAGGTGGCCCACTTATAGTATTCCGGCCACAACGTGTCATTATCCTCGGCAATAACAACGCCGCCGGCCAGGAGTTGGACGCTGTAGCCCGAGAAGTAGTAATACCACGAGTTTCCAATCTCCACGGTCAGCGTGTAGGTTGTGTCGGCCGCAAACTTTTCGGTCAAGACCTGCGCCGCGCCCTTGGCTATACCTTCGGGCAGGTACTCGGTATACAGCACGTTCTGCCCCTCGGGCGCGAGCACCGGGTCGAAGTCAGCAGATGTAGTGTTCCATACGCCTGAGCCCTCGATGCCGGTGACGTCGCCGCCCACGAGGGTCCAGCCCGGAATGTCGCCCCAGGTCCAATCATCTTCGGTCAATACGGGATCCTCGAAGCCCGGGTTCTCGATTGTGATGGTAATCTGATCGGGCGAAGCTGTTGCCGTCAGGGCCAGCACCAAAACAAGAGACATCAAATGAATCAATTTTTTAGACATGATAGTCCTCCCTAAAAAAAACTCTATCGAATTCCGTGTGGTCCTAACACAACTCTTTTGGGATTCAACTATTACTACATGACATGCCTGTCATGTGGTCGATTCGAGGGTCAGCCGGCAACTCGCAGTAAGTCATCCATTCGAGCTGGCAGCAAATTTTTTAGAGACCTGCCTCCAAGTTTACCCATGCAGACACCACCACTTCATCCTGCGGACCTCTATGAAGGTGATTCTTCACTTGAACTCCACGCAATTACTGAGTTTCCGACTGTTTCTTGCCCTTCATACGGTGAAAAAGTATATTTTCCTCCGTGCTTGCCTGACAATCCCTCATTATATCGCAAAACTGAAAGTATTCAGCCAGTCGCAAAGCCAAATACCACAAGCATTTGCTATGATAATATATTACCAGTCTCAAGTAAAGAACATTTATTGGAAATCTGCCGATATGTATCGGTTGATTAGTAATCTCTGTATGAATCCAGCCATGTGTCATATGCAGGTGTAATACTCGCGTCAAAGTTCCTATGCCATTTGAGCCGCCGCAATTGCTTAATCCCCAGATGTTGGACATGCATATCGACAAAAATCCCGTTTATCCCGCCGCTGTGACGGTCAATGCTGTAGAACTTCATGGCATTTCTATCCCACGAGGCGATGTATACATCACGTGAATGCTCGTCATTCGACGGAGCGGCGTCAGTATCTTGCACGGCAGTGTCAACGTATACGCTGTCTAATACGAGAGGTATATTATCGGTGCCTTTGGTGGTGGTTTTCCTTATGGCGTTGTCGCACGGGAGCCCCCAGAAAGTCTGCGCTCCCGGAGGCGGGTCTGCACACCACTCATTGAATCCATAGCTGCCGGTAGCAAGAGAATCCCACCACTCACGCCCATTCTTGGAGGGGGGGAAAGGTCCCCATGCGGTAAATGTGCCGCCGTGCAGTGCGCGTGCCGGCGGTCTGTCGATAGCCTTCGTCGCCGGACACATTCGCATCTCCAATTCCTCGTAATACGGCAACGTAGCGCCCAGTATCCAAGCGTTCTCCGCGTTGACGCCATTGCCGGCAATACTTTGCGGAAAACTGTCTTCGTTATCGTAGGCATAAAGAGTGAACACAAGACCCCACTGTTTCAGATTTGACCGGCATATAACGGCCTGTGCCTGTCGTCTGACCCGTCTCAGGGCCGGCAGCAACACCCCCATCAGCAACGCTATGATCGCAATTACGACCAACAGCTCGATCAGTGTGAAGCCCTTTTTTTCCATGGACCGCTCTCCTTTTTTCGTACATAAATTATACTTTCGAACGGAAGGCTATGCAAGACAATTCATTCACAAGATAGGTATCGGGGGTCGATTTATGCTGAACGGGATCGCAAAGGCGGTGCTGCAGAATAGCAAGAGCAGATCGAACTTATTACAGCAAAATAAGAATTATCGGCAATTAGGTTACCTAACGCACGATTAATTCCCTGGCTACTCTCACGCAGATGGTGGCGTTCTCCGCGTACGCGTCCGCGCCGATTCTATTAGCCCAACGTTGTGTTACCGGCGCTCCACCTACCATGGTTTTGTATCGTTCTTTTAATCCTGTCTTCTTCAGTTCATCCTCAAGTTTTTTCTGTGCCGGCATGGTAGTGGTCAACAGCGAACTGCTCCCGATGATGTCGGCTTTAAAATCTTCCGCTTCCTGGATGAAACGAGCCGTTGACACATCGCGACCCAGGTCTCTTACTTCGAATCCATTGGCCTTGAGGAGCGAGATCACAATGGTTTTACCGATATCGTGGACGTCACCTTCCACTGTGCCGATCAGGAATCGACCCTGGACCTGACGGTCGCTCTCAGGGATAGCAGCGTTAATAATATCAGTGGCGTTTTGCATAGCCCTGGCGGAAAGAATAAGCTCCGGCAGAAAAAGCTGGCCGACATCAAATAAATCGCCCACCTTATTAATGCCGGGGATAAAACCCTGGTTGAGCAATTCCAGGGGGTCAATTCCCTCGCTCAGCCCCTTTTCGGCTGTCTCAGTCGCCAGTGCCCCATCTCCCTTGACTACCGCCTCGGCGGCGGTTTCATAAACCTCACTCGTCATCAGTTGTTCTCTCTATAAATTGCCGTCATTGTTTTGAACAGACGAGCAGACGTCCTGACGACGCCTGCTCGCTGGTTCTTCAATCGAACTGGGATTTAAAAAGATCCACCGATCGAATAGTGATATCCAGTAGTTCCGCAACCTTTTTCTTGGCACGAATGCCTTTGGGGCTGCCGGCGATTGAAGTCACGGTGCCGATTCTCAGGTCCTTCCTGATATCGCGCATGACTTCTTCATTCGTCAAGTCGATCAATTCAATTCCCAGTTTTTTCGCAACATACACCTTGGCGTCCTGTATTTTCATTTTGCGGGTCAATTGCATCCAGGCGACCAGATCTCCGGCCGTTCGAATGCCGCCCATACCTGAGGCCATGATATGCGCGATGTGCATCCCCATGGGGTCGCCTACGCCTATCTACAACCCGTCGGCCTTACCAATCTGAACAAGGGTTTTAGAAACCCGGGTCACGGAATCGATGGGCGGCTGCTCCATCATCGGTACACCACAGACACCCATCCCCACATTGGCGTGAACAGGAATATCGACCGCCGCGACCGTGGCCTTTAAGTAGGTGACAGCGCGCGCCAAATTCCATGATACCGACTCTGTTGTCGCCGTATTGACGGCCATGCCGAAGATATCGGCGCCGGCTGTTTCCACTACTTTGGCCTGGTTGTGCGCATACATGCCGGCCAAACGTTGGCCATTATAGTCAAGGTCGCCGTGCATGCCGATAATGAACTCGCCTGATCCGCCCATGAGGATCGGTAGATCGGGCAATTCTTTTTTCAGTATTTCCACGGCGCTCAGGGCGGCCAGAAAATCAGCGTCCCCGGCAGAACCGCAGGTGTCGAAGTTCAATCCTTCCAGTCCGACTTCCGCTAACTTAGTGCCGACAAACACTAAGTCATCCGTTAGATAGTCTGCTGCCTGTTCTTGCGCCGCCCGCGCCTCATCAATCTTGCCCTGTGGCATCAATTCGGCCGCATTTGGAAAGGGGCCGTCGGGCTGGAAGTAAAGCCCCATATTGGGTTGGGCCCCGTAAAAAAACGGGGCGGTAGAGACCTGTGAGATATTGTAGTAATCGTTGGCTTCGAAATTGATGATCGCTTTCACCGGTTTATAACTGTAGTCACTGTGCCCCATGGACGTCGTATCGGCACCGCACGCCCTCTCATAGGTCAGCACGGCCTGCATACGGCTCAGGGGTGCTCCTACGCCGCCTCCGTCTTGCCCGGAATAGAAGCTCATGGAACAGCCGTCATCTGTGACGATCACCTCCTGGCCGGGTTCGACACTGACGATACGGGAAGAATCGGCCATAATGTCAAAGAGCTGCTGCTGCTCTGCTGCGGTAAGCTCAGGAATCTTTGCGCGTTTGGCGGCATCAGTGGTTCCAGCTTGAATGTCATCCTTGATTTCGGAAGGTGTCATCAAGACACGTTCGCCGTCTCCCATGCGCGTGAGAATTTTTTCACTCATTGTTTGTCTCCGTACTGATTCCCATCTCCCTTTCCGTTTCAACAACAATGGCTCGAATTTTTGCCAGAACGGTGTCCGGCAACGGCTCGGGCGTATGGTTTTCCAGTATCCACTTTGCCTTGGTAATGGCCCTTTCATAAGCGCTGGCGGCCCCTGCCTTTTCCCATGTGTCGCGGTTTTGGCGATCGATCAATTCGGGTCGAGACTGCCCGTTCATGCCCTTCAGGGTATGTTCGTGCATCAGATAATGGCCGCCGGACCCCACATCCTTGATAACATCCAGCGCCAGCGTATCGTCACTGACTTGAATGCCCTGAACCGTTTGTTTAATCATACGGGCGAATTCGCAATCTAAAACCAGTTGACCATAATCGAACGTGATGCCGCTTTCGAGCATCCCCAGACCGTAAATCATATTGGCGCCTGCCAATGCGGGTAACAGTCCGGTTAGCGTTTTCTCATGGCCGGCCTGGCTGTCGGCTATTTTGCCGTCGCCCTAACCACCGGCAACATAACAGGGCAGCAGATAGTCTTTGGCTATCCGCGCAACAGATGCGCTGATCAAAGCGCATTCAGGTGTTCCGACCGCTGCGGCCGCCAACTTTAGATCCATGGCGGTGGTCGAGCTGCCATAAATCACAGGTGCTCCCTTGCGCGTCAGTTGGGACAGGGTGATACCGGACAGAATCTCGGCATTATGGACTACCAATGTTCCTGCGAGTGACACAGGCGCCGTGCCGCCGGACATGGCCATGGAGAGAATATTGCAAACCACATTGTTTCTGGCCGACTCCATGATGATTTCACAAGATTCCGTGATCAGCTTCAAAGGGCTTATCGGGCAGGTTGTAAATGAGACAATGGGTCGTTCCTTCAGTTTCTTGAAGCCGCCGACAATAGCCGCCGCCATTTCCAAAATCTTGTTTAAAAACTTGCCGTTACCCGGACCAAAAGCGCAGTGTTTCGTTGTATTGGTCAGATATGCTTCGGCGTTGTGCAATGGCACAGTTTGGTGGTTGACATCATGAGCGCCCAACGCCTTTTCACAGAAATCGACTTCGTCCAGATAGTCGATGACCCGCGCCGAATCCACCAAATCCTGTTTTACAGGCGTTCTGCTTTCGCCCGTTTGCAGGTCGTTTAACTTCACTCCCTCGCTAAAATTGGTAAAATGAACGCGACGGCCCTCCAATACAAGGTCGTGTTTTGGGTCACGTCCGGCAAGAATCACCCTGGAAGGAGCGGAGCGAATGGCATCCTCCACCAAACGAGGAGGAATTTGAACCATTTTGCTCTTGCGGTTTACCCTGGCCCCGCCCGACTCGAAGCAATCCAAAGCCTTTTCATCTTCAATGAACACACCAGTCTGATCCAGAATCTCCAGCGTTCCCCGGTGAATCTCCCTGACGTCATCATCTGTTAAGATATTGAGACTCAAGCTTCCATTTAGCTGGACGTCTGCCTTCAAATCGCCTTTCATATTCAATACCTCAAATGAAGTAAATATTCCTTTTCCTGCTGTAGAAGAGCCAGGATTTAGCGCACAAACAAAACTGTAAGCGCTAAATACGGTTACTTTAGATAAGAACAAATATCGCGTCAAGCATTTATCTTCCATCATTTGATGGCCTGTTCCCGGGTTGTCTCTTGACGGATTTGTTCTCAATATCGTATATAGTATTGGCTATTGAAAGCATTTGGCTCAAAGAATATAATGAAGTTGATCTTTAGTGTTTCCTGAAGTGATTCACTCAAGAAAGGGGAGTGGATCGGAAGTGATCGCGTGGACTCTAAATCCACGTAGCTCGGTGCGACTCCGTGGCTCCCCTCATATTTTTGCCGCTATAACCAGTTATTGAGTTTATTCGTATTGAGACAGACGAGATCCCACGCATGAGCCAAGACGTTCTTTCTCGAAATGATACGCGCCGTGAATTGGGGAGAATATTAGAAAAAGCAAAACAACGTGTCGCATTGTCCCGATCCGACATGGAATGGATTTTGGGTCTTTCCGAACCAGACACAATACAAGACGTATTTGGGGCCGCAAGAAAGCTCCGAGAAGATTGTTTTGGCAATCGTGTGTTTCTCTATGGCTTTGTGTACTTTAGCACCTATTGTGGTAATGACTGTAAATTTTGTTTGTATCGAAAGAACAACTCGCGCGCGGTGCGCTATCGCAAGTCGCCCATTCAGATTGTTGAGGCTTGCGAACGTCTGGCTGAATCAGGGATTCATCTCATTGACCTGACCATGGGGGAGGATCCTGAGATATTCCAGGCCGGCGATCAGGGCTTTGAGCGCTTGCTGCAAACAATCCGGTCTGTGAAGCAGAATACGGATTTGCCGATCATGGTATCGGCCGGTGTGCTTCCGGATGCTGTTTTAGGTGAACTCGCCGAGGCCGGCGCCGTCTGGTACGCCTGCTATCAAGAAACCCATAATCGTGCCTTGTACGAGGAATTGAGACCGGGCCAGGACTATGATATTCGAATCAACAGCAAGCGCAGAGCCAAAGAACTGGGACTGTTGATTGAGGAGGGATTGCTGCTTGGCGCAGGGGAGTCCACGGCTGATATTGTTGACTCTATTTCCGTCATGCGCGAACTCAAAGCGGATCAGGTCAGAGTAATGGCTTTCGTGCCGCAAAAGGGAACGCCCATGGAGTATTTTCCTTGCCCTCCTCCATTAAAAGAATTACTTGTCATTGCCTTGTTGCGGTTGGCCTTTCCGGACTGTTTGATTCCGGCGTCTCTCGACGTTGGTGGGCATGCCGGACTCGGTCAAAAGCTGGCGGCTGGTGCCAATGTAGTTACTTCCTTAATCCCCCCCGGCCAGGGATTGGCAGGCGTAGCGCAATGCGTTTTGGACATTGAGGAGGGAAGGCGCTCAGTAGCTGGTATTCAGAGTATACTGGGAGAAAATGGCCTGGAAAGCGCATCCAGCCGGGAGTATCGTGCGTGGTTAAATCAACGCCTGGAAGCCAGCCGGTCTGTTTCTGATCGGACGTTGTCTTGAAGTCACAGTTCAACCGAACATCATCACTCGCGTACCGATCAATAGTCCGACCGAATGAGTGTGTCCTTTCGGCCCCATTCCAGCGTGACTTGATCCCCCATCTAAACGGCATTAAAAGCTTGCTTCGCCGCCACAGCAAGTGGTATAATCATGGCAGAGAAAATTACCGGTAAACGTGTCGAATCCTCTTTGAAAAGGAGGGCAGGCGTTGTGCGCAGGCAACATGCTTTTACGTTAATTGAGCTTCTGGTCGTGATTGCAGTTATAGCCCTGCTTCTGGCCATTCTCATGCCGAGCCTGCAGAAAGCCAGGAAAATGGCCCAGAGCACGGTCTGTCAGGCGAACGTCAAGCAATGGGGGCTTATCTTCAGATTCTATGCCGACGATAACGAAGGCAAATTGCCGCAAAGTATAGCCGGAGGATCGCTTAATTCACAGCAAGCCTACTGGCCGGTTGCTACGCTTTCCTACTACCAGGACGAGAAGATACGCATTTGCCCTTCCACGAAGATCGTTCGCGCCAGGCAGAACCGAAGCCACGGCGGCACGCTGGCTGCCTGGGGCCCCTTCGACTTGGGGGGGCCATTGGACTGGTGGGCGGATTTCGATACGGGCAGTTACGGCATAAATGAGTGGTGTGCCTGCCCGCCGCCGACAGCCGATACCTATTGGGGTTTTCCGACAAAGAATGCATGGAGAATGATGGACACGAAGGGCTCAAACAGGATACCGCTGTTCATGGACTGCGTATATGTTGACGTCTATCCCCTTGAGAACAACGCGCCTCTGGATTTCGAGCCTCCGCCGTACCAGTGGAGCAATGGCTGGGGCGATTGGGGTTCCCAGGCCATGAGGCTCGTTTGCATCGACCGGCACGGGGGGGCGATTAACACCGTATTTCTCGACGCCTCTGTCGGCAAGATGCCGCTTAGAGGTCTCTGGAAGTGGAAGTGGCATAGCAACTACAACATAAACGGCCCCTGGACCAGAGCCGGCGGAGCCGAAGAGTCCCACTGGCCCGAATGGATGAGGAATTTTAGGGAATAATGAGCAGAGCTGTTGTGCCTGACAAGCGAACATCGGACCACCGCAAGGTCGGTGAGTTTCCAATAGATTGTTCTTTACTTGAGACTGGTGATATATTACCATAGGAGGTGCTTGTGGTATTTGGCTTTGCGACTGGATGAATACTTTCAGTCCTGGGATATGAGGAGGTGTTGTTGGACAAGTATGAGGTGCTAATTGTGATCTCGCGGAAACACATGGAGGAGCTAAATGTATGCGAGAACAACAGTTGATGTGTGCTTTGCGGTTAGTCTTGTTGTTGAAAGCTGTGAAGAACGAGCTATCTTCAGCCGATATGTACAAGACCAGTTAGCGGTACATCTAATGTTACCCTTTTTTGAAGGAGGACTATCATGTCTAAAGAATTGGTTCGTTTAATGTCTTTTGTCTTGGTGTTGGCCGTGACGGCAACTGCTTCGGCCGACCAGTGGGAGATCACTATCCCGGATGCCGGCTTCGATGACCACGTTCTGAGTAATGTGGGTGATTATGTATATATTGGCGGAGCTGGTTACACCGGGGCGTGGAAAAGTGATATAGGCCAGGCCTGGATTGACTACGGTTATTACCTGGGCGACGTCGATATGCCGGCCCGGAGCGGCAACTTCAAGGCATACCCCTCCGACGCCGAGGCCTTTGACTATATCTACCAGATTCTGGACGAGACATTTATTGAAGGCGGAACGTACACATTGAGCGTCTGGGTGGGAAATGCCTGGCCGGCGTCGGGATACGCCGATGGCTGGGGGCTTTACTTCACCGCAGAAGACTACAGCATCAACCTGGCTGAGGCACATGGTCTCGCACTAACCGATGAATGGGAGCAGATCAGCCTTGTATATACCGCCACCGCCGCCGACGCCGGCAAAAAGATTGGGATAAAGATGTCAGGGGAACAGGGCGAATCCTACATCGCCTTTGAAGACGTAACACTTTCGTATGATGGCCCCCCCAGACCTCCGCTGGCAACCGATCCGACCCCGGCCGATGGCGCATTGCTTGGAGACACCTGGGCCTATCTGATTTGGGAACCGGCGGATTCTGCGGTTTCGCATGACGTGTACATGGCCGACAATTTTGACGATGTCAACGACCGTGTTGCTTCAGCGTTCCAGGGCAACCAGACTTCGACGTCCGTTGTTGTCGGTTTGATCGGGTTCCCTTTCCCCGACGGACTCGTCCCCGGCACGACGTACTATTGGGCCATCGATGAGGTTGAGGCCGACGGCGCGACGAAACACAAAGGCCCCGTCTGGAGCTTTTGGATTCAGCCAATCAATGCCTACGACCCAAGCCCGTCCGACGGCGCGCAATATGTGGATACTGGCGTAACGCTTGCCTGGACGCCGGGTTTCGGCGCAAAGTTGCACACGGTCTACTTAGGCGATAGTTTTGAAGATGTGAATAATGCCACCGGCGGCGCGCCTATGGCAGATACCACATTTGCGCCCGACACGCTGGAATTGGGCAAGACATACTACTGGCGGGTCGATGAGTCCGATCCACCCAATCCTCCGGTCAGAGGCAATGTCTGGAGTTTCACAACAATCCCCGTTATTTCGATTACTGATCCCGATCTCATAGGGTGGTGGACATTTGACGAAGGCGGCGGCAATGTTGCTATTGATTGGTCGGGCCACGGTAATAACGGCACAGTTGGCGGGGATCCTGAGTGGGTAGACGGGATAATGAAAAGTGCGCTGGATTTGTACAGCGATTATGTTGTGATCGACGGCGTAGTCGACGACATAACGAGCACCAATATTACGCTCAGCCTATGGATCAATAGCATGCAGACCGTCCAGGGAGACCTGATTGCAGCTAATGATAGTGGCAGTGACCACCCGCTTGAGTTCTACATTGAGAATGGTCGTCCGGGCAGGTATGATGGCGGCGACACGACCTACACGAATGCCCCTGTTGTTGCTGACGGCCGATGGCACATGATGACGTTCGTCAGGGAATTAAATACGGGACGTATATACGTCGACGGTGTCCAGGTGGCGTCAGATATGTCCAGTTTCGACCTGTCCACGGTAACACGGTGGTCAATCGGACAGGAGTGGGACGGTTCAACGCCGTCCAATTTCTATATGGGCATGGTGGACGATGTCCGCTTTTACAACAAGGCTTTGACGGCCGAGGAGATTGCAGGAGTCATGCGCGGCGATACGAAGCTGGCCGGCAGTCCCATGCCTGATATCGGCGCTATTGTCGATATCCGTGACATAAGTTCGCTGAGCTGGTCGAAAGGCGATACGTCCGCTTCGCATGATGTGTACTTCGGCGCCGACCGGGACGCTGTTGCCGGCGCCGACAACAGCGCGCAGGAGTTTCAGGGTAATCAGGCCGCTACGAGTTTGTCTCTCGCCAATCTGGTCGAATTCGGCGGCGGCGACTATTACTGGCGCATTGATGAGGTCGAGGCCGACGGGACAGTCAACGCCGGAACGATCTGGAAGTTCACAGTGCCTGATTATCTGATTGTGGACGACTTCGAGGCGTATAATGATATTGAAGAAGGCCAGCCGGGCAGCAACAGGATTTATCTGACGTGGAAAGACGGTTATGGTATCGCGACCAACGGCTCGCAGGCCGGCAATCTGGATCCTCCCTTCATGTCCCGTGGCCGCAAAAGTGCGCAGGCGATGCCGCTTAGCTATGACAATGCCGGCAGGACCTCCGAGGCGACTATGATATTGGCGTCCAGGAAGGACTGGACCGGGCATGGCGTCACTAAGCTGTCCATTTGGTTCCGTGGTGATTCTGATAATGCGCCCGATCGTATGTTCGTAGCCCTGGGTAACGCCGTAGTGTATCACTCTGACGGCGCCGCAACGCAGGGCATCGGTTGGAACGAGTGGGTGATCGACCTGTCGGAATTTGCCGGTCAGGGTACGGACCTTGCCAATGTTCCTTCAATCACCCTTGGCTTCGGCACCAGAAATGCCCCGGTTACCGCTGGTAGCACGGGAACCGTGCACTTCGATGACATTAGACTGATTCAGTAGATGTGACGTAGCGGTTGAAGCAGTTTCAGGTTAAGCAATTGCCATGTCTGGAATTCGGGGCCTGTACTGATTGACTCAGTGCAGGCCCCGGTTGTTTTTTGGCGGTTGCCTTGGCCTCCAGCAGCCGATAGAAAGACCTGTCTGATAGCGCCACAAATCCTGCAACGGCGATTATTAGTCGTCGCTGTGAAAGTACTTACAAGCTTGGACAAAGAGCGTATCAAGAAAAAAGACCAATTTTCGCAAGGTCCCATCCACTCTTGCAAGTGTTATTCTTGGCTATTGCTTTGGGCGAGGTCTCTTTGGGCTACTGCTTTTTTGTAGATTGCCTCCGCTTCCTCCCAGTTTGCATACCGTTCCAGAAAATGGCCGTCAGGTACTGCTTCCCTATTGATAATAGTAAACTTCAGTTTTTCATCTTTGCGATTTGGATCCATTACCAAGAGATGTATATCAGGATTGTTCGGATCCTCCATTTTCAACTGATGCTCGTAGGTGTGGAAGTCGTAACCTATACATACAGTGCTACCGTCAATGAGAGTTTTAAATTCTCTTTTTGAGGTATCTCTGGCTTCTTTGACGTTTACAATGACAATAAGGACGATCACAATTACAAAAAAGCCTATCATCAGAATATTCCTAATGCGATTCGGCATTCTTTGGCCCTTTCAATAGCTGGATAGAAATCATAATGACTCGTCTGTGCCTTTCATGCAGTAATCAGCTCGTCAGATTACTCTATTACATCCCTCAGCCGGAAACAGGACACAAAGCTCCTGCTTCTTCATATATCATATTCACAGTTTGCCCGACGTCAATTTATATTTTGCTTGACCGAGAGGCTTCTTAAATGCTATAAATGAGTTATTGTAAACTCACGGCACCGCTCGTCGTGGAGGCCGGGATGTGATTATCAATTTCAACGTTCGGAAGGAGGACTGATATGTCCGGCAAATCGATCTGTATTTTTTCACTCATAATTGTGTCGGTTCTTGCCGGCAACTCTCCGGCTGTCCAGCGGACCTGGAACGACAACGGTCCCGATAGTCTCTGGGGTACGCCCGGAAACTGGTCCGGCAACACATTGCCCACGTTGAAAGATATGGCCAAAATCGACCGGCTCCCGGGTCCGACCGTCGCCGGTCACGGCGCCGAGGCTGACAACATCCCTGTTGGGACCGGCAGTTCAACCGGGGCGTTGACAATCGCCGGGGGAACTCTTACTACCGCCCGCTGGCTCATAGTGGGTTACGGCCCCGGCAGCAACGGTACATTAAACATGGAGAGCGGCACGATCAACGTCGGAACACACCTGTACGTGGGTTTTGACGGGCAGGGGACTCTCAAAATGACCAGCGGTACGATTACGGTCACGGACCTGCTCGAGATTCCCAAGAAGGATACAGGCACAGGTCATGTCGATCTGCACGGCGGCGTAATCTCCACCAGGATTTTCTACATGAGATCGACCGGCTCTGTAGGCACATTGGACATCACGGCCGGCAAGCTGATCGTAAACGGCGACGTGCGCGAGGCCGTACAGGGATATATCGATAACGGCTGGATCACCGCTTATCGAGAATATCCCAGGCCGGGGCGCGTGGAGATCGCCTACGATGCCGAGACCAACAAGACGACGTTAAGCGGCGTTCATCCCTTCGAGCCTAACCCGCCAACCGAATCCACGGTGAGCGTCCATCTCAATCAGCTTAGCTGGACGTTGCCCAATCCGAGCCTGCCCGGGGGTATCGTGGACTGTGACGTCTATTTCGGCACAAATCCGAATGTCGAGAACAATCCCAAGATTGTCAGCCGCCAGGCGGTTGAGTCGGTGGCGGTCACGCTGGCGCCGATGACCACCTACTACTGGGCCATCGACGTGTACGATTCCAACATCAGCGCGACTCAGCCGATTTTTCTTGGTCCTGTCTTCATATTCGACACCAACAACCAGCCGCCCGATGCAAACGCCGGCGCCGATATCGAAACCTGGATCGAAGGAGATCAAAAGGTCGTTCAGCTTGAGGGGATTGTTACCGACGATGATCCTGCGACACTGGCGTGGGCGGTGGTTGCCGAACCGAATCAGGCGAATCCGGCACAGATCAGCGATCCTCAGTCGGCGAATCCCACGGTAACTCTGAAGGAGCTTGGCGCCTATACGCTGCAACTTGAGGCTACCGACGGCGAATTCACCGATATCGACACCGTCCGGATCGTATTGTACGCTGATTCCTGCGAGCATGCCCGGAATCAGCCGGACTTTGTGAGACTGCCCGGCGACACCAACGACGACTGCAAAGTTGATTTTCTCGACCTGGCCAATCTGGGAATGAGCTGGCTCGAGGAGAATCACACCGTGAATTGATAGCCATGCGTTTTCGGCGGCTCTGCTTGCAGATGGGGGATGTTGATGGTCAAATTTGTGTATGTAGACTATGAATTTGGCCGACAGGTTACGTTCGGCCTGGGCTCAGCTTCGTTCTTTTCTTGTCGGCCGGTACCTCTGGCCTCTTTTCCGGTCTAATCCCCGTATCTTACGCTTGCCCTGTCCGGGTCCGGATCTCTTGGGAAGCTGACCTCTCAATATCGCCAGGCCTTTGGCGCAGGCATCCCTTGTGACAGGATCGCTGTGCGCTCGCCCCTGCTCAAGAACCTCTTCTCCCAGCTTCTTCATCCTGCCGTGCATGCTCCTGAGTCCATACGCGGCGGCTTTCTTGGTGGTCTTCGAGTAGTCGCCGAACAGCGCTTCCTTCAGGATAGCCAGCCCATCTTCCTGCATCCACGACAGATTGAATCCCGCCAGCCGGGCCGTGGAAATATCCTTTGAAAAAAGTTTCTCCCTGAGCTGCCGCAAACGTTCCAGCGCAGCGTCGTGTTTCTCGCTATCAGAAAGTTCCTTCTTGTCTTCTGTCATCGGATCATCCTTTCAGTCATATAAGTATAATCCGATGTTCTCATGGAGGCCAGCCCAAAAACAATATTTTTTCTCATCCTGAACAATCTCATCCTTGCCGTTTGTTCATGCGGGCGATGAACAGCTCTCCTTTGTACCAGACGTCGTATCCGGCTTCCGCCAAATGCAGGTACCTGTCCAGATCGATGATGGTTCGGCAGATGTCGCTGTCAACGGAATTGCGGCTTGCCTCCAGGAATTCGTCCGAATTGCTCAGGTCTTTCGCCGCCTTGCTCATCGGGTAATGCTCCCGTGAGTATTTCTGCGAGAAGTAGTCGCCCCTGCCTTTTTCGCGCCTTCGAGTATATTCGATGTTCTTTAGCCTGAATGCCCAGTTCGTAAAATTGAGCCGCTTTGTGATCGTAGTGTTTCCGCCGATGTTCTCATGACAGCAGGTCCGGCAGAATAAATAAGGACTTTTGATAGTGATTGCATAGTCAATCGCGCCATCCGAGAGTGAGCCACATGCCCCGAAGAACACGACTACAGTTGGTTTTACCTTCACTTTCGGCTCGAAGATGTTGTCCTTGACGAATTCGTAATTATCCGGATTCCTTATTCCCGGTAAACGTTCGTAAACCCAGTTGAATTTCGGATCGATGTCGGTTGCTATGACTTTGAAGCGGTTGAGATGAGACGCAATATCTCTGGCGTGTCTGCCGAAAACGCAAATCGGATTTACAATCGTTCCTTCACCTTCACCCGGCCTTTGATCTTGTAACAACCTTAACATGATTTCTTTTAGATACTTGTCCCGGATGCCTCTGCGTTGAATGCCTCGAAGCGACGAGTATGGATGGTGCTGCTGTGGGAAGCCGGGGAACTCGCGATCCCATTCTGCCGATATCTTGTGGAGATGGCGCTGCAGGGTGATGTTCTCGGATTTCCTGTCGGCTATATTGCCGCGTCGCAACTCATCGAGCAGCCCGGCCAGCGCTTCCAGAGCTGCTTCTGATTGTCCTGTCTTGTCCGACATGCCGCAAACAATCTCGTGGTCTCTGCCTCAAAGCATGGTTTATTCTTTGGCTTTCGTCTTTTTCAACGGGGTGGTCCAAAGATAGACAGTGTGCTGATCCCAATCGTCTTTGATGGTGACTTCGACGACTTTGTCGGGTTTTACTCCCTTCATGTCGAAATCATGTGAGACGATTCGCGACCCGGGCTTTAGCTTCTCCAATTGTGGGATCAGCCTGACGTTCAGTTCCGGCAGCAGATAGAGTGTGATTACGTTTGCCTTACTCAAGTCCAGAGTGAAAATGTCCTTTTGTTCTACTGTGACGAGGTGACCGACGTTGTGCTTTTCCACGTTTTCCAGCGATGCCTTGACGCGGCCGCGGCGTAATTCGTATCCGACGGCCTTACATCCGTATCTCTCGGCTGCCGTCACCACGATCCTGCCGTCCCCGCAGCCGAGATCGTAAAGCAGATCGTCCTTTTTGACCTGCGCCAATTCGAGCATCTTGTCCACGACCTTCGGAGGTGTTGGGAGGTAAATGACGTCGGGTTTTCGTGGAGTCTTCTCTATTCGAGGAGCTTTTTGACCGGCCCGCGTCGGACGTCTTTTCCGGCCGGTTACCTCGGCGGCGCCCATTGAGCTGGTGATTTCGCCGGTGAGCTTCCTGCCCTTGATTTGGCCCGCGAAGCTTATATCGTAGGTTTGGTAGTCGTACTCTATACTCGTTTTGAACGTGACGTTTTTGCCTTCGAGACTGACCTTATCGATAGAGATCGCACCGTATCGGGCGCTCAGGTCGGGCAATACCCTGAGCAACTGTTTTCTGGTCCATGAGTCCGACTTAACCTCAAGCTCCCACTGTCCGATGACCGGGGCACCGAGTCGTTTTCCTTCCAGCTTGATTTCACCGCGGTCGGACTTGATTGTTCCGGTAAGCGTATGCCCTTTTAGTGTCCCCTCGAAACTCGAATCCCACTGTCGGTCTCCGAATCTGCTCTTGCGGTCAAATGTGAGCTTCCCGGGCTTGAACTGTACATTGGTTACTTCGTGCTCGCCGTACTGGCTTTTCCACTCGGCGCTTAACTTGCCCTTGGCGTCTGACTTTATTATGAGATCGGCGTCGAATTCCCTATCGCCCATCTTGAGTTTTGTTTGCCATGTGCCCGCGGCCATAGGAACCCTTTTGATGCGCTTGCCCCTGGCTGCATATTCGCCAAGGTTATTCGAGAAAGTCCCTGTTAGCTCTCCCCTCTTGACCGATCCGGCGAATTTGGTGACAACATCATCCTCGCCGAGCCTAATTGTCATCGCGAAACTCAATTCTCTGGCTTCGTATTTGATTTCTCTCAGCTCGGAAATGCCGAAGAAACTAATCCACTCGCCTCTGAGTTGGCCGTCGCTGTCTTTGGAAAGTGAAAGGATCGAGGGCATTTGTTGGCCGTCGACGTCAATCTGGAGCTGCCAGTCTCCCAGGATAGCTTGCCTGGCCGGTCCCGCAGTGACCGGGACCAAAGGTGCGGCTAAAACAACAAATGCAAAGAGCCGGATTAAGTTGCGAAATGTAGACTGTTTCATTGCGTTTGCCTCCTAACAGGGCTGTCGAATCGAACTGGACATCCTTCACAAAACACGATTAACTTATACGGTGAATGATTTGCTGTCAATGTAAAAACGGGTAGACCGTCCCATCAATGTGCCCTATACAGGACCTTCGCCGGATTCGATTTGCAGAAAAGACATTTGAAGAAGACTGTACCTCATGCGTATATTAGGTTGGCGGGCCATTGGATGGGCTGCAACGTCGCTCGAAAAGTGTAGAATTTCTTGACATTTCCGAGAGGTCTACATATTGTCTGGACAACTTGGGAAAAGATATTGTATGCAAAGGATACATAAATGCAACGGCCATGTACTATTTGGAGCGTTCTACAGTGCCTGGTAACCATTAGTTCTTCATGACGTCAGGTATTTGAAGGCAATTTCTGCTCGAGTGAAAGGAAATCAATTATGAGCGGGCTTTTGATTTTTTACGGATTGATGGCTGTCATTCCCGGTCTGATTTTGCTGCTGATGGGCGTGCTCGGCACCGATACCGATGTCGACGCGGACTTCGACGTGGATGCCGACGTGGACCTCGATGTGGATGCGGGCGATCTTGGCGGGCCGGGAGCGCTAAGCCTGAAATTAACGTTGCTCTTTCTGGTCGGATTCGGCGCCAGTGGTTACGTGTCGTCCTACCTTCAATGGCCCCTCCACCACGTTCTCTGGGGCCTGGCCGGCGGCGGTCTGGCCTGGTTTCTCGGTTACCAACTGCTCAAGCTGCTCTACGAGCAGCAGTCGACGAGCCAGGTGAAGTTGAGGTCCTTTGTCGGCAAGCAGGGCAGGGTGGTTGTGCCCATACCGAAGGATGGCGGCACAGGAGAGGTTGAGGCGACCAACGAGGAGACCGGGCAAAGCACATACTTCAACGCCAGGGCGAGCGATCCTCAGACCGAGTACGAGAAGGGGCAGTTCGTTACGATAAAATCGGTGACGGGAAAGACCGCGGTAGTGGAATAGCGGAAACGAGAACAATGGGCTGCGATGCCGTGGGAGTAATCGAAGCTCACGGATTGAAGGATACGAACACTATAAATCAAGGAGAATAGTCATGGAACATTTAGGTTTGATAGTTGTCATAGCTGTTTCATTCACTGCTGTTTTCGCGATCGTGCTGATAATAGCGAACAACTGGTTGAAGGCCGAGCCTAACGAGGCGCTTATTTTCACGGGCAGGAAGAATAAGGTCAGGACCAAAGACGGCCAGGTCATTACCAGAGGATGGAGGGCGGTCGTCGGCGGAGCCAAGCTTCGAATACCGGTCATGGAGAGGGTCAATAAGATATCTCTCAAGACGATGAACCTCGCCGATGTGCGAGTGGAAAAAGCGTACTCGAAAGAAGGCGTTCCGGTGACCATTGACGCAGTTGCCAATGTCAAAATCTCAGGCGACGAGGGGATGCTCGACAGGGCGGTCGAAAGATTTCTCGGGACCGACGCCCGGCAGATTCAGCAGATCATCAAGGAAACGCTGGAAGGCCAGCTCCGTGACATCATAGGCGTGCTGACCGTCGAAGAGCTTTACCAGAAGAGAGACATGTTTGTGAACAAAGTCCTCGACCAGGCGGGCGAAGAGCTGGCCAAGATAGGTGTCATAATCGACATCATCAACATTCAGGATATCCGGGACGAAAGAGGATACCTCGAAGCTCTCGGCATCAAGAGGACGGCCGAAGTCAAGAGAGACGCTACGATCGGGCAGGCCGAAGCCGACAG
>Ga0180437_10004892_pt1 | contig 18715 bp, 14 predicted proteins | sample SS_ome_4_FD_132410 | JGI IMG/M metagenome (GOLD analysis project Ga0180437, IMG submission 132410) | Hypersaline lake sediment archaeal communities from the Salton Sea, California, USA - SS_3_D_1 metaG | ecosystem: Environmental > Aquatic > Non-marine Saline and Alkaline > Hypersaline >... | reverse complement strand
TTCGTACCGTTCCACGACATCGCCGTTGCCGTCAACCAGGGCCACCGGGCTATATAAGTGGTCGTGAACGTAATAATACGTGTCGCCGCCCCCGGCTACTATCATCACCAGGACTTCGTCGATATAGTTGCCGAAAAATACCCAGGCTCCTTAATTTCCTACGAAATGTTCATCAACCTCACGTTTCTGCTCACTCAAGTAGTGTTGATAGGTGTTCTACTCCACTCTCGGTAGCCTGCCGTTAGTCCAGATGTCCTATCTTTGTTTTATAAATACACTGTCTTTCAGGAAGTCGGCCATCTTTTTCGGAATGGACTCGGCGTCCCCGGTGAATAGAGGTTTACTGGCCATAGGGAGTTGTGACCATTCTACATCGTTCATAACTTCAAATCCAGGCGTTATTTCCTTGAGCGTTCTCAGGAAGTGCACGTGCTTTATTTTGTCAGGACACTCCATCGTGAATACGATATCTGCCGGCCGAACTCCGCACCGACAGATTACGGTGACTTTTGTAGGTGTTTCATGCTCTAACAATACTTGCATTATCATCACAAGAGGCCAATTGGGCCAACTCCCCACGTAATTGGTCTCATCCTTCTCGTAGCCCTCGAGTTCTTCCATATATGACCGACGGAGTTTTTGTGTGGGGGCTGTGTACTGCATTTGGCGGGCTCTTTTTATAAGTTCGTCCCGAAAAATTCTCTTCTGCTTGTAGAATTCTTCGAACTGGGGACCTACGGGAAATAAATAAGCATTGACATCAACCCATGTGCGCGCCGCAAAATCACATTTCCAGGTCAATGTATGTGTCTTGGCGATTTTTGGTCTCGTACCGGAGATGTCTATCTTGCGGTCACAACCGCTGACTAAAGCCAGCCCAAGCAGGTGGCCAAGCACAAGTAAACGTCTCTTCTCATTCATAAAGTACCCTTTGAGCACACACCTGCTAAGCTGTATTCATGTCACTCCGCACTAACATGCTTTACTTACGCCTTCACTTACGCCTCCCCCCCCAGGATTACAATCATCGGCTTCTGCTTTTGTCGTATCATAAGTTTTAGCGCACGTTGCATCACCTGTTACTTGAAAAGGTCTTGCATAACCATAGTCTTCCACCAGAGTAGCATATTTGTCGTATATCTTATCACCAGCGATAATAACACATTTGTCTCCGGGATTCGCCAGTTGTGAACAACCACAACGTCACTCTTGCCGGACTTATTTCTTCCCAGTGCTGGAGAGGAACTTCACGAGTTCCGAAACGTTCTTCAATCTTCTCACCGACTTCTGAGTGCCGTTTGGATCATAGGTTATTACAAGACCCTCCGAGGTATACCAGTTAGGTGCGACAAACCCGAGAACGTAAATGTTCTTCTTGCGATCATCTACGATCACGTTGCGAACCGAGACGGTTGCGTCTCTGGGACTGTTGTATCGAGCTTCCCACTGTTTCTTGCCACTTGCGTCATACTTGAGCGTTACCGGATCCTGCTTGAGAAGGCAATCTACATGATTTTGCACTTTTTCCGGGCCTTCGAGCGAATCCCGTTCGCGCGGTCTCTCAGTGCCCGCGACATAAACATTTCCGGCTTGATCAAGGGCTATGTCCTCAGGCTCGACCCACACGCTACCGGGCCTGCGGTGGCGCGCAAGGAACTGTTGCATCCCGTTTCTATCATATTTTATCACAAGCAAATCTGAAAAGTCCTTGGTTGCACTGCTCCCTGTAATAAAGACGTTTTGCTTGGCATCCACCGTTAGTGCGGCGACCCATTTAAAGCTACCCGCATGTTCTGTATACTGACTTGCCCACAACTGTTTACCATTTGAACTATACTTTACGGTCGTAAAGTAGCGCGGGGCAATATCCTCACAGTGGACAGAAAGCTTACTCGTCACATAAATATTATTTGCCCTGTCAACCATAATACTCGGTTCGGAATACTCGTTTTTCTTATAATCGTTATGCCGTATAGACCAAAGCTGTCTTCCTCGCGAATCGTATTTCACAGTGGTAAGACTGTTCGTTGGTCCAACGTCAGGATCCGGCCAGATACCTGACAGTAGCGGGTTGTCAATCCAGTATTCACCGACTAAATAAATATCACCCGTTGCATCAATGACGATGTCCGTAGGAAAAAAACTATCTGCTTTAGGCGTATCATACGTACTTATCCATAATTGCTTGCCATCCGCATCGTATTTTATTGTAGTAGCTATCCGACGGCCGTGGTATACGCTGTCGCCCTCAGGTATTACGCCTGTAACAAAAGCGTTTCCATTCTTATCGACCACCAGTCCCGAGCAAAGGCCATGTCCTCCTACCGGGCCATCATATCGCTGCTCCCACAAGCATTTTCCCTCTTTGCTGTACTTACTGGTCACAAATCGCAGAAAAGCATTAGGGTCGGAACCTGCGCCTCCAGCCACGTAGACACTCCCGCATGGACCAACAGCAAAGTCTACACCAAAGTTCACCTTCTCAGGCGGAGGTATGTAACCCCAACCTCCCATACAACTCAACGTGGGAAACATCAGGCACATGAGAACTACTGCTCTGGTTAGTCGACCTTCCATCTGAGTTATCACCTCGTATATAATCTTGCAACTCCTTACGGCATTTATAATATTATATCTGATTATCTGATGTAGTCCATGGTGGTTCTCAGGTCGTCAGGCCCCTCGAAATTCCGCGGAAAAAGGCCACCGATCCCCGCTTGAGATTACGCAGGTTATACCCGCCTTCCTGAACCACTAAAGTGGGCTTGCCAAGCTGCGCCAAGCGCTGTGCGATAGTCCCAAGCACATCGGCTGACAATTGGAATGTGCCTGTCGGGTCGCCTTTTAGGACGTCGAAACCGACACTCAAGACGAGAAATACGGGCCGAAAGCGCTTGATGCAGACGACCGCCTTCTCAAAAGCCTTTAGATAACCGGCGTCGGTAGTGTTTGGCCGTAGCGGAAAGTTGTGGTTGAATCCCAGCCCTGCTCCTTCGCCTGTTTCGCCGGCGAAGCCGCTGAAGTAGGGAAACGAATTGTCGGGATGACCATGGATTGAGATCGTTAGTACGTCGGGGCGTGCGTAGAAGATGTCCTGGGTGCCGTTGCCGTGGTGAAAGTCAATGTCGAGGATTGCCGTCGGTCCGTGAAGCGAGAACTGGTGAGCAGCGATGGCGGCATTATTAAAGTAGCAAAAACCGCCGTAGACTTTGCGCTCGGCGTGGTGGCCGGGTGGACGGCATAACGCATAAGCGACGGGAACACCGGCCAAAATCTCTTCGGCGGCTGTCATGACCACATCCACGGAGGCGCGGGCAGCGAAATAAGCGTTTGGGTAGAGAGGCGTACAGGAATCGATGCAGTAGTAACCCGCCTGGACGGGAAGGTCGCGGGGTCGGCGGTCCGGTCTGCGGATGGGAAAGGTGTCCGGATAGATTGGCCGGGCGGTATCGAGCTTGGTACATACGGTTTTCAAATAGTCGACGAAATGGCGGTCGTGAACTGCCAGAATAAGCTGCTCGCTGAAATGCTTTGGCGGTATCAGCTCAAACAGCCCCAGCGGCAGCACAGAATCAAGCAGCGCACCAACACGGGCAGGTCTCTCGAAATAGCCCCGGCTGCGGACATGGTGGATGGCGTGCTTCTGACTTGCCACCAAGGCGAACAGCTTCCGGATGTGGCCCGTACTAACCTGTCGCACGCTTTCGGCGTTCTGTACATATCTGGGTCGGCGAATCCGCACGGGGTCATCGACGAACGACCCGACGACTCGGCGCACATAGCGGTCGTCGACAATGTGCCCGAAGCGATGTTTCAGGATGGCCCTGACTGCCTTCCGGACCTCCTGGCGTGACAAAACCGTCCTCCTGTTCAACGGATCGAACAGAAGATAGGCGGTGGTCATCGGCTCGCCTACCGGTGTATGGTAGGCGTTGTCGATGCGCGGGCGCACACCATACTGTTCGTAGAAGCGCATCCTCATACGACTCTGGGCCAGTTCGGCAGGGTCTTTTGTCAAATCGGGCTCATCGGGCTGAACCTCAATGTACAGGCCGTGAGACGAAAGTCCCTCGCAGTATTCGCGCACAGCCTCATACAACGCGCTGCCGAGCCCGCCGCCCCATCGCTTCCTGCGCACGGCGATAAAATCCAGAAACGAGCTTTGAATCCCAGGAAAGTGCAGCAGCAGCGCAAATCCCGTCACTCTGCCCAGGCCCGTTTCCGAGATTATCAAGGCTGTTTGGTATTCGTGCTTGAATGGGTCGGCCAATAGCTCTGGTATCTTACCGGCATAGCCGGCCAGTTTGGGGAAATTCTCAGTGAAGATTTCCTCGACCTGCGCAATTCGATCCCGCGCCATAGGCAAGGCCGCAGAGGTAACGCAGCGAATACGAATCATACAGTGTCACTCCCTGACCGACAGTTAATGAGCAACCGGCACTTCGCTACGAGTTCACAAACAGTATTCCTGCACACTATGGCCCTTATAATAGCACAAAGTGCTGTTCGATTTCAATGCTTGCCGCCAGAAACAGCCGAGAGCGCACGAATTGGCGGAGCATTGAGTATTTGGGCACTGCTCATCATATTGGAACCTGAGACGAATGGGGGTTCCTTAAGCTGCATATTGTGCTGTCCACTGGGCTCTTGTTGTTGTTAATCGTGGGTAGTGTTTAGGGTCATGTGCCAATCTGCGAGGTTCGAATCGGCCCGGCCTTTCCGGCACAAGGTGGCTGGCGATTTCTTTTGGCATTGTATGGTATATCATCGGCAGTTGGACCGGGGGTCCCAGCCGCAGGGCGGTGGCACAAGCAATAATTGTCCGCACGGCGGCGACAAAGCTGATTCGCATCGGGTCGAGATTATTCTGTACCGCAGCCTCAAGCATGATCATTCTGACAACACTGATCGCGCAGATTCCGGCGGCGATTTCTTTGCCGATCGCATCGACGGATGTGTTTTTCTCGGGTTATCCAGGCTATAGCTCTTTCGATACCGAGTCCGAAGCCGCCGTGGGGCACGGAGCCGTATTTTCGCAGAAAGTACGTGGAGATGCCGCAGTTTTACTCTGCGCCTACACGGGCCGCGTTTTTTTTCCGCCCTTCAGATATAAGGCTTGTCGAGCGGATTTGAGCGGGCTTCGGCATGATTAAGGAAAGAGCGCGACAAGGTAATGGCAGAAAATGCTGAAAAAGCCGGTTTTTTGCAGAGAGAAACGCTCAGGGTACGCCCGGGGAGCATGAAAAACCGGTTGACAAGGCTGATTCGGCGGTAAATTTGCGATTTTCGTAAGAAAATTCGGTGCAAAAGTTGACTGGGGTCTTGCATTTTGAGTCAGGTTTGGTATTATGAGACTATTGAACTGGAGGACCGGCATGAAAATAAAGTCAAAAAGGAGATGTCAGATTAATTGATTTTGGAGGAAAGAGGCGCGTCGCAGGTGTTATTGGCGAATCGACCAAGACAGTCCTTTGAAATCAAATCCAAAGGTGTCGTACCGGATACTGTAAACGGCCCGTGAACCAAGGAGCCCGAGCATTGTGACTATTTGAAAGGGGCATGTGGGATGAACGAAGGCTTTCGCGCTTGTGTGCGATGTAAGAATCCCTCTGCCTTTCGAATCAAATGTTTTGTGGTGGGACGGACCGCAAGAAGAGGTCGTTTTCAGACTGTGTCGGCATAACGATAGAAACGTGGTCTTTTGTTAAGGAGTAAAATTATGGTTAAAAAGGTAATATTTGCTGTTATTATTGCAGTGTTGGCTGCGATGGTCAACGGTGCGTGGGCGCTTGATTTGAAGGTGGATCTCGGGCACCCGCAACATGTGGCGGCAACGGTCAAGGAAGGCTGGGCCGCATGGGCGTCCGGTCGGTGGACGGATTTGTACGGGCACGATTCGGATGAAATACATGACATAGCGGGTTCGGGTGTCGATGCTCAGATCAGTTGTGCCTACCAGCACGGCGGTCTGAAGGTGTGCGGTCTTGTCGGCAATCTGGCCGGCGATGCATCGCCGAGCGGCACACCCAAGCATGATCCGATCTGTAACAGTTGGTTCCAGATGATGGACTGGCCCGAAAGTTCGTATGGGATGATTGTGCTTACATTTCGCAATCTGGCGCCCGGCGAGTATACTCTCACGACTTATCACAACAGCTTCCACTGCCAGCGGGTCCCGGGGTCGGACAATCCTACGAAGGTTTCATGTGAAAACGTCGGAGGCAATCTTCGCGTGATGCCGCAGATCTATGCGATGTCGGTGGCGGACGGCGAAGGCAAATACGATTATTCCGGCGGCACGTATCAGAAGATTGTGGCGTTTGCCGGGGACAAGACAACCGGCATTGAGTCGCTGACGGAAGCGTACAACGTTGAGGTTCAGCAGGTGACATCGGATGATGAGCTCATTCCGTCAGTCATCAGCTTCCGGACAAACGGCGCGCCCGTTCTGGTTGCATACGAGCAGGGATGTCTCGGGAACGATCCGGTTCGGCCGGGTCGTGATGACTGCCGCGCGATCGTCAATGCGTTCGAGCTTGTCTCAGCCGGAGCGGTGGGTTGTGCATGTCCGGGCGACATGAATGACGACGGTCAGGTCGACCTGGAAGATTTGCAGGCTATCGCCAATATTCTGCTTCAGGGCGGCAGTCCATTTGTTGTTCCGGTCGAGCCGGGCGACTGTGCCGACATCAACGAGGACGGACAAGCCGACCTCGAAGACCTTCAGGCCGTTGCAAACATCCTGTTAGACGCGGGCAGTCCGTTCATTGCACAGTGTGATTAAGGCGGCGCGAAAAGTTATTGGGAATTATGAGTCTGGATTAAGATGAGCAGCCAAGAAGAACGAAGTCTTTCGCACTTCTGTGCGATATAAGTAAACGCGGTACTCATCGACGAAACAGACGTTTGTTTGGGCTTCGGTCCAAACGGGGGGGGGTAGTGTGCCCAAAGAGAAGGACAATACAGATGAGGAAATCTGTATTGTCGCGCCCGCTTTGCTGCCGGGGCACGAAGAATTCACTTCAGCCGGTGAGAACAACGATGCGTGGTGATGCAATTCAGAGCCCGAAACCTACGGAATTACGCATAATGAGCAGGCAAAGTCAAACCGGTAATTCGCCTGAAAACGGGATTTTGGCAATTCGAGCAGCGCGTTTTAGTTGAAGAACGTGGTCCTGGAAAATACAATACCGTACTCATGGTTCATGTGGCGTGAGTAACGCGCGCTGTTGCCGGGAACCTTTTTTGGGAAATCAGCTTTTGGAGGTCCGGATGGGCGGGCTGAGTTCAAGCGAGCGTGTCATGCGGGTTTTGCGGCGGGGTGAGCCGGATCGAATTCCGCATTTTGAGTGGATAATCGACCGCAAGGTTCGCGATGCGATATGTCCGGGGTGCACCATGGAGGAATTCACGGTCCGGATGGGGCTGGATGCGATTCTGACGGCGCCGGATTTTACGAAAGAGCCGATAGACGCCGGGCGCTACCGGAACGAGTGGGGCGTGGTACTGGAAAGAAGCGGCGAGGAGCACGGTGTCGCGGTCGAGGGGCCGATCAGGACAGCGGATGATATGCGAGATTACGTGCCGCCGGATGCGCACGCGCCCGGGCGGTACGAGAGTATCAAGCAGATTGTGCGGCGGTACAAGGGCAAGCTGGCTGTCGGCGTGCATCTTAACGACGTGTTCTCGATTCCGCGCTACCTGATGGGCTTTGAGCCGTTTATGATGGCGATACATACCGAGCCGGAGCTTGTGCGCGGGCTGGTCGAACTTTCTGTGGAGGTGAACCTGGAGATGGCGAAGGAGGTTGCCCGGTGCGGTGTGGATTTTGTCTTTACGGGTGATGATTATGCCTCGGCTGAGCAGCCTTTCGTATCGCCGGAGACGTTTCAGGAGTTTTTCTATCCCGGGCTGAAGCGCGTTATCGGAGGCTTCAAGGACCTGGGGCTGGCGGTGATAAAGCACACGGATGGTGACATTATGCCGCTGATCGATATGATAATCGATTCCGGAATCGATTGTCTTGACCCGATTGACCCGATGGCCGGTCTTGATATTGGCGTGATAAAGAGGAAGTACGGCGATCGAATCGCTCTGAAGGGCAACGTCAATTGTGCGCATACACTGGCGTTCGGGTCGGAGAAAGACGTTGTTGAGGAGACTAAGGAGGTCATTCGCAAGGCCGGAGCCGGCGGCGGGCTTATCGTCTCGTCGAGCAACAGCATCCATTCATCGGTCAGGCCGGGCAATTACCTGGCGATGTGGAACGCGATAAGGACGTACGGCGAGTATCCTATACGGCTTGAGGGCTGGGAAGATTCCGGGGCCGTCGAGGCTTTTTCATAGGTATCGGCTATAGCCGGTCGGCGCTCGGACCGGCACCAGCAGGAGAAAAGGCGATGGAGTATTTGCTGGGAATTGACGTGGGCTCAACGAGCCTTAAGGCGGTGGTTTACGATTTGCGGGGCAACGCTGTTTCTCAGGCCAGCCGCCCTACCGAGCGGTTCAATCCATATCGGGAGCATCCCGACTGGGCAATCTGGAAGCCGGAGCAGATATGGGGCGGGGTCGCCGAGTCGATAAGAGAGGCGGTCGGTCGAATCGACAAGCCGGGGGACATCAAGGGCGCAGCCGTGACGGGCATGGGGATGGACGGTGTGCCGGTGGGCGAGGAGGGGCAGCGGCTTTATCCGTTTATCAGCTGGCACTGCCCGCGCACGGAGCCTCAGAGGCGGTGGTGGCTTGAGAATATCGGCGCCCACAAGCAGTTCTCGGTGGGCGGCAACCAGGTATGGGTGTTTAATACGGCGCTTCGACTTTTGTGGATGCGCGAGAATGAGGCGGAGATTCTCAAGAGAACCGAGAAATGGCTGCTGATAGAGGATTTTGTGAACTTTATGCTCTGCGGGAAATATGCGACCGACTACAGCATGGCCTCGACAACCCTTTTGTTCGACCAGCGCAGGCAGAGGTGGTCGAAGGAACTGCTGGAGGCATCCGGTATTGATGTGCGGCTATTGTGTGATCCTGCGCCGAGCGGAACGGTTCTGGGTGCAGTTCACAAAAGGGCAGCCGACGCGACGGGCCTTTCCGAGGGCACGCCGGTTGTGTTGGGGGGGCATGACTATCTTTGCGGGGCCCTGCCGACCGGTGCGTTCAGGCCGGGTGTAGTGCTGGATGTAACGGGGACCTGGGAGGTCGTGGTGGCGGCACTCGAGAAGCCGGTTCTCGAATCGGAAGTTCAGCGGGCCGGGATAATAATCGACTCTCACGTAGCTCGCGGCGTGTGGGCGGCGATGGGGGCCGCGGTGGCCGGTGACATGGTGGAGTGGTTCCGAAGGGAGTACGGCTTCGAGGAAGAGCAAAAGGCGCGTGACGGTGCGGAGAATATCTGGGACCATTTGATGCGGGCCGCCTGCAAATCGCCACCGGGTGCAAACGGCGTCATGTTTCTGCCGCATATGTCGGGCAGTCACTGTCCGGTGGTGGATGCTCAGTCAATGGGTGCTTTTGTCGGTCTGCGAAATATTGTGAGCAAGGGTGACATGCTGCGGGCTGTCATCGAGGGGCTTGATTATCAGTTTCTGGAGATGGTCAACTGCTTCGAATCGGCCCTTGGTGTAAAACCGGAGAGAATCGTCGCGGTGGGCGGTGCGACGAAGAACGATTTTTGGATACAGAACAAGGCGGATGTCGTGGGCATGCCGATCGAAGCGCCCGAAATCAGCGAGGCAACGACACTGGGCGCGGCGATTCTGGCCGGAATCGGCGTGGGCCTTTATCGAAACGAGCAGGATGCATTCGACAAGGTGTATAAGCCGGGCCGCGTCTATGAACCTGACCCGACATCGACTGCGAAATACGCCGGGTTGTTCGAGGTATTCAAGCAGGTCTATCCGGCTTTGAAGGACCTCAACAGCCGGTTGCGAAGTCTCGGGTAACTATTTGTCTGCGGCGCCGAATGCACGTTTTTTTCTTTCACCGCCGAGGGCGTCGGCGGCGATCATGGCATCGACCACTCTTTCGGGTGTGACCTTGAAACGATGACTTTCGCAAAGCGAGCCTTCGGAGGCGCAGATTTCGCCGATTTTCCACAGACGCTCGCGGCTGATACCACCGAGATTGAGGTCTGCGAAAGTAACAGGCAGGCCCACGGCGATTTCGAAATCGACAATCTCGTGGATTCTCTTAACGTCCATAGCCTCGTCCATACAGACCTGGCTGATGACGCCGAATCCGACTTCGTGCCCGTGCATAAGGTGGTGACACTCAGGGAAGGAGGGCAGCGCGTTGGCGATCATGTGTGCGGTGGCCAGGCCGCCGCTCTCGAAGCCGAGGCCCGAGTGGAGGATGTTGGCCTCAATTACTTTCTCGACGGACGGGGTGACCACGTTTAGTTCGACGGCGCGCTTTGCCTCGACACCGTGCTCCATGAGGACGTCATAACCCAGTCGCGCCAGCTCCATCGCAGCGAGGGTGGAAATTCCGCCGGCCAGATTACCGGCGCCGGTTGCCCTCGCCACCTCGGCTTCGACCCAGGTGGCGAGCGCATCTCCCATTCCGGCAACGAACGCCTCTACGGGGCCTTCGGCTATCACCCGGGAGTCCACAAGCACCATGTCGGGGTTGAAAGGCCAGCACTCAAAATCCGTAAAGTTTCCTTTCTCATCGTACCAGACGGTCGCTGAGCTGGTTGGTGAATCGTTGGAGGCTATCGTCGGGCAGGTCACGATTCTTTTTCGGGTGCTTATCGCTGCGGCTTTCGCCGCGTCGAGCGTCTTTCCGCCACCGACGCCGGCTATAATGTCTGCGTCTTTATCGTTTGCGATTTCGGCAATGCGCGCCGCTTCAGGACGCGTGCATTCACCGTTGAAACGCACGTCGACAGCCTCCAGCGACGCATCTTTAAGGCTCGACAATACTATGTCACCCACGATGCTTTTGACGCGCGAATCCCAGAGCACAAGGGCCCTCTTTCCGAGCACGCTCAGAAAAGCGCCGGCTTTTTTCAGCAGATTCGGTCCCTGTACGTATTTCCGCGGTGCTATCAGTATTTTTTCCATGGCGGTATTCTCCTGCAAGTTCATCATATCGTGAGTGAAGGTTGGACGCCGTTTATTACCGGCAGCGGGCCGTGGCCTTTGAGCATTCGCACAAGGTGGCCGGCCGCAAGTTTCGGGCTGTTGCGGAATGCGTCGATGGTGCTGCCGGCAAGGTGGGGCGTTATGGTGACATTGTCGAGCTTGAGCAGCGCATGCCCGCGCGGCAGCGGCTCGGTGTCAAAAACGTCAAGGGCGGCGCCGGTGATTCTTCTTTCCGACAGCGCGTTTATCAGCGCATCCTCGTCGAGAAGACCGCTGCGGGCGGTGTTGACGAGTACGGCAGCAGGCTTCATAAGGGCGATTTGTTCGGCACCGATGAGGTGGTGAGTTTCGTCGGTTAGGCGTGCGTGGATTGAGACAACGTCGGAGAGCTTCAGGAGTGTTTCCAAATCGACAAGCTCGGCCGGCGAAGGGTCGCCCTCAAAGTACGGGTCGAAGGCGATGATACGGCTGCCGAACGCATCGAGGTATCCTGCGACGAGCCGGCCGACGGCGCCATAGCCGACCAGGCCGACGGTCCTATCGCAGAGTTCGGGGATGCCGTCGCTGTTGGCAAAAGACCTGCGCCATTTGCCGCTTTTGAGCTCCGCATGGGCGCGGGCGATGTTTCGTATCTCGGAAAGTATCATACCCATGGTGCACTCAGCCACGGCGCGGGCATTGCGCCCCGGGGTATTCATGATGGTAACGCCGCGTTCGGTGGCGAAATCGACGGCAACGTTCTCGGCGCCGCTTCGCAGTATGGATATGACCTTCAAAGCGTCAGCCGATTCGACAAAAGCGCGGCTGATCGGCGCAAACTGGACCACGACGATCTCAAAGTCGTCAATGTTCTCGGTGATTTGGCCGGGCAGCGTGACGGCGCCGGGGCCGTCCTTTTCGATGGCCAGATTGGCCTGCTGCAAGGCAACAACGTTCGGGTGGTCCCAATGGCGAACCTCAACCTCGACGCCCAGTTCCAGCAGCGAAGCAAGCCCCTGCTGCATAAACTCGGGCGGTATATATGTGTCGCTTATGGCTAACAGCTTCATCTTGTGCTTCTATTCCTTTGGCGCCACGTAATATATTCAGGCACGATTTTGTGCGCCAAGCAGCTTGATTTTTTCCGCGACCACGGCTTCGAGGTTTTCCCTGATCGGCCCGAACAACTGCTGCGGAAGGGGGTCCGGTCGCTTTTGCTCGGCGGATTTCCTGAGGCCGCGAAACATTGCGAGTCGCTGGTCGGCGAAAATGTTGATCTTGCATATGCCGTTTCGAACCGCCTGGCGGATCTGCTCGTCGGGTGTTCCCGAGCCGCCATGCAGCACCAGCGGGACGGCGCTGGCGGCGTTGAGTTCTCTGAGCCGTTGGATATTAAGATTTGGCAGTGACCTGTAGACACCGTGCGAGGTGCCGATCGAAACAGCCAGGGCGTCCACGTCCGTGCCCTCTACAAACCTGCTTACTTCGTCCGGCTCGGTAAGGACCGATTCTGCGCACTCGACGTCCTGCAGGTCCATGCCGCCGACGTGGCCCAGTTCGCCTTCGACACTGACACCTCTCGGATGGGCCATATCTACGATTGATCTGGTCAGTTGTACGTTTTCGTCGAGAGGCAGCTTCGAGCCGTCAATCATCACCGAGCTAAAGCCGTTGTGCACGGCGGCCCTGATAAGGTCGGGGTCGTAAGCATGGTCGAGATGGAGAACCACCGGGATCGAGTGATGCTCGGCCGCCATCTTGATAAGTCCGGCCAGATAAACCCAGCCATTGCCCTTTAGGTGCATATCCAGGCACATTAGAATTACCGGCGCCCTGTGGGCCTCGGCGGTTTCGAGGATAGTGCGAACCATCACATCTTCGGTGCAGTTAAACGCGGGTACGGCGTATTGCCCTGCCCTTGCTTCAGTGAGCAATTCTTCTAATGTTACAAGCATTAGGCTCCTTTCTCGATTACAGGACCGCGCTCATCGGTATTCCGCCCGAGACGTTTACTATTGCCCGGCACATGTTGATAACAGATAGTGAATGATTGAACCCAAACTTCTTTCTTCTATGAACTTTCTGTGTTCTCTGCGGCTAAGACAGAATTTCTTTTGCGGATTGGCAATCCTTTTGTATTTGTTCGGCGAGCTGCGGTTCACTCGCAAATCTTGTCTGGCCTCTGATTCGCTGCACGAAGTCCATCGCCATATACTTTCCATATAGATGATTCATCGTCCGGTCGAGGACATGGGCCTCTATTAGCAGAGGGTGTTGAGTGCCGAAAGTCCGGGCCTGGCCTATGCTGAAAACGGCGGAGAGTCTGTCTTGAGCCTGGCAGAGCGTGGGCAGCGAGTCGGCGATTTCGACGCGGCCGGCGTATACGCCGTCGGCGGGTATAGTCTGTCGCAGCGGATCAAGGTTTGCCGTCGGAAAGCCGAGCTGCCCCCCCTTGCCGTGGCCCGGGATTATGCGGCCCATCAGGCGGTATGGTCTGGCAAGGGCGATTGCTGCGTCGGCTACTTTGCCGCTTTCGAGCACGTTCCGAATCAGCGTGCTCGAAATCTTTACCTGCTGACCTATTGTAAGTCTCGCTTGTTTTGTGGGTACGCTTTGGACGTCGAAGCCTTTTTCCTGACCGATGGTGGCCAGGGTATGTATGTTTCCGACCCGGCCGGTGCCAAAATGGAAGTTTTCACCCTCGACGACAAGTGCAGGTTTAATTGTGCTCACGATAAAGCGCTCGGCGAAATCCCACGCGGATAAATCGAGCAGTTCACGGGTAGTGGGCAGAACAAAGAGGCAATCAACGCCAAATCTTGCGAGGAGATGTTTTTTCAGTTCCATAGGTGTCAAGACGCCGATAGACCGGGACGGATGGAGAATAACCGCCGGATGGGGGTCGAAAGTTATAGCAACCAGTTCGGTCTTGTTTTGCCTGGCTATCTGTGCGCCCGTTGTTAGAATTTCCTGGTGGCCCGTGTGAACGCCATCGAAATTTCCGACGGTAAGGATGCACCTTTTTGTGACATCGGTTGCTTTCGGTATTGTTTTCAAGACCCTCATATGCGTCTACCCTGGTGCTGTCCCGTCATCGGCGCTGCGGTATATCGAATGTTCGTCCGTCATCGGTTTCGCAGCCGGCCTGTTAACCGGGCCGAGCAACTTTTTTGCCCTTACTATGCTCATATGGGTGCTTTGTTTGGTCACGCCGTTTATCGTTAATCCTTCGGTGCACTAATTTATCCGTGTCGGGCGAAATCTGCAACGTCTTGTTCGAACGCAGGGGAGAAAAGTTTTCTGAAAAGCCTGTTGCAACTGAGTTGCATTTATTTAGAATAGTTGGACGGCTGCAAAAAACATGGCGGTTTTCTTGTTGGAAGGGCATGGATAATGTCGGTTAAAGACAAGGTCAGCCATATATTTGTGGAACTTAAAGGTCATGCGCCCTTTACACTTTTCGGGGCTGTGTTGGGGGTCGTGTTCATGGTTTTCTTCGGCGGCTTTCGCGAAAGGTTCGGGCACGCTTTTTTTGCGACATTCCACAGCGCCCACGTGGTATTGAGCGCTATGGTGACCGCGTCGATGTTCAAACTACACACGTCAAAGAGGCAGTTCGTGCTGATTCTGGTGATCGGGTACTTCGGTTCCATAGGTGTTGCGACTCTGAGCGACATCGTCATACCGCATATCGGCGGCAGGCTTTTGGGGCTGGACATTCCTACTCATGCGGAAATTCACCATGCCGGAGCCGGCGAACGGGTCGATGAAAGCGCAAATGAACACCAAGCCCATTCCGAGCAGAGCGGACGCAAGATTCATCTTGCCTTCATAGAGGAGTGGTATCTGGTGAATCCTGCGGCTTTTCTGGGTATTGCGATAGCCCTGCTACTTCCGAGGACCAAGTTTCCCCATGCCGGACACGTGCTGGTCAGCACCTGGGCCTCGCTGGCGTATTTGCTGATGGATATGCGGAGTAAACTGACCATTGGAGTGGGCTTCGGGATACTGGCGACGCTTTTCCTGGCGACTTGGATTCCATGCTGCCTGAGCGATATTGTCTTTCCGCTGCTGTTCGTTAAGTCGGACATCGAGCTTGATAGCAAGTGTGAGCACCACGGGCCGCACAGTCATCCGCACCGGCACAAGGTTACAGGTGAACAGAGTTGAAGAAGCGAATGACAAGAGAGATTGAGCGGCTGCTGACCACCGAGGGGCTGCGCAGGACCGCGCAGCGGGTTGCGATTGTTTCGGCTTTGACGAAAGCAGTCAGACCTCTTAGCCGGGGGCAGATCGCCGCTGCCTTGAGTCCGAACGCGCCCAACAAAACGACGATTTATCGTGTTCTTGCAACGCTTGCAGGCAAGGGTATTGTTCACAAAGCGTTTCTGCGGGAGAGAACGTGGTATTTCGAACTTGCGCATAATTGCAGCCGGCGGCAGTGTCATCCGCACTTTACGTGTACCACGTGCGGGGACACACACTGTCTGCCGGGGATCAAGATGCCGATGGCGAAAAGCCCGCCCAAAGGTTTCATAATAGACCGCCAGCGCGTTCAACTCGAAGGGCTCTGCCCAAAATGCAGTGCAGTGGTAACTTGATTGGAGCAAGAGCGTTCTCTTCGACCTGCCGGAGAGTCTCGATAGTTACAGCAATCCGTGAAAAACAGAAGTGCTGCTGCCGCCCGGTTCCGAACGTACTGCTTCTGCCGGTACCGCCCACTTCAGGTCATTGCAAAGCTATGGCCCCTGTTCTGTTACCACTGTTTCAGACAAAGGAACCCTGGCGTTGACGCCGAGATGCAGACGATTTGCCGTGAGGCCGCCCAAAGGCCCCATGCCCACCATCTCAATCTCGTACCACCCATCCTCTGGAAAATCTATCGTCACTGGTTTTCCTGACTCGCTGCACATCCAGCGACCACTTTTGAATCGCCAGAAAATCCTCGATCCCGGTTGTTCCTCACCACCAAGCAGCGCGCGTGGTGACAGCGTGACCGAACATTTTGCTTCACTCGGCACCTCATTACTCCTCAGTTCAAACTTATTCATTCTTTTTACATAAACGTGCCGAGCCCCGGAGTAAAACCCTGCATCTATCCATAAATTACCCGCTCTATCTTCCAAGACCTCACGAATCTCATGGACTCTGCCCAGCAGGGGCGTGTTGCGCCAATCACACTCGATAACCTCGTCGCCAAAGAATCTGAAGATCGGACCTGCTATATAACTGCTCCAGTGTCCCCCACGATGACCCGGATTGAGTCCCTCGAGATACTTATCCAGTACCCGCCCTCTACAATAACACTGAATGCCGTCCTGGTCCGGCTTCTCACAGGGGGCCAGCAGATTTAACTTGCCATTCTCACCTTGCTCGACCGGAACGTATTCGCGGGGATGAGCATCCAAGAGCTCTTTCTCATACGGCTGAAGGTATTTTGTCCCCAGGAGCCAATACGTCGGACCTCGCTGCGGAATCTGCGCCGGAACAAGCTGACCGCGGTCATACGTATAATAACGCCCCCCTCGAGTTCGAAGCAACATACCGTACCCGGGACTGTCATACAAATAGTGAATGTCCTGGCTCATTGCCAACTCATCCCATCGGACCCCATCATAATAGTGCACCCTGTTATCGTTGCGATATCCGTACCATACCTTTCCGTCATGCTGCACTAAACAACCCTGGAATGAGTTGTCCGGGAAGAATCGCTTGACTCCTCTGTTTACTGCCGCAAGAAGCAACTGCTGAATATTATCATATCGCCTGACCTGCGTCGGACATATGTCGTAGCAGCCGTCATCATAAGTGTGCATATCCAGCAGAATGTGTCCGTTATCGTCTGCCATAAGACGATTAACCTCCGACGGCTTGAAATCAACTTTCATGTGATGCCACCGCTTCCCGTCCCAGCGGGATGCCTGTCTGGGATGATCCTCCAGAAACATCCAGATGTTACCCTTACTGTCGCGGACAGGATGTGAGCCAGCCACTCGATACTCGGCCCACTGGCTGGCCCATACGGGCACGGAGGCCGGGATCTTTCCCGGGCGAAACACCTGGACTGCGTCGTGCGACGCCGCGTAAATCTCGCCCTGAGCACCTTCAAGAATATGCCGAGAGTTACCAAAACTCAGCCCATCACGCCAACCGAACCATTGCATCTTTCCGTCGTGATATCGCGCTATGCCCTCCTTGGGCGATCCAAACCAGATTGAACCATCCGATGCATTCAGAACGGATTGGGGGAATTGCCGGCAACGGCTGTTATCCCACGCGAATTCTGCTGTTTCTTCAATTGTCGTTATCACTCCGTCGGGTGTGATTCTTAAGAAAACGCAACCTCGAAGTTTTCGGTCGTCCACCAACAGCCAGATAGAACCATCACCTGCGCGAAATACATCATAAACGTTCCTCCCCGCCAGGCGCAAACTGATCCGGCTCGTATCAACTGCTTCTGCCGTGTTCAGATCGTACACATATATCTCTTTGCCCCCGTAACGCAGCAGAAACATCCTTGCCGATCCCCACAAAGCGCCGTGGATCCTCTCACGTCCAGGGACAGACTTAACCGGCCAGGAGATATTCCTGTGGGTGAAATTGCCCGCACCATCGACGCGGTACAACTGTTGATTATAATAGAAATATACTTCATCACCCAAATCGCAAATCACCGTGGGTCGCAGGTTGAATCGCGCCTCAATTCGTTTCCACTGCCCGTCGATATAAACTGCCAGAAATCTATTCCCCCAGTTGAACAGGCGCCCTGATTTCGACACATACAGGCCCGGATGTTCGCCGCTGAGATCATAGTAGAAATCCGTCACGTAGAGGGCGTTACCGTCGAGAAGTTCGTACAGTTTGCCTTGATGCTCTTCCTGGCCCTTTTGGCTTGCGTAGAGTCTGCGATCTCCGCCTCCCCAAAGCTTTTCCAGATAAGAACCCGACCTCAGCTCCGTATTTGCCGGTTCTTGAAACGATTCACCGGCCCAATAGTGCAGCCGGTTGTTTGCCATTGCCCACAACACTCCGCCGGGTTCCATGCCGATATGGTGAATACCGGCATGTTTTGACGGCGGTAGTGCCAGCTTCTCCCAGTTGCCGAGAACCTCGCCGCCCACAGCCAGCTCTTCGCCGCCGGCAAAGCCGCCCGAAAGGGTAAGTGCACACGACACAATCAGGACACATCGCATTATTCTATTCTCCCACCCATCTGAGGCTTTCTTGCTTTTACGTCTTTTAATCCCGTACAGTATATAGAGCTTCGTTCTATGTTCTATTTCTACCATTTGTCGCCCGATCCTGACACGTCAGTTAAGGCGCGCAGGAGACAAGTTTGTTCCAAAAAAATACGGTTTGGTGGTGTTGGGCTTATTTCTGTGCCGAGAATTGTCACAGGCTGCCATAAGTCCCTCATCACGTGATGTCTTACAAAAAGCGACATTTCTCATATGATCTCGTTTTCGCGTCGATCCTTCAATTCTATTGTATCACAAGACCAAATCCATCTTAAAATGCAAGACCTAAGTCAAGTTTTGCAGTGCGATTTCTGATGGGAACCGCCAATTCAGTGTGGAGTCAACTTATGGGGCGGTTGACATGGTCTCCAGGTGAGCACTGAGTGCTTTTCCCTGCAAAAGACACATTGTTTT
>Ga0180437_10004891_pt1 | contig 18717 bp, 9 predicted proteins | sample SS_ome_4_FD_132410 | JGI IMG/M metagenome (GOLD analysis project Ga0180437, IMG submission 132410) | Hypersaline lake sediment archaeal communities from the Salton Sea, California, USA - SS_3_D_1 metaG | ecosystem: Environmental > Aquatic > Non-marine Saline and Alkaline > Hypersaline > Sediment... | reverse complement strand
GGTGGCTGGCCATCATGTCGCCGTGGTCGGAGGTGTAGACGACGATGGTGTTGTCGTCGAGGCCGCAGTCGTGGAGGGTTTGAAGGATGGTACCGACGTGGGTGTCGACGAGGCTGCAAAGCCCCCAGTAGTTGGCGATGAGCCTGCGCCAGTCGGCTTCGGTTCGGAGTGGAGGGGAGCTGCAACCGCGGACGTAGTCGGCGCGATGGAAGAGGCGAGTCTTTAGAGGGTTGTCTTTGGTTGGTGGGTTGTGGAAATTCTCGGGGAGAGGAATCTGGTCGGGGTCGTACTGGTCGTCGCGGGGGCTGAAGAAAGGCATGTGGGGTTCGAGGAAGTTTACGAATAGGCAAAATGGGTGATTCTGGTTTTCGCGAATGAAGCGGGAAGCTTCGCGCGCGAGGAAGGCGGGCTTGCCGAACTCTTCGGGAAGGCGTGCGGCTTCGGCGCGGGTGAAGAGTTCGCCGTTGGCGGGGGTGAGACCATTTTCTATGAGCCAGTGGTGGTATGAAGACCGGGCGTTCTTATCTTTGTCGGGGCGATAGTATGAGCGGTAGAAGTCTTCGATGCTGATCCATTCCTCGAAGCCGTGCTGGGGGAATATTTCGTCGCCGAGGTGCCACTTGCCGTGGTAGGCGGTGGCGTAGTCGCCCGCGGAGAGAAGCTCGGGATGGCAAGGGATGTTAGGAGGGAGAGGGATATTGTTCTCGGTGCAGCCGCAGGTGTGTGGGTAAAGGCCGGTGAGAATGGTGGCGCGCGAAGGTGTGCAAACGGGCTGGGTGACGTAGGTTTGAGGGAAGATGCAGCTTTGCGATGCGAGGCGGTTGAGGTTCGGTGTCTGAATTCGGTCGTTGCCGTATGCGGCCATGGTGTCGGCGCGCTGTTCGTCGGTGAAGAGGAAAAGGAGGTTGGGTCGGGTCATGTTTGGTCGTTCGCTATCATTTGGTTGGGGCGTCACTGGTCGGGTTGGAGGCGGGCGTTTGGGCTTGCGGTGAGAGTTTCATCAGAAAGGCGTCCTGGTTTCCGGCGTGGTTGGGGTGGCAGCCGGCGATGGCGGGGAAGTCCGCCGAGGAAGTGGTGCCGGCGACGTAGACGTTGCCGTTGCGGTCAAGTGCGATACCACTTGCGGCATCGGCCAAGGAGCCTCCGATGTATGAAGACCATAGGACCTTGCCGTCGAGGTCGAGCAAGGACACAAATGCGTCGTAGTTCTGCGTGTGGCTGTTCCCCTCGGCCACCATGGGCATGTCCTTGGAGTTGGTTTCTCCGGCTACGAGGACACGGTCTTCGGCGTCGAGGGTGATGGCGAGAGCTCTTTCGAGTTTGCTGCCGCCGACATAGGTAGCCCAGGTGAGGGAACCTTCGGAGTCGAACTTTGCCGCGAAGGCGTCGCGGCTGGCGGCTCTTCCGGGGGCTGATCCGTCGGGGTGTGGGAACTCTGGCGAGTGGGTGTAGCCGGCGATGACGGGATTGCCGTGGGAGTCGATTGCGACATCGGTTCCCCAATCGCCGCTGGAGCCGCCGAGGAAGGTAGCCCAGAGGAGGGCTCCGTCGCCGTCGAACGCGGCCAGGAAAGCATCGGATCCTCCGTCGATGGAATCGTCGAATCCACGTGGAGTGGGGAAGTCACTTGACCCGGCGTCGCCGACCACATAGACCACCTGCGGGCCACTGGCGCCGCGCTCCCCAGGGGTCTGATGGATGGCGACGGCGTTGCCGATTTCGTCGCGGCTACCGCCGAGGAATGTGGACCAGACGAGAGTGCCGTCGGTTGAGAACTTGGAGAGGATTACGTCTCCGCCTTCACTCCGATTGCTGCCCCCGCCGTTGAAGGTCGGGTCCAGTGCTTGCTTGGCGGGGAAGTCGGCGGAGCTAGTCCAGCCGGTGACGTAGACGTACCCGTCGGACGTGACCGCGATGCCGCGGGCGCGTTCGCTGTCGGCGCCGCCGTGATAGGTGGCCCAGACGAGCTTGCCGTTTGAATCGAGCTTAGCAACGAATACATCTCCCCAAGCGCCACCATGGTAGGTTCTGTCGCGCCCGCCGGGCACTGGGAAGTCGGAGGAGACAGTCCATCCTGCGAGATAGACATTACCAGCCGAGTCGACGGCGAGATCTTTGCAGTATTCGCCCTCGGCTCCACCAAGGAAGGTGGACCAGAGGAGAGAGCCGTTGGGGGCGAACTTCGAGACGAAGACATCTCCCCAAAGGCCGCCGCCGTAGGTGTGGTCGTGGACGTTGGCGGTGACGGGGAAGTCCTCGGACTTCGTGTTTCCGGCGAGGTAGATGTTGCCCGAGTAGTCCGTCCTGACGCGGAAGCCGAGGTCGTGGTCAGCCCCCCCCAGAAACGTGCCCCAGGCGATTTCGGAGGCGGTGGCGGGTGATTCGGCGGCCGAAGCGATATTGGCCACGGCGAAGAGCGCGAGTGCGAGGAATGCGAGTTTGCAGGCATTCATTCGAGCCACCTCCGGATCTGCGGTCACCCATCGTAGCAGGAAGCAGTGAGGGGACGGTGTCAGCGCGCGCTACTATGCCGAAAGGCGGTCAGTTCGCGTCCCCCACTTCGACCGCCGTAATCATAGGAGATTGGCCACAGGGTGTCAATCTGGATGATGAGACGAGGCCGAAGGGCCTGGCAGCGAATGACTTACAAAGTTTTACTTCGCGAGGGTCGAAGGAAGGGCGTGTATTGCGTAACATAATGACGGGTCCGGGGGCGGCCATGTGGAGTATGTGTGTGCCCTCTAGTGCAGGCCAGGAGTGAGAGGTTGTCGTCTTAGCCCCAGCGAGGAACGCGAAGCGGGGGCCATCGACTGAGGAGGCGAAGTATGAGGAACAGGATGCGGCTGCTGGTTCTGGTGTCTTTGTCTGTTCTGCTGGCGCTTTCGATTGCGTCGGCGAGCGCGGCTAGCGTTGCTGAAGTGAAGCGCTTCGACTGCGGGACGGCGGACTCGCCAGTGATGGCGGGATGCGAACGGCTGACCGCGGAGGATCTCTATAGCGAGGCCAAGGGGTATGGCTGGGAGAGCACGGCGGGGCGGTCGGTGGAGTTTAAGAACCCAGGGCCGCTGAACCCGAACTGGCGACCGAGAGAGGAGGCGTTCTCGGATAATGTGACCGATCTGAACCGGGACGCGGTGGTGGGAGAGGAAGACCTGGTGTTCCGGGCGGATGTTCCCGACGGCAGTTACAGGGTCACGGTGACGATTGGAGACATGTCTAAGGCAACTGGGTCGATGGATGTGTATGTGAACGACGAGCTTGCGGGGGCACATGTGGCGGCGTGGACGCCGGGGGGCTACCGCGCCCCGCTGCAGTATCAGTATGGGTGGTGGACATACGTGCGAAAGACCGTTGACGTGGAAGACGGGTACGTGCGCATCAAGGTGAATAGGAACCAGACCTACTACGACGAACAGATGGCGGAGCAGATGACGTGGGAAAATCCGCTCGGCGCGTGGTACCCGCAGCAGGCAGGAACAAAGAATCCTCCCTACAACTATATCGGGTGGCCGTTCGTGCATAACAGCGTGATGGGAATCGACATTGTGCCTGACGTGCCGGCACCGGTGGTGGGAGAGGATGACAAGTTGGGGTTGACAGGAAGGATTGAATTGCCGGCGTTGCTGGAAGCGGTGGAGCTTTTCAACGAGAGGAATTTTGAGGGTTCTCTGGCGGCGTTGTCGCGTGTGAGAGAACCGGATGCACAGGCGGCAAGGGCGATTGTTGCACTGTGGCTTTCGGGTCGATTGGAGGTCGAGAAGGAACGGGAGCTGGTTCCGGAAGCGATACCAGTGCTGAAGAAGTACGTTGCGGCGCATCCGGAGGAGAACGAGGTCGCGGAGATGCTGCTGGATGCGGAGACGTTCCAGAAGGCGCTGACGCTGTTCCTAGAGCGGGGTAAGCTGGGGACGAATGGGTACATAGAGATAGATAAGGCAATCGGGTGGTGGTGGCTGATCCAGGAGAGGTCGCCGCTCTATTACAAGAGCCAGCTGTACATTGCTCGGGCGGGCCACATGTTGAGGCCCTACATCCCGTCGCTGGCCATACCCGAGCAAATATTGATGAAGTTGGAGAAGAAGTTCGCGGATAACCGTCACGTGAAGTATCTGCTGCACTGGGAGTGGGACCAGTACGGTGACGGGACGCATGGTGAAGACTGGTACATGCCGGATTACGATTCGAAGGTTGTAGGCGCACCGGAATGGGTGCAGGCGCTATACCCGGCGTTCGAGTCGCTTTTGGACTGGTCGGAATGGTTTATCAAGTTCCGCCAGGGGCCGGAAGGAGCGATCGGCGGGGGATTGAGTGACGACGTGGAGATGGTGGGTGTGTTCGGCTACCTGGGGTTCACAAGCCGGGGTATTTCAGAGATCGCGCTGGAGGGTGCGCGGAAGCTGTGCGAGAGCAACTGGAAGTACGGGGACATTGACGACGAGATCGGCTTCTACCTACCGTTTGCGGATGCCGAGCACGTGGCGGAACCGACGGGGAACACGCTGGGGATGATGGTGACGATAGACTACGGCAATCCGCTGTGGCTGGAGCGTAGCATGAAGACGGGGAAGCTGCTGCGGGACCTGTGGACGGGATTCGACGACAAGGGGTTCCGGCATTTCCGGGCGAATTTCTTCAACGCTGTGCGAGTGGGCAAGGGCGATCGGGCGAACGATTCGTGGATCAATTACCGTGCGGTGAGCCCGGCGAGCGCGGTGCTCTGGTACAACAACAACCCCGCGCTTGCGAAACTGTTCGTTGAGCTGGCGGATGGGTGGCGGGGAGCGGCGATGTTGACAGAACGCGGCAAGCCGAGGGGAGTGATCCCGGCGCAGGTGTCGTTCCCCGAAGGGGTAATCGGCGGGACGAACTCGCCGAACTGGTACACTGCAAGCCACCCCGGGGGGACGGTCAACTACGACTGGGCGGAGCAGAGGTACAAGGACCTTATGCAGAACGTTCTGATAACGGCGTACGAGCAGTCGAGAGATGTGAGGTTCGTGGAGCCGTTGAAGGTGGAGTACGAGCTTGCGGCGAGATACGGTCACGCGCCGCAGGAGGCGAAGAAGAAGCGGCTGGGGGCATTGTGGAGGAGAGGGTCATTCGGGACGGAGCTGGTCTACGAGAAGTGGCCGGATATTTTCGAGGCGCCGAAGAAGAGAGACATGGGTGCTGTGACTGCGCGGCCCGCGCCGAAGGCAACGGTGGAGCCTGACATGGGTCCGGCGGAACCTGGAAGCGAACGATGGGCGGCGCAGAAGCTGCAGGGACTTGGGGCATGGCCTCGGGCGAAGCAGATCATGGAAGGCCGAAAGGGCGAGTTGGAAAACGACTTGACGAAGGACGATATCATTCGCCACGGGAAGTACGTGGCCGGGATGCTGAAGGTGCGGTGGCCGTTGATGACGACGGAGGCGCACGCGACCGACAGGGCGGCGTTTGTGGGGATACTGGATCCGTTTTTGATCTATACAGGCGCGGGCGCAAGTGGTCGATTCATGCAGCCGTCAATTACCTATGACAACACGACGCGGGATTTCGCTGCTGCTGTGATGGGAACGGACGCGCAAGGATTCGAGGTCCTGTACTACAGCCTGACTGCAGACACTCGAGAGATAGGTCTGATTCCGTGGGACCTAGAGGCAGGCGGGAAGTATGTGCTGCGGTACGGCGTCGACCTGGACGGTGACGGGAAGATGGACTCGGGTGTGAAGACAAAGGAGTTCATCTATCGTCAGCGAGGTACGCCGGTGACGATCACGGTGGAGCCGAGGGTCACCTACGCGATCGAGGCGGAGCAGCTTGAGCGGGGCGGCGGGTTCAGCCATCTGCCGGACCCCGGGCTGTCGACGGTTGACATCCGCTACACGCAGATGAGGCACACGGGGGTTATCCTGGCACGCATTCACAACGTGGGATCAAGGTCTGCGGCAAACGTGAAGGTGGACTTCTACGACGGCGACCCCGACGCGGGAGGAAGTCTGATCGGCACGGGGACCGTGTACAAGCTTGAGCCGGCGAACGATCTGGAGCCGAGGCCGGCGCACGTGGGAGTGGAGTGGAGTCCGACGAAGGCGGAGCATGATATCTACGTCGTGGTTGATCCGGACGACGAGATAGCGGACGAGATTACGACGTTCAACAACAAGGCGCACGCGACGCTGCCGAAGAAGGAAGCGGAGGAGGTGAAGAAGCTGCCCGCGAGCGCTTTCAAGAGCAGTGGGCGGCGATAGTATTTCGGAACGGAAATGAGCTGAAGCCTTGACCGGGGGTGGGGCCGGACGGGATTTGCGTGCAATCGAAGGCAGGAGGAAGCACATGAGATGCTCAGGTCGACTAGGACGATGGTGGGTGGTTGGCATGATGCTGGTGGGAGTTGGGCTGACGGCGAGCGCGGCGGATGGGCTGCGCTTCGACTTCGGAACGGCAGACTCGCCGGTGATGTCGGGATATCAGCGGGTGACCGGGGATGACGTCTACTCCGAAGCGAAAGGGTACGGATGGGAGGGGGCAACTCCGCGAGATGAAGTTTTTGGGACGGTGGAAGGAGGCCGTAAGGGGGCGAGGCCCTGGGAGCAAGCGTATGTGGAAGAGCGCGCGACGGATCTGACGCGTGACTGGGTAGTGAGCGAAAAGGACATCGTTTTTCAAGTGGACGTTCCCGACGGCACCTATCGCGTGTCGGTGACGGTGGGGGATCTTACCGAACCGATTGGCTCGATTGACGTTCGGATGAACGGGAAGCTGGTGGGGAGCCAGGTCTCGGCGTGGGCGCCGGGCGGGTACCGAACGCTGCTTGCATATCCGATGGGTTGGTGGAGACATGTGCGCGACACGGTGGATGTCACGGACGGCATGGTGCGGATCAAGCTGTCGAAGAACCAGACCTACTACGACGATCAGATGGCAGAGCATAGCAGTTGGGAAAAGAGCCCGTACGATGCGTGGCGCCCAAACGGGTATACGCAGAAGCCGCCGTATTACTTCATCGGATGGCCGTTTGTCCACAGCAGCGTAATGGCGATAGACGTTTTGCCTTACACTCCTCCGCCGGTTGTTGGCGAGAACGACAAGCTGAGGGCGACGAGGGAGCTTGAATCCCCGGCTTTGGACGATGCGATCACGAGGTTCAACGAAGGAGATTACACGGGTGCGCTGGAGGCCTTGGGTGAAGTGGAGGGGGGCGAGGGGCAGGTGGGGAAGGCGGTCATCCAGCTATGGCTGGCCGGGCGGCTCGAAGTGGAACTGGAAGAGGAGCTGGTTCCGGCGGCGCTGGAGGTTTTGCGGAAGTACGTCGCGGAGCATCCAGAAGAGAACGGGGTTGCAGAGCACTTGGTTGAGGCGGAGATGTTTCACGAAGCTCTGATGACTCATCTGATGCGAGGCCTGCCTGGCAGGAACCACGGGATCGAGAACGATAAGGCGGTGGGCCTGTGGCTGATGATAGATGAGGGAACGCCGCTCTATTACAAGTCTCAGGTTTATGCGGCGAGAGCGGCGCACATGCTGGTGCCTTACATTCCGGTGTTGGGGCTGGAGGGCGAGATTCTGAGGAAGCTGGAGGAGAAGTTCCCGGAAAATCGCTACGTCAAGTACATGCGGCACTGGGAGTGGGAGCCATACGGGGACGGAAGCAAGCGGGATGACTGGCAACTGGAGGACTACTACTCGAAGTCAGAGGGTTCGCCGGAATGGGCGAGGAGACTGCAGGCGGGATTTGCGACGCAGGTTGAGTGGTCGGAATGGTGGATCAAATTCAAGCAGCGTCCGGACGGTTCAGTGGGGGGAGGCTGGGGTGACGACGTTGAAGTCGTGCCCGGGTTTGCGATGATGGCCTCCGTAAGCAAGGGAGTGTCGCCATTGTCGTTTGAGGGGACGCGGAAGCTTGTGGACGGAGTGTGGAGTTTGGAGGCGGGCGTGGATCCTGAGATCGGGTACTGCCTGCCGGTTGCTGACGTGCAGCATACGGCGGAGTGGACGGGCAACACGCTGGGGTTGATGGTTGAGATGGATCCGGGCAATCCGAAGTGGATCGAGCGAAGCCTGAAGACTGCTCGGTTGGCGAGGGATCTGTGGACCGGGATAAACGACAAGGGATACCGCCACTTCCGGTCTAACTTCCTCGGAGCAGGCGGGGTCGGGGGCGGGGAGCAGATGAACGACGCGTGGATCAACTTGCGAGCGATGCAGCCGGTGTTTGCGGTGTTGAGATTCAGCCAGAACACGGGAATTTTGAAGCTGTTTGTGGAGCTTGCCGACGCGTGGCATTACTCGGCGATCTCAACCGAAAGAGGGAAGCCGAGAGGCGTGATCCCGATACAGGTGTCGTTCCCGGAGGGGTTGATAGGAGGGACAAGTTCTCCGAATTGGTACACGGCAAGTCACCCACCTGGAACGGTGAACTACGACTGGGCGGGGGCCAAGCCGCAGAGGTACAAGGCGTATATTCAGCAGTTACTTCTGACCGCATACGAGCAAACGCGGGATCTGAAGTATCTTGAGCCTATGCGGCTCGAGTACGAGTTGTCGAATAGCTACGGCAACGTATCGGAGACGGAGGGCGCGAGCAGATTGCTCCAAGCACCGTGGAACAGGTCTGACACTCGTGACGGGTTGGACGTGCTGCTGACGAGGTGGGAGCCCAAGCACTTGAAGGTGAGGGCGCCCAAGGCGGTGCCTGCCATGGCGGCGGAAGAGGGGGAGCGTGGGCCGGAGGTGGGGAGCGAGGAATGGGTTGCGGATACGCTGATAGGTGTTGAGAAGTGGGTGGAAGTGAAGCGGATGCTCGAGGGCAGGGAAGGGGCGCTTGAAGACGAGATCACGAAGGAGCAGATACTGGACTACGCGACGTACGTGCACGAGATGATGAAGATGAGATTCCCACTAATGACCACGATGGCTTCGGCAACTGACCGCGTGGGGTTTTTGGGTTTCCCGATGCTGTTCGACATCTATACCGGCGGGGGCATGGGAGAAGCGGCGGTCACGTACGAGGATACGACGAAGTACTTCGCCGCGGCGGTCATGGCGGCGGATTCGCAGGGGCTTAGAATTCTCTACCACAGTATGACGCCGGAGGCACGGGAGGTGGGGATCGTGCCGCGCAAGCTTGAGCTTGGCGGGAGATACCTGCTCAGGTACGGGCCTGACGCGGACGAGAACGGGGAGATGGATTTGGCTGTTGATAAGCGGGAGTTCGGACCGCTGCAGAGTGAAACGTCGGTGCGAATAACCGTCGAGCCTAGAGTCACGTATGTAATAGAGGTAGATCAGTTGGAGCGGGGGAAGAAGGCGGAGCTTGCGCCGGATCCGGGACTTTCAGGGAGTGACATCCGGTTTGAAGCGCAGAGGTCGGGCGGAGGGTTCATCTTGGCGAAGATACACAACGTGGGCTCGAAGCGAGCGAGGAATGTCGAGGTGGCGTTCTACGACGGGAACCCGGGCGACGGAGGTGAGTTGCTCGGGACTCACATGATACCGAATATCGAAGCGCCGAACGATCTGGAGGCGCGCGCGGTGAGTATAGGCCATCACTGGAACCCGGGAGGAGAGGCGCACGAGATCTATGTTGTCGTGGACCCCAACGAGGAGATAGAAGACGAGATCACGACGCTTAACAACGTTGCGCATACTACGCTTCCGAAGAAGAGGGCAGAGGAGGGAGCACAGAGACAGCGCCCAGTGAGCGCTTCGCGCGGCGCCGGGCGGCGATAGCTGCTGCGGTGGGCCAGAGCGTATCGTGCGGTCCAATACGGAGGGGGGTGTGGGTTATGCGTAAGTCGTGGCTGATTGCGATAATACCGGGGGCGTTGCTGTTCGGCGCAGCGGCCTTGGTGCTGGTGCTTCTCCTGGTTAAGGCATTGTGGGCGTGGACTGTCCCAGACCTCTTCCCCGGAGCGGTTGAACAGGGACTTGTCGCCTCATCGATATCCTGGTTCACGGCGCTGAAGGTTGCGATTTTCGCGGCAGTGCTTGCGGCGTTCGGGGGGAGCTGTCACCGGCACGAGCGGAAGGGGTAGGCTCGCGGGCGGGAGCGTCGGCGAACTCAGTGCTACTCGATGGTGGGTATCGATTCGAGAGTGATGGACTGTAGGGCGAGGTCGGCGGGGTCGGTGTCCAGCATCTCGACGGCGAGAAGGTGCTGACCTTCGGCGAGGCGGGCTGTGCCGAGCGGGAAAGAGACGGATTTCCTTGGTGATTGGGAGCGGGTGCTGACGGGCTGACCGAGCTCATTGCCGTCCAGATAGAACTGTACGGTGCCGGACCTGCGGGTCTCCGCTAGTGCAACCGTCACCTCGTAGACTCCCGCGTCGGCGAGGGGTAGGGTTTCGAAGACGAGGCGGTCGCCGGGGTGGGCGCCTTTCCAGAGGAGGTATCTCCAGCGCTGACCGTTCCCCGCGTAGGGTCTCTGCACCTTGCGTGCGCTCCGTCCTGATGTGTCCATAATGCGGAGGAGCTCGAAGTCGAACGAGATTGTGCCCTTGGGGAACGAAGGGAGGATGTAGTCGTAATATCCTGTGCGTTGAGATGGGGGCACAGGCTGGTAGGGGTCGGTGCCGGCGGGGGCGAGATACCAGTAGGCGGTAGCGGCGTAGAGCGTGGGCCTATCGTTGGGGAAGTACTTCTCTATAGAACCTTCGAAGGAGGACTGAAAGGGAACGTTGTCAGGTATGTGCCATCGGCTGACGGATATGTGCCCGCGGTTCGCCGCGCGGTTGAACGTCTCGGCGTGATAGGCTTTGTGGAATAGGGCGGGATCGCTCCAGGCGTATCCGAAGTAGTCCTCCGAGCCTGTGCCGAAGGTGGAGGGGAACTTCTCGCCATCGACGAAGAACTTCTCGTCGCCTTCGCCCCACCATCCTCCTCGGGGGTTCCAGACGTGGAGCATCACGCCGCAGTATCGGCCACGTCCCCGAGTTGTGAGAAGGGTCCAGTCGACAGAACGTTCAGGGTCGGTGGGAAGGGACGCGTCGCGGTGCCATTTCGCGTGGAAGCGGCCGAGCTTTTCGATCGGAAGGGAGAGAGGCGCGTGGTTGATGGCGATTTCGAGAGCGATGGGGGCGTCGCCCTCGTTCACCAGCTCGACGAGAGCGCTCTTGGCGAAGGGCATGTACCAGTGAGAGTAGAAGCCGTCTTCGGTCATGCCGAGTGGAAGGGAGGTGTAGAGGTTGATGCCGGGGACGGTGCCGAAGAAGTCTCCGAGGGGAGCCCAGACGGCGGGCTCATCCTCGCCGTCCCAGGTTATGCGGAGGAGCGTATTGCGGAGGACTGATGCGGCTTCGTCGAGTGACATGGAGGCCGGGATTTTCACGACGAGGGAGGTGACGGCGCGTTCGCCCTCTAGATTGGCGGCAGTGGCCGAGGAGCCGGGAGAGATTGTGAGGTTGGCGGCAACGACTTCGGATTCGGTGTTGGGGGACGGGTTCGCGCCGAGCTGGTTGGAGAGGAAATCGTCCACATTCTGGAGGGCGTCGCACTGCGATGGGGAGAGAGGCAACTTGAACGTGGGAACTTCGGTTCCTTCGGGGAACGTGGAATAGGTGAAGTGATAGAAGGCTCCCCAGCGTCCCTCGGCGACTATCTTGCACGACTTCTGATATGGGATGGGAACGTAGCAGTTCCTTCCGCTGGATGCCTCGTAGACGAGAGAGGGATAAATGAAAGGCGGGTTTTCTCGGTTGAAGTATCCGCTGAATGGGAGGTCGACGGCGGGCTCGGGGGCACCGTCGAGGTAGATTTTCACATGACCGTCCATGGGTCCGGCGGACCATATGCGCCAGATGCAGCCGGGGCCTTGCATCTCGGCAAGCACGAGTGTGGCGTCTTCCTTCCTGATGAAGCCGTGTCCGTCGCCGTTCCGGCTCCAGTCCACGTACGTGCCGGTGGCAACGTCGTAGCGGCTGGCACGATTGTAGCTGGACCACTGGGCGCACGTCTCGCCGGGCTCGGGAAGAACGGCGAGGCGCTGGAGGTCGATGAGCCTGTCGGCAAGATCGGCGTAGGTGAGGGTCTCGGCGGACGCGGCGAGCTGTAACGACGCGAGAGCCAGCAGCAAGGTCAGGGTCGTGCGCAATGTGCTTCTCCCAGGATGGCTAGTATGGGTGCGGGGCGTATCTATCCAGTCCATCTCCTTCGTGGACGTTGGGACGCAGTTGGCATGGGGGCTATCCATTGGCGGTGTTTGCGCCGGGGAGCATGGTGGCCATGAATGACTCGATTTCGCGGCGGAGTTCGTCGGCTTTGCCGGGGCGCACGCGGGCGAGGTTGTGCTGTTCGGCCGGGTCTGCGTTGAGGTCGTAAAGCTCTTCACGAGAGCCGTCGGGGGAACGGATGTAACTCCAATCATGGTCGCGAATGTGGATGTCTCCCTGGTAGTAGCCGCAGTAGGCGAAGCGCCTGGCGGAGGGTTTGGTGCCGTCGGCAAGGGACCAGAGATACTTTCCGTGGATGTCGACGGGGGGAGCGACGCCCAGCAGGCCGAGTGCGGTGGGGAGGAAGTCGGGAGTCTGCACGAGTGCGGAGACGCGTTTGCCTGCGTGCTCGCCGGCGGGGTGGCGGATCATGAAGGGAATCTGAAGGATGGGTGTGTAGATTGCGCCGCGGACCTTGCGCATTCTGCCGTGCTCACCCAGCGGCTCGCCGTGATCCGAGATGAGAACGACGAGGCTTTGATCGAGCAATCCGCTGGACCTGAGGTACTCGATGAACTTGCCGATCCATTGATCGGTGTTGCTGACTGCGCCAGCATAGAGCGAGCGGACGTGTTGGAGCTCTTCGAGCGAGAGATAGTCGGAGGAACCGGGAGGAGGATTGATCATCTTGCGCCCGGTGTAGCCCTTGTCGTACATGGTGTCGTAAGGAGGAGCTGGGTCCCAGGGCTCGTGGGGGTCGAAGCAGTCAAGCCAGAAGAAGAGCTTGTCGGGTCGTGAGTGCTTTTCGAGAAGTTTGATGGCGGTCTCGACCACGCGCTGGGCATGGGAGTGCTCGTCGGGGTTCCACTTCGTTTTGCCGACGAAGTAAGCGCCGTGGCGAACCTCGTTCAGGTCGCTCTTGACGATGCCGGGGGAACGGTTCTCGAGTTCTTTGTACCACTGGACCTGCTCGTCGATTTCACGGTTTCTGCCGGGGACGTACCATTGGGGCTTTGACCGGCGGAGGTGAGTGATGACGTCGAAGCGCGCTGCGTAGTTGCCGTCCCTGTCCCAGAGGGGTCCGGAGTCGCCGACGATGATGTTGGTGTATCCGGCGCGGGAGAGGATTTCGCAGATGGTGAGGTCGGATTCCTCGAGCGGGGCCCAGCCGCGAAAGGGGAAGGTGTAGCGTCCGGTGAAGAGAGCGAGACGAGCGGGTAGGGTGATGGGGCCCTCGGTGTAGGCTTGCTCGAAGAGAACGCTTTCGGCGGCGAGGGCGTCGATTGCGGGGGTCTTGATCCAGGTGTTGCCGTAACATCCGAGGTGGTCGGCTCGTAGGCTGTCGGCCATGATGACTATCAGATTCATTCGGGTTCTCCTGGTTGCGGGCGCTCTTGAGCTTTGCGAAGCATCTGGATTCTTGTGAGATAAGCAGGGGAGGGGATGGAGCCATCGAGGAGAGGGTCTTGGGTGTCGCGCATCCAATCGAGGAGGCGTCGAGTGAGGTCGTCTCGCACTTCGGCGTGCGATTCGGAGTCGGCCAGGTTGTCGTTCTCCCAGGGGTCGGCTTCAAGGTCGTAGAGCTCGACGGGTTCCTTGTATCCCGGCCATTCGTAGAGCATGCTGTGGGCGGTAGCGCCTATCAGGATGTCGGAGGGGAGTTCGATCTGGGGAGCGTAGTCGAAGTTCCAAATCAGCTTGTGGCACTGGGTGCGGACGGCGCGCATGGGGTCGTAATAGGTGTGGTAGGTTTTCTCTGCGAAGATGGCGTCGCGAGGCTCGTAGTTTTCGGAGTTGAGCAGAGGAAGGAAGCTGCGGCCTTGGAGATTTGCCGGAGGCCGAACGCCGATCGTTTCGAGAAGTGTGGGTAGCACGTCGACGTTGCTGACCATTTCCTCCAGAACGCGTCCGCCGGAAATCCCTCCGGCGGGCCAGCGCATGAGAAGGACGACCTCGATGCCGGGGTCGTAAAGGGAGCACTTGGCGCGAGGGAAGGCGATGCCGTGGTCGGCGGTGAAGATGGCGATGGTGTCATCGGCGAGACCTTGGGAATCCAGCGCGTCGAGTATCCTCCCGATCTGGCCGTCGATGTGGTGTATAGCGCCCTGGATCTGAGCGAACTCGGAACGTGATGCCTGGTTTTCAGGTAGGTACGGAGGGACGAAGACCCCGTTGGTGAGGTCGGGCTGAACGCCGCCGTGGTCGAAGGGGCGGTGGGGCTCAAAGAATCCGACGTGGGCGTAGAAGGGGCCGTCGTCGGGATTCCAATTCTCGATGAGCGAGACTGCCTCGGAAGCGATCTTGCGGCTGTCGGCGCTGGAGGATCGATGGTGGAATCCCAGGCGTTCAGGGCGTGAGGTCACGTGCTGGATGCCGAACATGTGAGTGCGGTAGCCGGCTTCGGCGAGAAGCGAGGCGACGTGTTTTTCGGTTTCGTGGGGTTCCCAAGCGAAGCCGCCGTGGACGAGGCCAAGGACGCCGGTTGAGTGGGGGTAGCGCCCGTACATGAGGCCGGCCCTGCTGGGGGAGCATTGGGGGGCGGTGCAGAAGCTGTTCTTCAAGCGGAAGCCCTGGGATGCCAGGCGGTCGAGATTGGGCGTCTGCACGGTGTCTACGCCGTAGGAGCCGATGTGCTGTCCCAGGTCGTGACAGATCATGAGAAGGATGTTGGGTCTGGACGGGGGCATTTGGTTCCTCCGCTGGGGTTATGGTCGGTACGGGCTCATCTACTTTGAGGGGCCATTTTAACCCAGTGAACAGAAGTGGCAAAGGTCAAATGTCGCTTCCGGAAGTAAGAGATTGTATGATGTGGAGCGTCAGCTAGAGGCGAATAGCGAAGGAGGAGGATGGTGAAGACGAGAGCGAGGGTCGCGCTTGCAGTGGTGGCGGCGGCGTTGTTTCTTACGGGGAGCAGCATGGCTGAGGAGGTCGATTCCTCGGCAGGAGTTGAGGAAGAGGATAAGGCGGCAGAGTCGCACAAGGTTCCGATGCATCTGCGGCGCACGGGGATTGGTGCGTGCATAGCGGATGACTTCTTAAGCAATAAGCTGGACGAAAAGATATGGGGGCTTTGGCTGAACGACCCGGGCGTGGAGGTCCGCGTTGAGGAAGGAGAGGTGCGGATCACGGGGACGACGGGCAAGGAGAAACCAGAAGGATATAATCACGTGGTGCTGGCTTCGAAGGTGTTTGAGCCGGCGGACCAGGTGCTGGTTGCGCGGATTCGCGCAGCTTCGGGGATCGACGAGACGAAGGGGAATCAGGTTTTCCAGGTGCACCTGTGCGGGTGCATGCCTGACTACAATTCGAGCGTGGACTTCGCGAAGCTTGGGGCGAACACGGGATGGGTTCGGGTGTGGCGGAAGTGGGATCGGGGTGGAACGGACGCGGAGTTCCTGCCATCTTTCGGGGATGAGGGGGCGGCGTTTCACCAGGTCAAGGTGGAGTACAACCGGGGGAAGGTTCGGGGATTCGTGGAAGGACCTGAAGGATGGATCGAGTTGGGGGAGGCAAGCGAGAACTTTCACGGGCATGCGCGAGCAGAGCTGAAGGTGATCATGTCGCCGCGGGATTTCTTCGTGGATATGCGGGTGGATGATGTTCGACTGTACCTGCACCCGGAGGTGCATCCTGCGGCGTTCGTGGTGAATAACGACTACCAGCATCGCGCGCCGTGGTTCCTGAATGAGCGGGAGGAGGACTTGAGGCTGGAGGTGTTGGAGCAGGGCACGGGGAAGCGCGTGGGGGAGGCGGAGTTCGATGCGGCGCGAGGGGTTTTCGAGGTGATGCTGGATCGAGACGCGACGTATCCGATCGCGGCGACGGTGGTAGTCCGCCGAGACGAGGAAGCGGTGGCCGAGATGTCGATCGATTTGCGGAGGCTTAGGGGGCTTTATCCCGGCGATGTGTGGGAGATCATCGAAGGGGAGGAAAGGCCTCGTCAGGACGTGGGCACGCGAAGGACCGAGACGAAGTGAGAATGCGATTACCGATTTTGGCAATCATTGTTGGAGGGCTGACCTTGCACTGTGCGGCGGCATTTTCTCCGGAATGGGCTGAGATGAGAAACGTCGAGAAGACTGCTGAGGGATATCGGACCACGGGGTCTGATCCGTGGCTGGTTTCGGAAACGATGGAGCCGCGCGTGTCTGAAGAGCGCTGCTACCTGCTGGTCGAGCTGACGACCTCGCGGCAGGAGACGATGCAGGTCTTCTGGCGAGAGAAGGGGGAGGATTTTGCGGAGGAGCGGTCGGCACGGTTTGAGGTGCCGGTCAGGCGAAAGCCTGCGGTTCACGTGGTCGATCTTGGGGTGCGGGGGAGTTTCCGGGACGTGGAGGCGATACGGTTCGATCCAAGTCAGGGAGCGGGGCTGAGGTTCCGGATCGAGAGGCTGGAGCTGGTCACGCTGAGCGAAGTGCCTGAGGAGGCGTGGGTGTCGCTGCTGGAGTTCGACTGCTATACGTCGAAAATGCACTACCGGCCTGGAGAGCGAATCGAGTACCAGGCCACGATGCAGTCGAGAAGCTATCCCGATCGGCAGTCGTCGAAGATACTGGAGGTGAAGCTGTACGACGAAGAGGGGCGGGAGGTGGGCGCGAGCGTGCAGCACTACGGGCTGCTGCCGCTGCACCAGATCAGGGAGCTGCGAGGGGTGGTCGAAGTGCCGAAGCCTTTGACCCCCGGCAAGTACCGGATGGAAGCGATATCGACCGATCAGCGCAGCGGACTGAAGCTTAGAGCGAGCAAGACGTTCGGCGTCCAGGGAGAGGATGATCCGTTCATCTACGAGACGCCGTTCAAGTATATCAATGACTTCTCCTTCATCCAGGGCAAGGACGGGCGGTGGCACGTCTTTGGGATAACGGGTGATCTGACGCCGGGGATGCTGTGGACACAGGACGGGCAGGCGCGGACGTTCAGCCACGGGAGCAGCGCCGACCTGCGCAACTGGACATATCACAAGCCGGCGGTAACGATCTCGAATGACAAGCATCCCGGTGGCAACGGGAAATACAAGGACCGGAACGTGTGGGCGCCGCACGTGATCCGGCGAGGCGACACATACTACATGTTCTACACGTCAGTTAATGAGTTCATTTCGCAGTCGATCTCGGTGGCCACTTCGAAGGATCTGTTTGAGTGGGAGGAGCACGAGGGGAACCCGGTGTTCACGCTGGAGCGGGTTGAGTGGGCGAAGTGGACGCGGGACGAGTGGAGCGACTGCCGTGACCCTATCGTGCTGGTTGACGGGGATAAGTTCTATCTTTACGTTACGGGCGAGGCATCGGAATTTGAGGACGAGAGGGACCGGGGATTGATAGTGGTGGCAGAGTCGGACGATCTGATCCACTGGAGGAACCCGGAGATCGCGGTGAGAGGGCACAGGGCGATGGAGTCGGCGCAGGTGTGGAAGGAGGGCGGGAGGTACCACATGGTCACGTCGGCGCAAGGGGCGGGGACTTTCACGAGCGCGCATCCTGTCCGCGGTTGGGAGAGGGACGAGTTCCCGCGGGCACCGGTACGCGAGGCGGAGAAGTACGTGGAGGCCATCGACGGTCGGATCGAGGAGGTCGTGTGGCTGGACGACGGGAGAATGATCATGGCGTCGGGATCGTTCCGGAACTCGTTGTACTTCTTCGAGGTGGAGACGGACGGCGCTGGGAAGCCAGTGAGGTACAAGAGCCCGTTTAAGCTGCGGTAGTCACACGCGTTGCGGGAACTCCTTCCGCCACTGTGAGAGAAGCTCGTCTTTGGATGCCTCCATCCAGTAGATCCTGCCCCGGAGCGCGCGCTTGCCGTTGGGCGGAAGGGGGCCGAGGTTCACGACCGAGTGGAGGCAGTCTGCGGGGTGGTGGTTGGTCACGTGGGTTGTGTTCTCCCAGTAGAGGGCGCATACCCAGGTGCCGTCGAGGTCGGTTCGGGTGACGAGCCCGCTGTCGACGCGAGGCTCGAAGAGGGTGGGGCCGTAGGGTTCCAGCGCGGTGATCTTCGTTAAGTCTCCGTCTGAGCGCGCGGAGTCCATTGCAGTGCCGAGAGGGGTGCGGCAGGCGACGTGCTGGTCGATTGGCGGGAGGGGCTGCCAGGAGTTGTCGCGGCGAACGTAGGAGAGCGTGGTCCTGGGTTTGCGTTGGGATTCCTGTGCGGCCCAGAGGTCGAATTCGCTGAATGCGGGGGCCTCGGCGATGTTCTTGCGCCACTCGTCGTTCGTGGTACCGCTCATCCGGAAACATTGTTGGGCAGCGTAGTAATCATTCAGGCCTGCGTCGCCGGTGGTGACGATCCAGAGCATATCGAATCCGTCATCGGCGGGAGCAATGTAAAAGGTCCAGGTCTGCGGGACCCAGGCCTTGTCGGTAACTTCGAACCTGCGAAGGACGATCCCGGGAAGCGAGGCGAATTCCTTTTCGAGAGAGTCCGCTTGAGCCGTCTGCGGTTGCATGCCGCTTTGGGGCACATGGCCGTGGACTATGGGGGTGTGCTCGAAGAACCGATAGCCGATGTGGTTGCCGGGGTCAGACGTATTGTGAAGGGAGACGAACTGCGTGATGAAATCGGTTTTGCCCTCGGGCTGACTGACGGATGTTGGCAT
>Ga0180437_10004890_pt1 | contig 18718 bp, 17 predicted proteins | sample SS_ome_4_FD_132410 | JGI IMG/M metagenome (GOLD analysis project Ga0180437, IMG submission 132410) | Hypersaline lake sediment archaeal communities from the Salton Sea, California, USA - SS_3_D_1 metaG | ecosystem: Environmental > Aquatic > Non-marine Saline and Alkaline > Hypersaline >... | reverse complement strand
TGATCCGCCTTGGGTAGCCGTGCCGCGCGCAGAGGGTCAGCATTTCCTGGTTACGAACGTCGCGCAGTCGAAGGTGCCGTAGCGGCGCGCCTCGTCGTAACGCGAGATCTCAAGACGCACCTGGAAGCCAAAGCTCTCAAGCAGGGGAACGAGGTCGTATCCGAAGGAGGTGCGGACGGGGATCTCGCCTCGGATCGGACCGCCGTGCACCTCCACTGGATGGATCGGCATTTCCTCACCGGCGCGCCCCTCGAATCGGGAGAAGGTCGGGTGGCCGAAGCCGAGCGGAACTGAGAAAACGTGATAGCCACCGGGCTTGAGCACTCGCCACACCTCCCGGAGACCCTTTCGGTAGTCGCGGACATGCTCGAAGACGTCCTCCGAGATGACGAGGTCGAAGGAGTCATCGTCGAAGCTGAGCTGCTCGACATCTTGGCAGAGCACGCCGTCTCGCACCTCGCCGCTGCAGCAGCCATCGAAGTACTCTGAGTACGTGATGTGAGCCGGTTTGCCCCAGACGCGTGCGAAGCAGCCCCGGGCCGACATGTTGTAGATGGACACCGATTCGATGTCGGCCAGGTCCCTCAGGCGGCTGAGGCCGCGGTCTGCGAAGAGATCGAGGATACATGCGGCCACATGGCGATTGCGGGAGGCACTTCTACACCACAGGCACCAGGCGTTCTCCCTGATGCGCTGCGCGTCCACGACCAGAAAGAGCGTGCGATGGCCGCATACGGGACAGCGCCCAGCTCTGCTTCGCCACAGGCACCCGGGTCCAGCGCGCCGCAGCACAGTGGCCGGCCTCATGTCGCTGTCACCTCTTCCATTGTCCACGACCGCTGCAGCCGAAAGAGCGAGACCAGCAGGTGGGCCCGCTGGTCTCGCGTGTTGGTCTACGCTGAGCGAGCTACGCCGTTGGCTCTGGGATCTCGGGCAGGTCCTTCAGCGCCTCCCCGATCTTGTCCCGGGGGTACTGTTAGTGCTGCTGGCATCGAGCGAAGCAGTGCTCGTGAGGGCTCGCGGCGCGTGGAAAGAGAAGCCGCCTTGGCGGCGGCCCTTCCTGCGTGCGAAGAGCGGCGGAGGCGCTGGCTAGGGCAGATCATCTCCGTAATCGGCGATACTGGTCACGCTCTCTCCTGCGTCCACGAGGCCGCAGCCCGTGTAGATATCGGGGCCAGCCGACAGCAGGTCGTCAGCGCCAGCGCAGGGGTCCAGCGAGGTCCCGACAGCGATCAGCAGGGCGAGCGTGCCGGTGACGTGAGGAGCGGCCATGCTGGTGCCGGTGAGGAGTGCGTAGCCTCCCCCCTTGTACGTGGAATTGATGCTCACGCCGGGCGCCGCGACCTCGACCTCCGGGCCGGGGCTGCTCCAGTAGTAGAGAGCGTCGGCAGCGTCGGTGGCGGCAACGGCGATCACTGAGTCATAGGCGGCCGGGTAGTCTACGTCGGTCTTGTCGTTCCCAGCAGCAGCAACCAAGAGCATTCCAGCAGAGGCCGCGATGTCGCAGGCGTCCTGCAGGGACTCGACATCAACGTCCGTGCCGAGGCTCATGGTGGCGACATCCATGCCGTTCGCGACAGACCACTCCAGGGCTGCAACGATGTCGCTGACGTATCCGGAACCGGTCCTGTCGAGCACCTTCACAGCGTAGAGCGAGGCCTCGGGAGCGACGCCCACCACGCCGATGGTGTTATCGAGTGCGGCGATGATGCCGGCGACATGTGTGCCGTGGCCCTCGTCATCATCCCAGTTGCTGGAATTGGCCGGCTTCCGCCAGTTCTTGCTGACGAAGTTGACGCCGCCGGCGATATTATCGGCCAAGTCCGGGTGATCCGCGTCTATGCCGGTGTCTATAACGGCGACCATCACACCGGCGCCGCGGGATTCTGGCCAGGCCCACTCGGCGTCAATGCGGTCTACCCCCCAAGGCATTTCCTGGGGCGGCTGCTCCGGCTTCTTCTTATCCTGGCCAGGAGGTGTTGCAGGCTTTCCCAGTGCCCGTACCGTGGCGTCCACATCCACCCGCAACACCTCGCCTCGGCGGGCGAGCTGCCGTGCGATGCCCGGCGGTAGAGACGCCGCGGCGCCGTTTATGATGGGCAAGGATCGAATGACATCGCCGCCGAAGGCGCGCACGAGAGCGCCCTGAGCGGCCTCGGCCGCGAACCAGTCCTGAAAGACGACGATGTGGCGCCCCGGCTCACCAGGCTGGGCCTGGGCAGGAAGGACAAGTGCGAATGCGCCCAGGGCCAGCAGGATAACGAGGTAACGACGTACCGCCGTAGTCATCGGAACAGCCTCCTTTGAACGAAAGCCGTTGCGTTCGAGGCAAGTTGCTTCGACTGCAAGCATATCAGAACCTTGGCGGCAATGGCAAGTGTGGGCCGACCGGCGCAAAGGCAACGGGACCGGCGAACGCCCGCCGGTCCCGAGAGTGCCGTTAGGTACCGGATACAGCTCAGCCGGCCGGCTCCTTCACTTCGGGCAGGTCCTTGAGGGCCTCTTCGATCTTCTCCCGCGGATACTCGTAGTCCTGGAGGTCTCCGGCCAAGTAGCGTTCGTAGGCGGCGAGGTCGAAGAACCCGTGGCCGCTGTAGGCGATGAGAATGCACTTCTCCTCGCCCGTGTCCTTGCACTTGAGGGCCTCGTCGATGCCGGCTCGGATGCAGTGCGCCGTCTCGGGCGCGGGCAGCGAACCTTCCGTGCGGGCGAAGGTGAGCGCGGCCTCGAAGGTCGGCAACTGATGGTAGGCGCGTGCCTCGATCACCTTCTGATTCACGAGCAGGCAGAGCTGGGGCGCGTCGCCGTGATAGCGGAGGCCGCCGGCGTGGATGGGAGCGGGCACGAAAGTGTGGCCGAGGGTATACATCTTCAGCAGCGGAGTGAGCTGCGCGGTGTCCCCGAAGTCGTAGCGGAAGAGCCCCCGGGTCAGGGTGGGACAGGACTCCGGCTCGCAGGCGATGATATCGATGTTCTTGCCGTCGAGCTTGTCCTTTACGAAGGGGAAACACTGGCCGGCGAAGTTCGACCCACCGCCCACGCAGCCGACGATGACATCGGGCTCCTCGTCCACGAGCTTGAGCTGGGCCTTCGCCTCCTGGCCGACGACGGTCTGGTGCAGGAGGACGTGGTTGAGGACGCTGCCGAGCGAGTACTTGGCGTCATCGCTCGTGGCGGCCTCCTCGACGGCCTCCGAGATGGCGATGCCGAGGCTCCCCGGCGAGTCCGGGTCCCGCTCGAGGATCATGCGACCCGCCTTCGTACGGTCGGTCGGGGAGGCGTAAACAGTGGAGCCCCAACTCTCCATGAGCACCCTGCGGTAGGGCTTCTGCTCGTAGCTGATCTTCACCATGTAGACGGTGCAATCGAGGCCGAAGAGGCAGCAGCCGAAGGAGAGTGCGCTGCCCCACTGGCCGGCACCGGTCTCGGTGCAGATACGCTTGACGCCTTCCTGCTTGTTGTAGTAGGCCTGGGCGACGGCGGTGTTGGGCTTGTGGCTGCCCGGTGGGCTGAAGCTCTCGTTCTTATAGTAGATGCGGGCCGGCGTTCCCAGGTGCTTCTCGAGTCTATGAGCGCGGAAGAGCGGTGTAGGTCGCCAGAGCTTATAGATCCGCATCACCTCGTCGGGGATGTCGATGTACGGCTCCATGCTGACCTCTTGCTTGATCAGCTCCATGGGGAAGATGGGGGCGAGGTCTGCTGGTCCCAGAGGCTTGCCGGTTCCCGGGTGGATAGGGGGCGCGAGGGGCGCTGGCAGATCGGGGTTGATGTTGTACCAGCGCTGCGGCATTTCGCTCTCTCTGAGCAGAATCTTCGTCTCTTCACTCGGCATCGCGGCCTTCCTCCTCAATGTGACGGCGATACGGCCGTCGGATTCTGTCGACCCGGTCTGGGGGGCGGGAGGACTCTACTCTTCCGCACCAGTCGCCCTCCTCCTTCCTGTGGGGCTGTCGGGCGCTGGATTTCTCAGGGGCCGCCGCGGGGAGTGGGTGAGCCACCGGCGAGCTCGTGGGCGAGGTCGTGGTACTTCTGGTGGACTCCCTCGCCCATTTCCTCGGCCTCCACTCTCTCGAACCTCTCCTCGAGCAGACGTTGGTCCTGCGCAGAGAGAAGCTGGTCGGCCATTGGGTAGAGGATGCCGTCCTCTTTGCCGATGTGGGCGCGCAGCAGCTCGATGTAGGCGGAGAGGTTTTCCCGGACGGCTGCGAGCGCTGAGGGGTCGCCCTGGGCGGCGCGGGGAAGAGCATCGGCCGCCGCCTGCACGCGGGCTCTCCCCTCCTCGTGCTCCACCAGCATGGTCGCGAGCGGGCCGCTGTTTCGGGGCATGCCGCGCTCCTGCATGCTCGCGAAGAGCAGGTTCTCTTCCTTGGCATGGTGGCAGCGGTCGGCGAAGTTTCTGAAGAAGTCGAGCATCTTGCCGATCCTGTCGCTATCGACCTTGCCGGTGTCCTCGACTGAGTCCACTTCGCGCTCCGCGGTCTCGAGCACGAGCAGTATGACCTCGTGCTCGCGCTTCAGGATCTCTGTCGGTCTCATGGTCGCCTCCCGGATGCGGTGCGCTGCGGGCCGTATCGCGCCCGGCTCAGCCGGCTTTCCCAGAGTCGCCGTGTCCGGCTCCCTTTGAGAGATGGTGGGATTCTCGTGTGCGAATGCCGCCTTCGAAGTCGGGCCGGTGACTGTCGTCCTGCGCGCAGCGGAGCTTCTCTCCGATGACGTCGTTGAGGAAGGCGAGGGCGGCGGCGCCGTCCTCATCCATGAGCACTTCCTGCAACTGCATGATGTCCCGGGGATCGAGTGAGATGACGGTTCGGCGTGCCTTGAACGCCATCGCTGCCTCCTTGCAGTGCTCCCGGGCCCGGCGACGGCAGGAGCCGGCACCGCGCCGAGCGAATCAGGCGTGTGATTCGGCTTCCAGAGGAGGTATCCTGTGATCGAAGCGATCCAACATGTTGCGCTTATGACCAGCGACATCGAACGGGCTGCGAGGTTCTACACGGAAGTGGTCGGCTTCCATGAGGTGGACCGCCTGGAGACAACGCACAGCGGCACGATCATCTTCCTTTCGCTGGAGGGGGCGGGCACCCAGCTCGAGTTGTTCGGAGGCGGGAAGCCGCGGGACCCTATCGAGGGACGGGAGCCGGTGGGCTATCGCCACATCGCGCTCCGCGTGGACGATGTGGACGCAGAGTGCGCGCGGTTGAAGTCGCTGGGCGTCGAGTTCATGCTCGAACCCACCACCTCCGATGCGAGGTTCCGGCTGGCGTTTTTCCGCGATCCAGATGGGAATCCTATCGAATTGATCAGAGAGATCGGGCAGCGCTAGGAGGGCCGTTCGCATGAAAGTAGTGAGCTTCTCGGCCGGCGGGTACAGCGCCGTCGGCTGGCTGGAGAACGGCGAGGTGGTCGACTTCACGCGAGCGTACACACTCCACTGCATTGCGACTGGGCGTCCGGTCCACGCGGCGGCGCACTCGATTCTACATATGCTTCAGGCCGGCCTGTTCGGCGCCGAGCTGTTCGCGGACGTCCGCGCGTTCGTGAAGCGACATCGCCTGACAAAGGAGCTGCGCGTGCCCGGCGCCCGGCTGCTGGCGCCGATCCCGCGCCCCCCGCGCATCATTGCGCTCGGGCTGAACTATGCCGCGCACGCCGAGGAGACCGGCAAGAAGCCGCCGAAGGATCCCATCTTCTTCGTGAAGGCGTCGACGGCGGTGATCGGGCCGGAGGAGCCTGTCGTGCATCCGAAGGGCGTCGGCCGGGTGGATCACGAGGTGGAGCTGGCGGCCGTCATCGGGAGGGGCGGCAGACGCATCTCGCGCAGGGCGGCGCCCAAGCACATCGCCGGATACACCATTCTCAACGACGTCACGGCGCGCGATATGCAGAACCGCGACCTCGCGACCTCGCGGCCGTGGTTCCTGAGCAAGAGCTTCGACACGTTTGCACCGATGGGGCCGTGCCTGGCCCTCCCGGACGAGATATCGGAGCCGGCAGACCTGGACCTCGTGCTGCGGGTCAACGGTGAGGTGCGGCAGAAGAGCAATACGCGGGACTTGATCTTCAAGGTGGCCGACTTGATCCAGCGGCTGAGCCGACACGTCACGCTCGAGCCGGGGGACGTGATCGCCACCGGGACGCCATCGGGCATCTCACCGGTTCGTCCCGGAGACGTCATGGAGGCGGAGGTCGAGCGGATCGGCGTGCTGCGGAATCCGGTGGTGGGCGAGAGCTAGGCGCGGGCTGCCTGTGGTGAACGCGCGGCAGCGGGCGAGGTGGAGGAGTTCCAGTCCGGTCCGCCGAAGGGGCCAAGGTGCGCTGCGGCGGACGCAGAGAGCGGTGGGTGTTCCCGGAGCGACATTGCTGTGCCGCGAGCACGCCGCCTGGGGCGGTCGAACAGGTGAGGTACGCGTCCGGGCGAGGTACAAGGCGACGAAACCGAGGAGGTGTCAACCATGGCAAAGGTCCTGATCGTCTACCACTCGCTGGGGGGCGACACGAAGAAGATGGCGGAGGCCGTCGCGGAGGGGGCGCGCGGCGTTTCGGGGACCGAGATCGCGCTGAAGACGGGACTCGACGCCAGCATTGACGACCTGCTGGGCTGCGATGCCGTGGCGCTGGGGTCGCCCGACTACTTCGGCTACATGGCGGGCGGCCTGAAGGACTTCCTGGATCGGACCTACTACCCGAGCCAGGGCAAGGTGGCAGGGAAGCCAGCGGCGGTTTTCGGGAGCGCCGGGGGCCCGGCGGAGAACATTCTCCGGGTGTTGGAGCAGGCGCTGCAGTGGTTCAAGCTGGAGAAGGCGGGCGACTCGGTGGGGAGCTCGGGGGGCGTCTCTGCCGGCGCGGTGTCTGAGTGCCAGGAGCTGGGGCGGAAGCTCGCGGAGGCGGCGAAGCGGTAGGTGTGCTCCGGCCCGGCCGGCTGTATGGTTGCCGCGGCGAGGGGCGGTGCGGCGGAGCGCCGCCGGACCCAGGGGAATCGGTATGCGGCTTGGATGCTGCGTGAGCCCGGAGCTGGTCGAGGCCGCGGCCCACGCGGGATATGACTTCGTGGAGTTGTCGGCGGCCGCGCTGCTGCCCGAAGAACCCGAGGAGAGGTTCCTGCCGGTCCGCGAGAGACTGGCGGGTGCGCCCGTCACTGCGGAAGTCTGGGAGCTATCGCCGCCAACCGAGGTCAAGATCTGCGGCCCTCGCGTGGACTGGCCGCGGGCGGCCAGGTACGTGAACACGGCGATACGGCGGGCCGCGGCGGTCGGCGGATCGGTGGTGGCCTTCGCGTGCGGGGAGTGCTGCGACGCGCCTGCCGACTTCAGCCGGGAGAGCGCGCTCGGTCAGGTTACCGATTTCCTGCGCGTCATCGGTGCAGTCGCTCGAAGATATGGGGTGATCGTCGGAATCGAACCGCTCGACGCCGACTGTTCGGTTCTGGTGAACTCGCTGCCGGACGCGGCGGACCTCGCCAGAGAAGTGAACATGCCCGACGTCGGCGTGCTTCCGAACTGCTCACACATGGCCGCGCAAGGGCACTCGCCATTCGATGTGGTGGATGCGGCCGGGTGGTTGGCGCACGCGCACGTGTCGATGGCGGACCTTGCGCCCGCGCGGGGCGGGCACGACCCGGCAGGAGAGTTCGTCGAGGCGCTGGGGATGGCGGACTACGATGGGCGAATCGGCGTGCAGGCCGACTGGATGGATTCAGGCGAACAGATGAAGCATGCGCTCGAACTACTCCGTCGCTGCTGTGAAAGGAGCCAAGAGGCCTGACATGACCAGACCGGATCGAGTTATCCGCCCATTTCGTGCCGTCCGCTACCAGATACCGCGTGACCGCGACTTGTCCGCCGTGCTGTCGCCGCCCTATGATATCATCTCCGAGGAGATGCAGAGAGCGCTGCACCAGCGCGACGAGCACAACTTCGTGCGTATAGAGCTGCCCATGGGCAGCGCGTCGGAGAAGGGGCCTGAGAGCCGCTACCACCGGGCGGCGGGCGCGCTGAGACAATGGATGGCGGACGGCATTCTCGTTCGAGAGCGGACGCCGAGCTGCTATGTGCTGGAGCAGGAGTTCTCAGTCGGCGGCCGGGCCTGGCGACGGCGCGGTGTGTTCGCGCTCGTGCGGCTGCCGGAGGAGGGGGAGAAGCACGTGCTGTCGCACGAAGGCACGCTGCCGGAGCCAAAGGCGGACCGGCTGCGTCTGCTGAGGGCCTGCCGCGCGATGGCGAGCCCTATCATGCTGCTGTGCGAGGACCCGGACGGGCGGCTCGCAAGCCTGCTGGGGCAGATCGGGGGGGAGCCGGACGCGGTCGCCCAGGGCTCCGCGGGGACGATTCACCGCACATGGATTGTGTCCGGGGCGCCGGCGACGGACGCGATCTGTCGCGCGGTCGGCGTCGGGCCGCTGTTCATTGCAGACGGACACCACCGGTTCGAGACGGCGATGTCCTACCGCGAGGAGATGCGACGTGCGTTTCCCGAAGCCCCGGAGGATGCGGGATTCAACTTCGCCTTGGCACTGGTGACGAGCGCACGAGACCCGGGGCTCGTGGTGCTCCCGACACACAGACTCATCTCCGGGCTGGACGAGGCGGCAAGAGAGCAGCTCCGGACGTGCATGGAGCGGAGCTTCGAGGTGCGCGAGTTGCCATGCCCGGATACTGAAGCCAGGGACTGTCAGAGGCGGCTGGAAGAGGCCGAGCCGAACGACCACGTCTTGGGGATGTACTGTGGGGACAGCGTCTACCGCATCCTGGTGGCGCGAGACGAGGCCGTTCCTGGCGACGAGTCGGTGGTGGCTGGCCTGGATGTGAGCGTACTGCACGATCGGTTGGTGGACCCGGTGATGGCCGGCGGCGCCTGCCCGCCGGACGAAGACGGACAAGTAAGCCACGATTCACATGCCACCGGCGTTACTGGGCGGGGCACCCGCCTCACATACACCACCGACGAGCAGCAGGCGGTGGCCGCGGTGGACCGCGGTGACTACGACTGTGCATTCTTCGTGCGCAGGACGCGTGTGGCGGACGTATTGGCGGCCGCGCGCGCCGGGGAGCGAATGCCCGGGAAGTCCACCTACTTCTACCCGAAGGTGCCGGCGGGGATCGTACTCAGCGATGCCTCGTCGGAGCCGGCCTGAGGCACTGCTTCGACCGATGGAGAACCTCACGCCGATGCTAACGCAATACCGTGCGATCAAGCGGGAGCACGAGGGGGTGATCCTGCTGTTCCGGCTCGGCGACTTCTACGAGATGTTCGGCGAAGATGCGAAGGTCGCGTCCGAGGTGCTGGAGCTGGTGCTGACATCGCGGGAGGTGGGAAAGGGGCGGCGCATCCCGATGTGCGGGATTCCCTATCACGCAGCAGACCGGTATGTGGCGCGGCTGCTGGCGGCCGGGCACAAGGCTGCCATCTGCGAGCAAGTGGAGGATCCGAGGAAGACGAAGAAGCTCGTGAAGCGAGAGGTCACGCGCATTCTCACGCCGGGCACGATTGTAGAGGACCATCTGCTGGAGGAGAAGGCGAACAACTATCTCGCGAGTGTGGTCGGCGCGGAGAGCGGGATCGGCTTCGCGGCGGCGGAGTGCTCCACTGGGGAGCTGATGGTGACTGAGTTCGCCGGGGAAAATGCGTGGAGCGAGCTGGCCGACGAGCTGGCACGGCTTCAGCCCCCGGAGGTTCTCGTCGGGGAGAACGACGCGCGGCGCGCGGACCTGGAACGCCTCGTGGAGGAGAGCGGCGGGACGGTCGGGGCGTGGGGCGGCGAGGAGTTTCTCGCGCAGACGCCGGAGGAACTGCTGCGGTCGCACTTCGGCGTCAGCTCGCTGCGGGGATTCGGCTGCGAGGATATCCCGCTGGCGGTCGAGGCGGCAGCGGCCGCGGTGGCCTATTTGAGGCGGACGCAGAAGTCGGGGGTCGAGCAGATTCGAAGCATGCACACTTACTCGCGGGACGAGTTCATGGTGGTGGACGCGACCACGCGGCGCAACCTCGAATTGCTCTCATCGCTGCGCGACGGATCGACCCGAAATACGCTCTTGTGGGTGCTGGACGACACCTTGACGCCGATGGGCGCGCGCCTGCTGCGCCGCTGGATCACGGCGCCGCTGCTCGATGTGGTCGCCATAGAGGCGCGTCTGGACGCGGTCGCGGCCTTCGTGGACGACGCTGTGGTGCGAGAACAGGTGCGCAATGCACTGCGACAGGTGCGGGACCTCGAACGTCCCGTCGGTCGCGCCGCAGCCGGGACCGCCGCGCCCCGCGACTTGTCGGGCCTGAGAGACTCACTGGCGCGACTGCCAGGGCTCGCCCAGGTCCTGCGCTCGTCTGCCGAGCTCGCGCTGGAATCCCTTGTCGCCGACTTCGATCCCGTGGACGACCTGTGTGGGCTGCTGTCCCGAGCCTTGCAGGACTCCCCGCCGGCGACCGCGAGGGAGACAGGCATCATCGGCGACGGGTACTCCCCGGAGCTGGACGAGCTGCGCCGGGCGCAGACGCAGGGCAAGGACTGGATTGCGGGCCTGCAGGAGCGGGAGCGCAAGCGCGCGGGCATCAAGTCGCTCAAGGTAGGATTCAACCAGGTCTTCGGCTACTACATCGAGGTGACCCGGCCGAACCTGAAGCTCGTCCCCGAGGATTACCAGCGACGCCAGACGTTGGCGAACTCAGAGCGCTTCATCACGCCCGAGCTGAAGGAGTACGAGTCGAAGGTCCTGGGAGCGGAGGAACGCATTCTCGCGCTGGAGCAGGAGCTGTTCGCCGACCTGCGGCGGAGGGTGGCCGCGGAGGCACCGCGGGTGCAGCGCGCGAGCGATGTGGTGGCGCGGGCGGACGTGCTGACGTGCTTCGCGGAGGTCGCCGCGCGGAACCGGTATGCCCGGCCCGAGGTCACCACCGGTGACGACGTGGAAATCCGAGCGGGCCGGCACCCGGTGGTGGAGCTTACCCTCACCGAGGAGCGGTTCGTGCCGAACGACGCCCACCTCGACTGCTCGGGGAACCAGCTGCTGATCATCACAGGCCCGAACATGGCGGGGAAGTCCACCTATCTGCGCCAGGTTGCGCTCATCGTCCTGATGGCGCAGATCGGGTGCTTCGTTCCGGCGGATGGGGCGCGCATCGGTGTGGCGGACCGGATCTTCAGCCGCGTCGGCGCCTCCGACGACCTGGCGACGGGACAGAGCACATTCATGATGGAGATGACCGAGACTGCGAACATCCTGCGCCACGCGACGAGGCGCAGCCTGGTCATCCTCGACGAGATCGGTCGCGGTACGAGCACCTTCGACGGTCTGAGCATCGCGTGGTCGGTGGCCGAACATTTGCACAATGCACCGCATCTGGGGTCGAAGACGCTCTTTGCGACGCATTACCATCACCTGAATGAGCTGGCGGAATCGCTGCCGCGGGTGAAGAATTACCGGATCGCCGTGAAGGAGAAGGGAGATCAGGTCGTCTTTCTGCGGCAGATCATGCCGGGCGGGACCGACCGGAGCTATGGAATCCAGGTGGCGCGCCTCGCAGGGGTGCCGCCGGAGGTGCTGGAGCGGGCGAAGCAGGTGTTGTGGTCGTTGGAGGAGCGCGACCACGTGGACCGAAACGCCCGGAGGTCCGCTCCCGCGCCCCAGCAAAGCGCGCCGGCCGATCAGCTCGCTCTGTTCGGCCGCCCACCGAGCCGGCTGTTGGATGAGCTGCGGCGCCTGGATCTCGACGCACTGACGCCGCTCGAAGCTTTGAACAGACTGGCCGAGCTTCAACGCAAGGCTCGCGAGGAAGCGCCCGATTCGGCGCCCTCGTCTTCGCACGAGCAGCAGAAGGAGGAATAGCAGTGCCGGAGGATCGGAAGCGGATGCATGCGATAGAGAAGGCGCTTGCGGAGGACGAGCGAACCGCGAACCTGGAATCGGTGCATGTGAAGGCCGTAGGGGGAGCGGTCTTCCTGGATGGCGCGGTCGAGACTGAGGAGCAACGTGATGCCGTCGAAGAGGTCGCCAAGAGCGTCGCGGGCGTGAAGTTGGTGCGCAACCGCCTGCAGCTCGATCCCTCCGGCCAGCCCGGCGGTTGGCGAGAGCCACACCATCACGAGGAGGAGGGCTGACGCTCGGCTCAGTCGGACTCCGACTCGCGCCGGCCCAACTCCACCACCGTTGCGCCGGAGTCTCCTTCTCCCACGTCGGCCAATCGGAAAGAGCGCACCAGCGGGTGATCTTGGAGCCGTTCGTGAACGGCCGTCCGAATGGCCCCGGTTCCCTTGCCGTGGACGATGCGAACCTGCTCGTGATGTGCGAGGGCGGCGCGATCGAGGTAACGCTCGAGCTCGTAGAGGGCAGCGTCGACGCGGAGGCCGCGCAGGTGCAGCTCCCTCGGGACAGGTCCACGGGTGACGCTCACCGCGTCGGGCGCCCTGCGGTCGACGCTGATAAGGGATTCGGGGACCTTCGCCAGGTCGCCCATGGGGACCGAAAGGCGAAGAATGCCGACCTGCACTTCGACTTGGCCGCCGTCGTCGGGCGGCTTCAAGACGCTTCCCTTCTGTCTCACGCTCTTGACCAGCACCGCGTCGCCGACGCGAAGCTCGCCGACGGGTTCGGGTTCCGGCTCGGGTTGAGGCTCGGCGCCCGCCTCCGCGGTTGCCTCCGCGGCCTCTTCGGAAATGCCGGCGAGCTCCTCGCGCGCGGCCCGCACCACCTCGGCGGGCTCCGGCGGCGCGTACTGCGCGACCTGGGCAACCTCTCGCTCGATGGCCTCCCTCGCCTCCCGGGCTTCCTGCACGGACTGGCGCAGGAGGTTCAGGAGCTCCTCGGTACGCTGCTTGGCGCGGCTTACGATCCGCCGCGCCTCATCGCGCGCCTCCTTGAGCAGGTGCTTCCGCCTGCCCTTTAGGTCGGCGAGCAGCCGTTCGTACTCTCCGCGAGCCTCTTCGAGGTCCACCCGCGCGCGGGCGGCCTCGCGGCGTTCGTGCGCGAGGTCGCGCTGATCGCGCTCCGCACGCTGGATGACCTCGTGGAGGGCGACCTGGTCCTCTCCCATCATCTCCGCCGCCTCCCGAAGGAGGCCTTCGGACATGCCCAGGCGGGAGGCGATGGCGAAGGCGTTGCTGCTTCCCGGGGTGCCGATGCGAACCTCGAAGGTCGGCTCCAGGGTGGCCGGGTCGAACTCGACGCTGGCGTTTTCCACGCCCGGCTGAGTATAGGCGAATGCCTTCAGCTCTCCGTAGTGCGTTGTGGCGATGACGCGGCAGCCGCGCCTCAGCAGCTCGATGAGAATGGCCTTCGCGAGGGCGGACCCTTCGCCCGGGTCGGTGCCCGCGCCGATCTCGTCGAGCAGGACGAGCGAGCCGGCGTCGGAGTTTCCCAGAACATTCACGATCTGCGTCATGTGGGAGGAAAAGGTGGAGAGGCTCTGCTGGATGCTCTGCTCGTCGCCGATGTCGGCGAAGACCTTGTGGAAGACGGCCACGCGGCTGCCCGCCGCGGCGGGGATGTGAAGCCCCGATTGGGCCATGAGCGTCAGCAGGCCGACGGTTTTCAGCGTCACCGTCTTGCCGCCGGTGTTGGGGCCGGTGATGATGAGCGCGTTGAAGTCCTCCCCTACCCTGAGGCTGACGGGGACCACTCCTCCCGCGAGCAAAGGATGACGCGCGTCGATGAGGTCGATCTTGCCGTCGGTGTCGATTTCCGGCGAGACGGCGTCCATCTCTTCTGCGAAGGCCGCCCTGGCGAAGACGAGATCGAGGAATGCGAGGACCTTCATCGTCTGCGATATCTCCTCGGCCTCGGCCCCAACCTGGGCGCTGAGCTGGGCGAGGACGCGCCGGACCTCTCGCTCTTCTGCGGAGCGCGTGTCGCGAAGCTCATTGTTCACCTCGACCACAGCGAACGGCTCCATGAACACCGTCGCGCCGCTGGCGGAGGAGTCGTGTACAATGCCCCGGAACTCGCCCTTGAACTCACTGCGTATCGGCACGCAGTAGCGCCCGCTGCGGAGGGTGACGATGGGATCCTGGATCATGCGCCTGTGTTCGGCCGAGTGGAGGATGGCGTTGAGTCGCTGCTCGATCGAGTCCTGGAGACGGCGGATGCGGTCGCGGATCGCGCGGAGCTGTTCGCTGGCCCCGTCCGCGACCTCGCCCCGGTTGTCGATGGAGCGGTCCACGGCGTCTTCTATCTCACGAAAGACACCGAGCTCCGGGGCCCGGCCGACGACGAGCGGGGCGTCGACCTCGCTGTTCAGCAGGAAGGTGCGCATTCGCCGGGATGCGTAGAGCGTGTCCGCCACCTCGAGCAGGTCCCGCTCGGCGAGCGCGCCCCCGCGGGCAGCGTTGGTGAGCTGGGCCCTGACATCGTGCAGTCCGCCCAGCGGCGCGCGCCCGCCCTCAGCGAGTACTGCGCGCGCCTGGGAGGTCTCCGAGAGCAGCCTGCGGACGTCCGCGGCGGTCTCGGCCGGGTCCAGCCGTTCCGCCAGCTCCTTGCCGAGGGCCGAGGCTGCATGCCCGCGCAGATGTCGGCGGATCGCGTCGTATTCGAGCACTCGGAGCGTTCGGGTGTCCATTCGGGTGAGGTCTTCTCCCGGGCATAGTTTAGCATACGTGGGACGCTGGGCAGAAGGGGAGAAGCGGGAGGTTGGCGGGTCGGGGCGCAGAGTCGCCTGACCGGCACCGCCGCTGCAAGGGCAGGAGGCGGGCTCCTGCTGGACGCTACGGGTGGAGGTCCTTGTCGAAGCGAATGCCGGTCTGGAGATAGCCGAGGGCGGGGTAGAAACGGTGGGCGGTTTCAGCGCGGTGGGAGGCGCTGGTGACGCGGATGTACGAAGCTCCTTCGGAGCGAAGCCACTGCTCGGCGCATTCTACGAGACGTCTTCCGATACCTCGGCGCTGGTGCCGCGGCGCAACGCTCATCCCGGAGATGACGCCGATCTTGCCCGGACGCCCCGGCGACAAGGCGGTGTTCATGGCTGCGAACCCGACGACCGCGCCGCCAATCTCGGCCACCAGGAACTGGTGGTCTGGGGCTTCTGCGAAAGCCCGAATCTTGGCGCGCACTTCGTCGCAGGAGAGCGGATGGCCCCACTCCTCGAAGAGCGCGGCGACGGCCTCGGCGTCGCGCTCTTCTGCGGGTCGGATGGAAACCTCGGTTTCGCCCACGGCGATAGCAGCCTCCCTCAGCGCTCCGAGCGCAGCGCCTCGGTGACCTGGCGGGCCGCCCTCCGCGTGCCATCTTCGACCGAGGCCTCTCCGATCCACATCAGGTCGAGCTGCTCTTGGATGAAGTGGCTCACACGGTCCCACTCAGGAACGTTGGGGGCCTGCTCGGCGTAGGCCAGCGCGTCGACGAAGACGCGCCTCGTGTAGCCCGCGTCCTGGGCGAGGTAGGGGCCATCGGCCACCGACCGGCGAGAGGGCTGTTTCTCGAGCTCGCCGGCCATCGTCTCCTGCGCCCCGGCGCCGAGAAGGAACTTGAAGAGCTCCCACGCCTCTTCGGAGTGCTTCGTGTCGGCGGCGATGGCGTAATTCTCCATGCCGAGCAAGGTCGCGTGCTGCTGCTTCTTGGGCAGCGGGGCGATATCCCACCGGAGCGCCTTGGCCTCCTTCATCTGCTGGATATCCCAGGCGCCGGTCTGGAACATGGCCACCTGGCCGTTGGTGAACATGGCGATGTTCTGGCGGCGGTCGGCAAACGTGGTGGGCGGGCAGACCTTCCACTTGTGGCGCAGATCGACGAGAAACTGGAGCGCCTCCTGCGCCTGCGGTCGATCGAGCAGACAGCGCGTGGCGTCCTCGTTCAGGATCTGGCCGCCATTGGCCCAGATCCAGGGGTAGATGCGCGCGCCCCAGAAGTCGATCACGCAGCCGTAGCGGCGCCTGTCCGGGTCGTCGCTGTGAGCGGTCAGGCGGCGAGCCGCGGCCAGGTAGTCGTCCCAAGTCCACGTCTGGTCGGGGTACGCGAGGCCGGCGGCGTCGAAGAGGTCCTGATTGTAGAAGAGCACGTAGACGGAGGTGTAGCGCGGCAGCGAGTAGAGTCCGCCCTCATGGCGGCACAGCTCCACGAGCTGGGGATAGAAGTCGTCCAGGTCGAACTCAGGGTCGTCGGCAATCAATGGGTCGAGGTCGAGCAGCGCGCCCTTCGCGGCGAGAGGCACGAAGAAGGCGCCGTGGATCGACATCACATCCGGCGGGTTGCCGGCGGCGACCATAGCTTGGAGCTTGTCCATCGCGCGGTCGCCGGGCTCGTTGATGATCTCGACGCGAATGCCCGGCTGCTCTTCTTCGAACCGCGCGCATAAGTCCTGATTGACCGCGAGCTCGCCCGGCCGCGTCCACGTGAAGAGAGTGATCTCCACGCGGCCGGCCCGTGGCTCGCGACCGCATCCCCCGGCGGCCAGCAGGAACGGAACCACGAGCAATGCCGACCAGCGCACGACCTCACGCCCCCTCGTCGCGGCCGGGGCCTGGCGGGCAGTCCGGGTCGGCGGGAACGACGCCGTCGCGCAGCGGACGGAATCCGCAGCTTCGGAACTCCTCGTCGCAGTAGCCCGTCGCATTCGGGTGGCACTTGACGACCATGTACTTGGCGATGAGCGGGAACTGCGGCTTGACCGCGCGCCGGCACGCGTGCAAGAGGTGGCGTATCTCCCACTGTGCGCGGCTGCACATCCGCACGTGGCAGACATGTAGGAGGCTGCGGAGGTTGATGGTCCAGATGAGGTTGGTCTTGGTGGCGTTCGGGAGAATATAGCGGGCGTCTTCCTGGGCCTGCTCTGCCTTCTTCCCGGCGGCCTTGAGGCGATCGACGATGTCGCGGTAGTAGGTGACGACCTCGCCGACGATCTCCTCGAAGCGTCCGCCGTCCTCCGCGAGGGAGTCGGGCTTGACGAAGTAGTCTGGGTCGCCCAGGTCTACGTAGCGCTGAGACTGCTGGTTGTAGGAGGAGATGCGGTGGCGGACGAGCTGGTGGGAGCAGGCGCGGCTGATGCCCTCGATGCCGAAGGTGAAGCTCGGGTGCTCGAGCGTCGAGCCGTGCCCCTGCCTGACGAGCTCCTCGAAGAGCCTATTGCGCAGCTCGTCTTTTCCCGCCTTGCGCCAGGCCTCCTCCGGGCTGCCCTTCTGGTAGCAGAGCAGCGCGGCGGCGACGACGATTCGTTCCGCCTCCGGGGTGTGCGCCAAGAGCGTTACTTTCACATGGGCCCTCCAGGCTCGCCGTGGTTCTCCCCTTCAGCGGGGCTGTGCCTCAACCCTTCCCGAAGCCGCCCGGCGCAGGCTCGCATCGGACGCGGGCGGGCGGCCCTTCGTCCAACGAGAAGCGGGCGCCCGCGATGGCGCCGGCGACGTTTGCGGCGGCGCGGATGTGGTCTGTGAGCCTTGACGTCGTGAGCTCACACGGAGCCTCTGCGAGGGCCATCCATACGATCATCTGGTCGGCGAGATGGCTATCGACGGCGCCGCTGGGGTGAAGCTCCGCAACGAGCGCTCGCGCCGCCTCCTCCCCTACCTGCTCGGCGCGCGTTCCGCGCCGGCCCAGGGCGCTCGCGCCGAGCCGGCCGCCCCCCTCGCACTCGGCCCACAGGACGATGCCACAGCCCTCGCTCGGCCCTCGTTGTGCGATCTCCTCTGCTATCTCCGCGCTGCTGTAGCCGGCGGCGTCAAGCACCGCAAGGGCGGCCTTTCGCATCCGAGAGACGATGTGGCCGGGAAGCCCCTGGCTATAGGAGCGGCCCCGGACATGGACGACGGGCCTTCGATGCCCCCAGGTGAATGGCTCGATTGCACCGGAGGGTTCGACCACGACCTCGATCTCTCCGCCGCCTTTGGGATAGAATCCACGCCGGCCGAGCGTCGAATTGACCCGCGGCCCGAGCGCGGCCAGGGCCGGCACGAACACGTGAGCGAAGTAGTCGAACGGGGGTGCAAAGGGGACGTCGGTGCCGCCAACGAGCGTAGAGCGCGACCCTGCGGGGGCCGCAGCCAGGGCCGGCAGAAGGCACTGAAGGATGAGTGTGACGCTGCCTGCCGTACCCACGTCCAGACGTTGGTCCGTCTGGGGGACTATGCGCCCCGGCCGGAACTCGATGGCCCGCGAGCCGATCTCCGCGCCGGCGAGCTCGGCGCTGCACGCGCGCGCCACGGCATTGAGTGCGAGGAGGTGCTGCGGCCGGAGGCCCGGCTTGGGGCGAGCGCCGCGGATGTTCTCGACGCGCACCGGGCGACCGCGGACCGCCGACAGAGCGACCGCGCTGCGGAGCATCTGCCCGCCGCCCACAGCGCCATCTATGACGACAGCGTCAGTCACCGATCTGCTCCGCGAAACGAGAGCGTTTCCCTCACAGAGAGATCACTCGGAGAGTCCGGCAACGAGTTCCTGTGCCTGGTCAACGGCGCCGACGACTGCGTCGATGCCGCGGTCGACGTCGGCCTGGGGGATGGTGAGGGCCGGCTCGATGCGGATGACCTCGGGGTTGTTGAGCGTGTAGGCGGCGATGACGCGCCGCTGGGCGAGGCCCGCGATGACGAGGCCGGCAATGTCCGGATCGGTGAACTGGATGCCGATGAGCAGGCCGCGGCCGCGCACGTCAGAGATGATGTCGGGGTGAGCCGCCCGAAGCTCTCGCAGCCGGCCGAGCACGTGGTCGCCGAGGCGGGCAGCGCGCGCGGGGAGGTCGCGGCGCTGGATCTCCCGGATTGCGGCGATCCCTGCCGCGCAGGCGAGAGGATTGCCGCCCAGCGTGGAGGAGT
>Ga0180437_10004889_pt1 | contig 18722 bp, 17 predicted proteins | sample SS_ome_4_FD_132410 | JGI IMG/M metagenome (GOLD analysis project Ga0180437, IMG submission 132410) | Hypersaline lake sediment archaeal communities from the Salton Sea, California, USA - SS_3_D_1 metaG | ecosystem: Environmental > Aquatic > Non-marine Saline and Alkaline > Hypersaline >... | reverse complement strand
TAGCGGCCTAGGACACCGCCCTCTCAAGGCGGAGATCGGGGGTTCGAATCCCCCATGCGCTACCTCTACGTTAAAATTTAGTGCATCCCATGGGGGTGCACTTTTTGTTTTGTCATACGCCTGATAACGTTGTACCTGGGATAGGGTAGGATCATCCCACTCCTACGACATCTCATCGGCGTTATCCAGTGATGCCAGCCCCTCCCGCAGGGCATAGAGGGCCGCCTGGGTGCGGCTGGCCAGGTGCAACTTGCTCAGGATGTTGCTCACGTGAGTGCGTACCGTCGCCTCGCTGATCACCAACTGATCAGCAATATCTTGGTTGCTCTGTCCTCGCGCCACCAGCCGTAGTACCTCCACCTCTCGCTCCGTCAGCGGATCGGGCGTTGGCGGTTGCTCCGAGGGGTGAGATAGTTCCTGCAACAATTTCCGGGCGATCGTCGGGTGGAGTGAGGACTCGCCACGAGACACCTGGTGGATGGCTTGAACCAATTCCTCCGGGCCGGAATCCTTCAGGAGATAGCCCAATGCGCCCGCTTTGATGGCTGGGAAGACCTTATCGTCAGCGGCAAAGCTGGTCAATACCAAGATGCGCGCCTCCGGCTGGCGGGCTGTGATGCGGCGAATGGCCTCTATCCCATCCATCTCTGGCATCACCAGGTCCATCAGGATGACGTCGGGCCGGAGCCGTTCCACCTCGGTGACGGCTTCCCGCCCGTTTTCTGCCTCCCCCACCACCTCAATGTCCGGCTCCGTCGCCAACAGGGCGCGGATCCCTTTACGGACAATGGCATGGTCATCGGCAACTAGAACACGAATTGAACTGGTCATTGCAATACCTCCACCCTCACTCTCGTCCCTTCTCCTGGTCTGCTCTGCACCGTCAACTGGCTCCCCAATTGCGCCGCCCGCTCCTCCATCCCACGCAACCCCAACCCGCCTTGTTCTCGGGCAGTTGTCGGGTCAAACCCGATCCCGTCGTCGGCAATCTCTAGAGCGACGGCGCGCTGAACCTGGCGCAGAGACACCGTGATGCGGCGGGCCTGGGCGTGCTTGAGGGCATTGTTCAGCGCCTCTTGGGCGATGCGATACAGCCCTCCCTCGATTTCAGGGGGCAGGCGACCCTCCCCTTCCACCTTGAACTCTGTCTCCAGCCCGGCCCGCTCTTCCACTGCTTCCAGCCGGGCCTGCAGGGCAGCTACCAGCCCTTCCGTCTGCAGTACCGGAGGGCGCAACTCGAAGATGAGCAACCGCATCTCCCGCAGTGCCTCTTGGGCCGTATCCCGTAGCTCACGCAGGTGGTCGGCAGCCATGTCCACGTTCCCCGATGAAAGCAATCGTGCCGCCGCCTCGGCGTACAGCGTCACACCATACAGGGCCTGGGTCACCGAATCGTGCAGTTCCCGGGCCAGCCGCTGGCGCTCTTCCAACGTAGCCACTTGCTGGGCCTGCTCGTACAGCCGGGCGTTCTCGATGGCGATGGCCGCCTGGTGGGCCAGGGATTGGAGCACCGCCAAGTCGCTCTCGTCGAAGGCGTTCAGATGGTCGCTCTGGACATGTAACACGCCGATAACTGCTTCCTTCGTCTTCAGGGGCACAGCCAGCTCCGATCGAATCTTGCTGGCCTCGGGCAGGGAGTAGTATCGCGGCTCTTGGCTCACGTCGGGCACCAGGAGAGGCTCACCCGTGCCAGCCACCCAGCCGGTGATTCCCTCCTGACCCACCTTGAGGCGCGGGGGCTGAAATCCAGGGATCTCCCAGACAGCCCCGGCCCCTGCCCTGAAGATCAGTTCATCCCCCTCAGTCAGGGCAATACCGACCAGGTAGTATCCCAGAGTCTCCTTCAGCAAGCGGGCGATCTCCCCCAGCAACTCATCAACGGCCAGGATGGAGGTGATGCGGCGTCCCACCTCGCTGATGACGCGGAATTCCTCTGCCCGCCGCTGCTCGGCCTTGAAGAGCCGCGCGTTCTGGATGGCAATGGCTGCTTGATGGGCAATGGATTGGAGCACCGCCACATCGCTCTCGTCGAAGGCATCCAGGCGATCGCTCTCGACATTGATCACGCCAGTGACTTTCTCTTTGACCTTGATGGGTACAACGAGCTCTGAGCGGGTTTCTGTGTCTGTTACCTTGATGTAGCGTGGCTCTTGACTCACGTCGGGCACCAGGAGAGGCTCGCCTGTAGCGGCCACCCAGCCTGTGATGCCCTCCTTGCCTACTTTGAGGTGAAAGCTCTCGAACTGGGAACCCCAATTTCGTCCTGCCCTGGCCTTAAAGACCACCTCATCCTCTTCAACCAAGCCGATTTCAACCAGATAATAGTTGAAAGCTTTCTGGATCAGCCCAACCATTTGGCCCAGCAACTCGTCAATGGCCAAGATGGATGCGGTGCGGCGACTCACTTCGCTGATGACACGGAACTGCTCCGCCCGCCGCTGTTCAGCATCGAAGAGGCGCGCGTTCTCGATGACCAAGGCCGCCTGGTTGGCCATAGCCAGGGCTAGCTCCCCCTCATCAGCGGTAAAACGACGCTGCCTCGGCTGCTGTGTCCCTAACTGCATGGCCCCCAGCCTCCGCCCTCCCACCTCGATGGGCACCACCAGGGCCGATTGGAGGTCCAGGATATGGGGGGGGCTCAGGTGCGGATCGGAAGGTACATCCTCGACGATCAACGGCTGGAGGGACTCGAAGACCGTCCGTCGCATCCCCTCGCTGGGGGAGAATTCCGCTTCAGCGATGGCGGTGGCCACTTGGTCGTCCAACCCGATATTGGCCGCCGGCCTCAGCGTCCCTTTTCCCTCATCATAGAGGAAAATACAGCAGCAATGGACGTCAAAGACGTCAACGGCGTATTTGGCCGTTAGGCGCAGCACTTCGTCCAAATCCAAGGTGCCGCTGATGAGCTTGGCCATCTCCGCCAGGAGGGTGGCCTCCTGCCGCTGCTCGCTCTCCGCCTCAAAGAGCTGTGCGTTCACAATGGCCACCCCGACCTGGTGGCCGATGGAGCTGAGCAACTGGACGTCTTGGTCATTGAATTCGCGATAACCATGGGTCGCGGCAAACAGGGTGCCCAGCACTTTCCCCTTCGAACTCAGGGGGACAATGGCCACAGAGCGGAGCCCTTCCTCCTTGACCGCCATGCGGGTGAGCCGAGGATCTGCGGAGACATCTCTCACCACCAGGGGCTGGCCGGACTGGGCCACGCGGCCGGAGAAGCCCTCCCCCACCTTCAACCGGTCAATCTCGGCCACGACCTGGGGACTGAACCCCCGCTGGGCGACGACAGTCAGGAATCCGTCTTCTTCATCTAGGAGATAGATTCCCCCAGCTTCGATCTCCATCATTTGCAGTGTCTTGTCCAGGGCATCTTTCAGGATCTCATTCAGGTCCAGGGATTGGCTCACCACGGCGGCAATGGCGTTGAGAGTCGCCAGTTCTTTGGTCCGGTCGGCCACTCTCAACTCCAGGTGGGCGTACGACTCCTGGAGTTGGGCCGACATCAGGTTGAACTGCTCGGCCAGCTCTTCCAGTTCGTCGCCAGTTGGCGCGCTGATCGTCTGGCCTAAATTGCCCCCGGCCACCTCCTGGGCAGCGCCAATCAATTCCGCGATGGGCTTTGTGATCCGTCTGACCCCGACAGTGACAATGAGGGTCGGCACAATCACCCCTAACGCCAGCAGCAAGAGCAGAATTTGCCTGTAGCCTTGACTGGAACGGGTCAACGCAGCCCAGCTTTCCTCGGCGACGAGACCCCAAGGGGTGCCCGGCACCGGGGCAAAGCTGGCGACAATGTCTCGGCCCTCGAAATCGTGGGTACGGATGGCGTCCCCCTTCCCACTCAATACCTGTTGCACCACCGCTTGCTGAGAGACGTCGTCTGCAATCTGGCTGGCGTCTGTATGGTAGATCACCCGACCATGACCATCCACCAGATAAGCACTGCCGCTCTCCCCCATGCGAAGCTTGACGATATCTCCGTAGAAGGTGCTGACGGTCGTTGCGCCCACACGAAACATGCCGGCTATGGTTCCCACGAATTCGCCTTGAGGGCCTATGATGGGCACGGCAACGACGATGACTTCCGCACCACCCGGTCCGTCGGCCACGATGTCCGAGAAGACCGGCCCCGGTGAGCTCAGCATCTGGGCGCGAAGCATCTGGCGATAGTAGGCACGGTCCGACCAGTTCTGTTCCAGGACTTCCGGACGCTCTGGTTCGGCGGCTACGACCGTCCCAAAGGTATCGAGGATCAGCACGCCAGCGTCAAAGACCGCCAAACGGTTTCGGGCTCCCTTGAGGGCGTCACGTTGGGCCACCGGGTCATTCCCATAGACATCCGATGTGCGCGCCTCGGCGTCGAGGAGGTCGGTGTGCTCCTGCAGTGCCGCTGTGAACTGGCCGGCCGCGAGACGGGTCAGGTCCCGGTTCCGTTCAATGACTAGGTTCTCCGTCACATCCTGGTAGGCGTAAAAGATCACCACGGCCACCGCAACCAGGATGATCGCCGTGGGAACGAAGGACCAGGCTATGATTTTGGTGCGCAGGCCACCCCATCGGATTGCGGGTTGTTTGTTCACTGTTTATTGTTCCTCATTCCACAATTCAGTGCTGGGCCTCTTGGATCCGCTGACAGGCATCCTTCATCTGCTCAACCGAGGCCTGACCCAAGGTGAAAGTCTCCTCCCATGCAGCGTAGGCAATTCGCTTTGCATCCGCCATGTTGGCAAAGATCTCGGCCGTCACCGAGTAGCCTTTGATGTGGCCGTCCGCAAAGGCGGCGATATCCGTATCCCAGGCTTTCTCCGGGAACTCGTCACGGATAAAGCCCACCCACTCATCCACCAGGGAAGCCCGCGCCGGCTGGAGAAAGTTGGCGCGGGCCATGGCCTGGCCGTACTCTTTGCTGATGAGGAACTTGACCAGTTCCCAGGCAGCTTCGGGATGCTTGGTCCCGGCATAGATGCCGAAGCCATCCGTCGTGGCCAGCGTCGCCCGACGAACCGGCCCTGCCGGGAAAGGGGCTACCCCTACCCGGAAGTCGGATCCGGTCAGGATGTCCTTCAGCGCCCAAGAGCCATCTTCTACCATGGCCACCCGTCCGGTTATGAAAGCCTGACGTGTTGACATGTTTTGCACATCCAAAGGAGTGGCCATCACTCGATCGTCCCACATACGGGCTCGGATCCATTCCATGACCGCCATGGCTTCGGGCTCGCACATGCGACACTGGCTGGGATCATCGGGATCCACGAAGTGACCACCCCAGCCGTTGACATGCACCTGAATACGGTCCCAGGAGATGTCCAGCATACTGCCCCACAGATCGGTTCGGCCATCGCCGTCGCGGTCGTGGGTGAGGCGCTTTATGACAGCCAGATAGTCGTCGTGGTCCCAGCTTTCATCCGGGTAGTCCACGCCGTATTCGTCCAAGAGGTCCTTGTTGTAGTAAAGAGCCAGAGCGCCGTGGTATTTGGGTAGGCCGAACTGCCGTCCATCTGGGGTGGAGAGGGCACTGTACTGCGCCGGATCCCAGTCGTCAATGGTGGCCTGGTCCAGGTCGGCCTCTACATAGGGGCGCAGGTCGAGGGTGTAGCCCATCTGGGCCCACATGGGAAAGTGGGTGCAGCAGCCCTGGAAAACATCCGGCGCGGTGCCGGCCTGCATATCGGCCAACATGGTTTCCGTCATGTCAGCCGGGTCGGGGACGTAGAAAACGCGGATATTGGGGTGGGTGGCGTGGAACTGTTCCAGCATTTCCTGGGCCATCGGGGGGAACCAGTCCGTCCGCCAGTCCTGGTAGACAAGTTGCACCTTATCACTCTGAGGGGTGGTTTGGAACCGGAGCGGGGTGCAGGCGCTCAGGACAGTTCCAGCGGCTGCCGCCCCCACCAGGCGCAGGAACTCTCGCCGGGAGAGCGTTGGCGAGTCAGCGCCCACTGGGGCATGGTCCTCGTTCTGGCCATTCAGCGCGCTTTTCAACGTATAGCCTCCTTAGCTCATTGGCCTGCTTGATGTGATTCGGCGCACAGCCACCATACGAACTCTGGCAAAGTGCCGCTCACTACCTGGGTAAATCCTTCGACCCTTCGATTTCGCCCCTCGACTCTGCTCGGGACGAGCTCAGGACAGGCCTGTTGGCGTTGTCGTGCTAATAGTTTACCACGCCTCCGTGAGTTGTCAAGCTCAGGCGGCTCGCACAAAATATCCCACTCCTGCCCCTGCCTGTGGCGCAACGGTGCCGTTTGTGCTGCAATGAGTGGCGCTTGCTTTCCGGGAGCCGTTCCGGTATAATGTTAGAGTGAGGAAATCATGCCCGAGTTACCAGATTTGGAGGTGATCCGCGAGTTCCTGGCTCCATGCATCGTGGGCGTACCTATCGTGTCGGTCCAGGTGCGCCGGCCTACCGTGGTGCGCAACCTGCTGGGCGGCGACTTGGCCAACCATCTGGCGGGTCGGCGATTCACCAGTGTGGGCCGGCGGGGCAAGTTCCTGCTCCTGTCTCTCGATGGCGGAGCCACACTGGTCGTCAATCCCATGCTGGCCGGGCGCATCCGCTATGGCGAGCCGCTTCCTCACCATCGGGCCCGCGACGCCCTGGTGCTACGCCTGGCCGGTGGCCGCGAACTGCGTTACCACGACGCCAAAGACATGGGGAAAGTGTACCTGACCGATGACCTGACCCAAGTCCCGGCCTTTGCCAGCCAGGGGCCGGAGGCCACGGATCCAGATCTGACCCTGGAGGTCTTTCGCCAGCGATTGCGCCAGCGCAGGGGCGAAATCAAGGGGGTGCTCACCGATCAGACCTTCGTGGCTGGCATAGGCAATGCCTATGCCGACGAGATCTGCTGGCGCGCTGGCCTCTACCCGTTTCGTCGTCGCCCCAGCCTCACCGACGACGAGGTAGCGCGGCTCCACTCGACCTTGCAGGCCGTGCTCGCAGAGGCCATTGAGACGCTCCGCGCCCGCATGGGCGACGCCATTGACGTGGAAGTGCGTGATTTCCTGGCGGTGCATGGCAAGGCTGGTCAGCCGTGCCCACGCTGTGGCAGCTCTATTAGTGAGGTGAAGCGGGCGCGCCGGGCGACGAATTTCTGCCGTACGTGTCAGCCAGGGCTCATGATTTGCAGAGGGTAATCTAGTTGAACACGAAGCGGAGGGCCACAAGATCGCCATGCCCTACGTCATCAGGGCAGCGGCTAGGATTTCATTCGGTCACCCTCTCCCCAAATCATTATACCATTATACGAGGAGGAAAGAAGTGATGCGATTCAAAATCTTTACCCTGTTGGCCTTGCTGGCCATTCTCCTGGGCCTGACGGCATGCGGCGAGAAGGCAACACCCACAACGACAGCCACCGCGACAATGGCTTCCAAACCGCTGCCAGCCAAGGGTATCAGCGAGAAGGCAACGCCCACAACGACAGCGACTACGACCGAGCAGAAGCAGATCGCAACCCCAACTGAGACAGCGCCGCCGCCACCGCCTTCCGATCTAGAGAAGCTGTTGATTGACGTATTCGCCCCGCAACCAGGAGAAAAGGTGCTTGTCATGAGCGATCTGCCTCATGGAAAGTGGACCGATAATGAAAGATGGGCAGATCGGCGAGAGATGGCCATAGAGTGGCACTCGGCCTTCCAGCAACTGGGGACCAGGCTGGGGTTCAGTGTGCATCCTCTGCTCACCTATCCAGCTACTGGCGCTCACAATGGGCCCTTGCCGGAGGGGGGAGAGATGGACGGTCAGCGGATTCGTTTTGAGGAAATCCTTGCCGACACGAACATAGTCGCCGCTCTCACAGAGTACTCGGCCACAGCCCCATTGATCGAGTTCAGCCAGGAATTGCCCAACTTGAGGGTTGCCAGCATGCCTGGGGTGGTGAGAAGCATGGAGCAGACAGCCCTGGCAGCAGACTATAGTGAGGTGGCTCGCAAGAGTCATATCTTGGCCGCCAAGCTTGACCAGGCGTTGGGTGCGGAAGTGGAATTCTCTACAGGGCACCGGATGTACTTTGATCTGCGAAATCGCAAAGCTGAGGCCGATGACGGTCAGCTTCACGCTGACAAGGAAGGTGTACGCGTCATCAATCTACCCAGCGGCGAGGCCTATATCGTTCCTTACGAGGGGGAATTGGAAGACCAGCCCAGCCAGACAGAAGGCACGATCCCCATGATGTATGATGATGAACTGGTGTTGTTGAGGGTGCAGGAGAACCGTATCAGCGAAGTAATCGGTGACAGTTCAGAGGCGGCTCAGATACGAGGCTACATTGCTATGGACGAAGCACGCCGTAATATAGCTGAGTTAGGCTTGGGCTGTAACGATAAGGCGATCATCTCTGGGAATGTCTTGGAGGACGAGAAGGTGCTTGGAATGCACTGGGCCCTTGGCCGTAGCGACCATATCGGGGGAACCGTAGGCGTCGCCGATTTCAGCGATCCGGCTCATGTCGTGCACTGGGACATTGTGTACCCCTTGGGTGGTCCTATTGAGATCGCCAGCCTCGTTCTGCAATATGAGGATGGGACGAGCGAAGAGATAATCAGAGATGGTCAACACACGATATTCTAGCTACAGGGCCTCGCGCCTCCCCCCACTTGACGCGCTGCGCGGCCTGATCATGGTCTTGATGGCCCTGGACCATGCCAACCACTTTATCGCCCAGCAGCACTCTTCAGGCGAGTATTGGGGAGGGCGGTTTCCAGTTTATCACGACGCGCTCCCTTTCCTTACCCGCTTGGTGACCCACCTGTGTGCGCCGGGTTTTTTCTTCCTGATGGGCGTCGGTATGCTGCTGTTTGCCCATTCCCATCGGAAGGGTGGCTGGAGCGAGTGGGCCAATATCCGGCATTTCTTGATTCGCGGCGGGCTGTTAATTGCTTTGCAACTGCTGGTCGTCAACCGCGCCTGGGAATTATCTGCGGGAGGCTGGGCGCTGGAACTTTACATCGGCGTATTGTTTGCCCTGGGCGGCACGATGATCCTGGGCAGTCTGCTGCTGTGGCTCAAGCCAGAGTTTCTGCTGACGTTGACTGCTGCACTGGTTTTGGGCACCGAACTGCTGACCCCCGACCCCAGCCGGTGGAATCGGGCCTTCCAACCGCTCAGCCGTCTGCTACTGGTCCCCGGCGGGAACCTTGATCTGTGGGTGAATTACCCGGTCCTCCCTTGGCTAGAACTGGTCACTCTGGGCATGGTCTTTGGGCATTGGCTGGTGAACGATCCCCGGAGAGCTTTCGAGCGGGCGCTCAGGTTTGGAGCCGCTTTCATCTTGGCCTTTCTCGTGCTCCGCTCCCTGGATGGCTTTGGCAACATCCGCCCACGGGCGGGAAACACCTGGGTTGATTTCCTAAACCCGGTCAAATACCCGCCCAGCATCACCTTCAACTTGTTGACCATGGGGATAAACCTGCTCATCATGGGGTTGTTCGCACGGGCTAGTGATAAATTGCGGCGATTCTTCCAGCCGTTGATCGTGTTTGGGCGGACACCGCTGTTTTTCTACCTTTTCCACCTCTTCTTATATGCTGGACTCGGCCTTTGGCTGACGCCCAACGGCACCAGTATCCCCAAGATGTACCTTTATTGGCTGCTGGGCCTGCTGATTCTCTACCCGCTATGCCTGTGGTACGGGAAGCTCAAACACCGCCAGCCAACCAATTCGATCCTGCGGTTTTTCTAGCAGCCTGTCGGGGTAAGCCTGCGGAGAGTTCTGGGAGGGTATGTCTCTCCAGCAGGCTGCTAGGAGAGGGAGTTAATGAAGTACAACATTTGTCTTAGATCCCATACGATCAGTGTGGAGAAGGACCGCCTTTCGGGCGGTCCTTTTTGCGTATGGCAAATCCACCCTTTATCCGATGACAGCGAGGACTTTTTCTGATATACTGGAGGTGAAAGTATCCCCCCATAGGGCATAGGAGGTGAACGATGAACAACCTTGTCATCGTGCTGACAATGTACGCCACTTATCGAGCCGACGCCTTGGTTGCCGGCGCCGATGCTTTCCTGATCAAGGGATGTCCGGCTGAGGAACTATTGGAAGCAATCTTGGACTATTAGGAGGAAAAGCGATGATGTTCAATCCACATCTGGTACAATGGCTGAGAGAAGAGCGCGTGAGAGATGCAATGCGCGAGGCGGAACAAGCCCGGCTGATCCGGGCAGCCAGAGGTCCCAAGAAGTTGCGGGGATGGTGGCTGCCGGTGGCGTTGATCCTCAACAGCCCGGTGGCTCTCTTCATGCGACCGCAGAGTTGATGAACCACGCTGCTGGTTTCTGTCAATCGCATTCCACAAGGAGGCTGAGAATGAAAGAACGTGTGTTGATCGTATTTGGGGTGTTGGCTGTGGCGCTCAGCACCCTGGGTTGTGTGTGTGGAGGGATAGACTTCGGAACAGTGCGTTTGGGCGAGGTGGGGGCAGTCCGTGGTTCAGGCAACGTCGTCGAGGAAACCCGCAAAGTGAGCGGTTTCACCGGCGTCGAACTGGCCACTTTGGGCAACCTGACCATCGAGTTGGGCGAGCGGGAGTCGCTGCGCATCGAGGCCGAGGACAACCTGCTGGAGTACTTTGAGACCGAGGTGCGCGGTGAAACTTTGAGGATCAGGACTCGAAGCGGTGTCTCGCTGCGCAACAGGCGGCCGATTAACTACTGTCTGACGGTCAAAGAGCTGGGCGAGATCGTCATCTCCTCCAGCGGGGACGTCAAAGCCCCAGATCTGGAGGCCCGGCGGTTCTCAGTGGTCATCAGCAGCTCCGGGGACTTGGAGATGGGAGATTTGGAGGCTGATACGCTCCAGGTGAGAATCAGCAGCTCGGGTAATATGCAGATGAGAGAGTTGCACGCCGACAGGATTGAGGTGACCATCACCAGTTCGGGGGACCTGGACATTGCAGGCGGTGAGGTCGAGGAACAGGACATCACCATCACCAGTTCTGGTGCATACCGGGCCAGGAATCTGGAGAGTGCCGAGGCCGAGGTGCATCTCACCAGCAGTGGTTCGGCGACCATCCGGGTGCGCGAATACCTGAGGGCCAATCTGAGCAGCAGCAGCGATCTACACTACATCGGCAATCCCGAGGTGGACAAGACGACGACCTCGTCGGGTGACGTCGAGCAAATCGGCGACTGACACCCTCATTGAGGGAACAGCGCTTGAGAAGCAACTGCGAACGACCGGAAGAGGGCCTTCAAGGAAGCGGTTTAGGATGCTGAAACTGTGGATGGAATACTCCTGCCACGCCTGACAAGGTGAGCGTTACACGGTTGGGACAAGGAAGTGAGGGTTCTTCTTCATAAGATATGCACCTCTCCAACGAAGTGGGTGGGAAAATGGCTCTTTCCACGACAGGTCACGAAATATAATTGTCGGCTCCTCGTGGGAAATCTGGTACAATACCAGGGGTCCAACATCACACGAAGGAGCCGACGTCATGTATTGTATCACATTCCATCTTCAAAAGCGCGCCATCTATCGCTGTCTTTCCCTTCTGCTGCTCATCGGTTTGTTGCTTCAAGCTTTCACTTCTCTTGAGAGTTGCGAGGCGTGGGATGAGGCTCTGGTTCCCTGGGCGAGGAAGTGTTGGTCTCGTGGTCATCGACGCCTCGTCGCTCTCAACTGTCTTGACTTGTTGAAACGGCGGGGGTGGGTGCTGTTCTGCCGTCTGGGTTTGATGGCAGTCCTGCTGGTGTGGGGCGGATGGCCGCGACGCAGGTCTCTGTCCTGGGGGTTGTTGAGTCTGCCGCTGATCGACGCTCTTCTGTCCCTTTTGCTTCTGTTTTGGCCAGACGTGCTGAAAAGGCGAACTTATCCGTGCTTGGTGTGCAAGGTGCACGACGTCTACCTCCTGATGCTGAGGGTGCTGTTCAGTGAGGGGCTGTCGCACCCCAAGGATGGACGCTGGTTGTTTCTGGTGAGTGGTTGTGTCCAGGTCGCCGACGGTGCCTGGGCGCGGGGTGAGATAGAAGAGGACGGCACCTGGCGTCTGGAGATGAAGGGGCACTTTCTTCACCTAGAAGCCCAATGGCTTTTTCGAGGAGCGCATCCTGCTGGTTCTTCTGCGTCAGTGGCGCACGCCCCAGAGCACGTTCAAGCGTCCTTTCCTGCGCCAGGAGTGGCTGGCTGAGTGGTTTGGCACCAAGCAAGAGTTGATCAGCCCCGCTGGCAGAGATACGTCCGCTAGGGGGGAATGGACCAGCTCAAAGGAAAGTACGAGACTTGGATTCTGACTCCTGAGATGAGCCGAGCCATTCTGGACATCTGGGTGCCCAACTTTTGGTTGAGCGCCCGCCGGGTACGGGAGCGATTGCTGGCGGAGGGGCACATCGCCAGAGCCAAAGACATCTCCTTGCAGAGTATCTGCGAGGTGGCCCGGCAAACCGGCTTCGCCGAGGTACGTCGCCTGCTGCGCCAGATCTTCCAGTTCACCGCCGACGGTCCCCAGTGGCGGGACAAGGTGCTGCTGGAGCGTCTCTTTGAACTCAATGAGGTCTTGATGGCCAGGCTTCAGGCCGGAGAGGGCCTGACCCCTCAACTGACCCTGGAGGTGGAAACCCTGAAAGAGGCCGTGGGGATACCCATCAGGCCCCCGAAAAAGCCGTTGCCCTTGGCCTATCGCCTGCAACGAGCCCTCTTTGGCCAGTGGGAGGAGATAGATGATGACTCGGTGCGTTGCCCCTACTGCGGCTCCTCTCCGGTCTCCCGCAAGGAGAACACCCCTCGCACCAAGAAGTATCGCCACCATGAATGGGGGGAATGGCGTGAGACGGAGGGCTATCGCTGCTACTGTCTCAACCCAGCCTGTGACTGTCAAACTTTCACCCATTACCCTGACGGGGTGTGCCTTTACTCCTCCTGGACGGTGGATACCGTCATCTGGGAGGTGATGGTCTACCTGCACCCTGCGTACCACTTATCGTCGGGCAGCCGATGTGGTGGGCGTCTCGCACATCACCCTGTGGCGGTGGGCCATGGCCGTGGGGCAGCAAGCGCTGCCTATCGCCACTCTGTTTGGAGTGGTGCGTTCCAGCGGAGTGGTGGGCGTTGACGAGAAATGGGTATTGGTGCCCAAGAATGATAAGCCTGAGGGAGAACGCAGACGCTGGATGTACGTCCACCTGGCGGTGGACGTCTTCACCTATGACTTGTTGCATATGGACATCTACCCCCACAATGGCAAAGCTGAGGCTCGGGCCTTCTTGCAGGCCCTCAAGGCCAGGGGGTACACCCCCCGGGTCATCATCACCGATATGAATCAGGACTACTTCGAGCCCATCCAGGCCGTTTTCCCTGGCCACAACCCATCACGAGTGCCTTTTCCACGCCTTGCAGTGGGCACAACGGCTGGTCAAGGATGCCTACGGCAACAACTACGCCGAAACCCACCCCAAAGCCGTAGCCCTCAAGAAGCAAATCTACAAGGTCTTCGATGCCAAGACCAAAAAGACGGTCAACAAACGCTATCGGAAAGTGATGGCCTTGAAAGAGGAGTATGTGGTCCAGATGCCCCAAGCACAGCGCATCTTCGACCATCTGTTTGAATTGACCTATCGTTTCACCCCTTTCGCCAAAGACAACCGACCGGTGAAAGGGCGAGAATTGGACATCCGCGGCAGGTGTCCCTTGGAACTGGCTGGCTATGACATCAGCCAGATGCCCATCGCCCACATCCTGCGCGGGCAACTCCTGGGCTGGCCGCCTGAAACCCTCCAGCAGCTTGTCCCAAATGTGTAACGCTCCCCCACAACCGCTTGAGAAAAGCGCGTTAAAATGGTATAATGTAGGTAGCCGGAAAGGCAAAGAACGGCTGAACTCATCATCAACAGGAGGGATCAAAATGAGTCTAAAAGGCAAACGGGTAGCAGTCCTGGCTGAGGATACCTACCAAGATTTGGAGCTCTGGTATCCCCTGCTGCGCATGCGTGAGGCGGGGGCCGAGGTCAAAGTGATCGGCACAGGCAGCGCCGAGACCTACACCAGCAAGTACGGCTATCCGGTGACGGTGGACGCGGCGGCTGACGAGGTCAAAGCGGCCGACTTGGACGCTGTCATCATACCCGGTGGGTATGCTCCCGATCGGCTACGCCGCTATCCCGCCGTCCTCAAGTTGGTACGCGAGGCGTTCGAGCAGGGCAAAGTGGTGGCCGCCATTTGTCACGCTGGATGGGTGCCGATCTCGGCCGGCATCCTCAAGGGGAGAAAAGCCACGTGCTTCTTCGCCATCAAGGATGACGTCATCAATGCCGGGGCGACCTATCTGGATCAGGAGGTGGTGCAAGACGGCAACCTCGTCACCTCCCGCACGCCCGATGATCTGCCTGCTTTCTGTCGAACCATCATTGCTGCTCTGGAAGGCTAAAACAATGAAATCATTCAGCGTCAAGTTCAGGGGAGTACGTGGTGGCTATCCGATGCCGGGGCCGGGCACGAACCGCGTCGGCGGTAACACCACCTGCCTGGAAGTGCTGGCCGGTGGGCATCTCATCATCATTGACGCTGGCACAGGCATCATTGGCCTGGGGCGGGAGATGATCGCTCAATATCGGATTGACCACGTGCCCATCGTGATTACCCTTCTCTTCACCCACACCCATCACGATCACATCCAGGGTTTTCCTTTCTTCGGACCGGCTCACCTGGCAAACAGCACTTTTTACATCTTTGGCCCCAAGATGCTATATGAAGACCTGGAGGCAACCCTGGCCAAGGCTATGCTGCCACCCTATTTCCCCCTCGACATGGAAGAACTGGCGAGCATGAGATATGTGCGCAACCTCCGAGAGAGAGAGATGCTCGCTCTGAGCCACGGCTGGGCCGAGCCCCGGGTGTTCAACGCCTACCGTGACAAGCCAGAGCTACCCGCCGAGGCGGTCAAGGTGTGGCTTATGCGCAGCTATGCTCACCCGCAAGGAGGCGTCTTTGTCTACAGGATTGAATGGCAAGACAAAAATTTGGTCTTTGCCACCGACACCGAGGGCTACTACGATTTGGACAAGCGCCTGGCCCGGTTTGCCCGTGGCGCCGACCTGCTCATCCACGACGCTGAATACACCGAGGAAGAATACCTGGACGCGATGGATCCCAAGCAGGGGTGGGGTCACAGCACCTGGCAGATGGCGGTGGAAGTGGCCAAAGCCGCTGAGGTCAAGCAATTGGCCCTGACCCATCACAACGCCTGGCACGACGACGACTTTTTAGAGGCAGTGGAGAAAGAAGCGCAGGCCATCTTTCCAGCGACCATCCTTGCCCGTGAGGGCCTCATCATAGAATTGTGAAAATGGAAGCAAACAAAACGGGCCTCTAACAAAGGCCCGTTCGGATTTGGTTGTCTTCTCAAGTAGCGGACTGAAGGCTCATCCGGGCAGTAGGGCTGGGCTCTTTTCTCACTGGCCGTGGTTGCCCTCCTTCCCCGTAGATGCGCCAAAGCTAGGAGCCCGTGATCCGCACCCGCAATACTTTCAACGCCTCCAGGGTGTCCTTCAGCTTCCTCTCCATCTGCTCTAGCTTTTCCCGCTCGGCTCTCACGAAACGGGTATAAGGGGCGATGGCCTCTTCCAGGCGGTGCAGGCTGTGCACCATCTCCCGCTCGAATTGGGTGGTCATGGAGGCCATCAACCGGCCTTTCATGTCCTCGATCTTGGCTCGCAGGTCGGCTTTGGCCCGTCGCCGCTTGGCGGGGATGACAAAGAGACCCACAGCGGCCAGGACGCTGGCCGTCAGAATGCCCGTGAGGTCGGCGGCTGTGGAACTGAGAGCGAGGGTCAGCAAGGTGCCCAGGCCGACGGCTCCCACCTCCAGCAAAGCCGTTCCAGCCACGGCTGCCTGCACCGACTCGGCTATCTCCCTGGCCTCAGCCTCCTTGTCATAGCTGGCCACCACCTCCTGGGCAGCCCGCCCCACAGAGTCCAAAAGCGCCTGCCGCTTGTACTCGAAAGGCTCAATGGGGGTGCCGATGACTGCCTCGTGACGTGTCGCCCGCCGCTTGTCTAAATAGTCCATCACCGCCTGCCACTGGCGCAAGTCTCTGTCCACCAGCCAGTCAATCAGCTCCTGCACCTTGGCCTCGATGCGCTGGGGCGTATCGGCTACCACCCTCTGCTCAAAGCCCCGCCGCACTCGCTCGGCGTCAATGAGGTCAAAGACCTTCTTCAAGCGGACAGTGTTGTCAAAGAACTCCATCCCCCGCGACAGCATCCCGTACAGGATGTTCTCCATGTCACTGAGGCGAAATCTGAAATCCTGCCTCATATCCTCTTGGTAGAGATCGAGTTGGCGGTCTATGTTGTCAATGGTTTCCAGGTCCTCCCGAAGCATATCCAGGCGCTCTTTGACCGCCTCCCAGTACTGGCTGGCCAATCGCTCGGCTATGCCAAGGGGGTTCAGCAGCTTGAGCCGGATACGGCTCTCCTGGTCCAGGGTCTCCAGGATGTAACGCTCCAGAGGAGCAAAACGGCTGGCCTCCCAAAGGCGGTCCCTTTCCACACCGTCAGCGACCGTCTTGGCTTGCAAAGCCAGCCTGGCTGAAAGGGGAAAGACTTCCGGCACAAAGCCCAAAAGGTTCTTGGCGTGCTCGGTGATAAAGCCCACCACCTTTTCCACATCGGCCTCGCCTTCCAGGATGTCAATCTTGTTGAGGACAATGACTACTTTCTTACCCCAGTTGCGGATGCGCTCCAGGAAGACACGCTCGCTCTCGGTGAAGGGGCGGTCGGCCGAAGTGACAAAGAGGACCAGATCACTGCGCGGTACAAAGTCTGTGGTGATCTCTTCATGGTGGCGTATGATGGCGTTGGTGCCTGGGGTGTCCACGATATTGATCTCCCGCAGGAAACCCACCGGGTAAGTGGCCACCGACACGAACTCTTCTTTAGGTTCCGTGGCTGCCTGATCACCGTACTTGATGATGTGAACCTGGGTCGTGGTGGGCGTCACCCCTTCGGCCAGGAACCGCTGGCCCAGCAAGGCATTGATGAAAGCTGATTTGCCCGAGTTGAACTCGCCGACGGTGACCAGGAGGAAGAGTTCATCGAGCTGTAAGATGGATTTCTGTAGGGTTGCCAGGTCTTCGGGGGCAGTCTCGAAACGGGCCAGGATCACGCTCAACTCCTGAAGCCTCTGCCGTTCCTCCCTGACCAACTCTGTTTGTCTTTCATCCAGGACAGTACGCAACATTTGATCTCTCCAATTCTGCCTCAATGCCCCTCGCTGACCGAGCGTCGCCGGCTGGGGCGCTAAAAAGTACCTGGGGCACCTTATTCGGCACTTTCATGGACGCCCTTCATCCAAAATGCGCCGCCGCTGGACAGGGGTCAACTGCCCGTCGGGGGCGACGGCGGCAATGGCTGGGGGAATGTCCATAACTGTTTCTCCACGAGCATTATATCATAGCTGGCATGAAGGTGCAAAGTCACTTTGGAGTGGAGCGCCGCACCGAGAGCAGACTCCAAACGATCAGGCCAAGCCAGGTCGCCAGGCTGACGCCCAGCCCCACTTTCCAGGCCAGGGACGCAAAGACGAAACGCACCCGGTGGGAGCCCGGCTCCAGATGGACAGCCCAGAAGGTATAGTTGGCCCGCCGGATGATCTCCTCACGACCATCCACGTAGGCCCGCCAGCCGGGGTAATAGACTTCGCTGAGCACCAGGTAGCCCGGCGCAGCCACGGTCACATCGAGGAAAATCTCGTTGGGTTGATAGCTGACGATGTTGACCGTTTCGGTTTCGTTCGTAGGCAGGACATCGTCGCCAGCGCCCTCCAAGACGACCAAGGCAGCCGGATCGAAATCGGGCTGATGGATGAGGCCGAAGGCGTCCTCGTGGTCAGCGGCGATCCGAGCCTGGTGAACGAGGAAGGCACGGGGGAAAGCCCTGGTGTTCAGATAAATGTTGACCCCAGGGTCGCCCTCAAAGACAGGGACGAACTTTTCCCAGTCCAAGGTCACCCCTTTGGAGCCGACCACGTACTTGGCATTCAAAAAGTCGTAGAGGGGCGACGAACGACTGCCCATGTGCTCCCAGTAGCGATTGTAATCAGCCAGAGTCAGGGGATTGACCACCCCCCAGACGTCGTGGACCCCATGCAGCAGGCTGAGATCAGGTTGCCAGATCTCCCAGACGTCGGTTCGGGTGTCAATGCGGTAATAGCCCGAGTCGGCGTGGAGGAACTCGACAGCGGCAGGATGGTGGAACCCAATGGTAGGGTCCTGATGGCCCAGATCAACGTAGGCCCCCGTGCTGGCCAGGTCAACGGCGATCAATCCCACTGCTAAAAGGCCCAGAGCATTCCTCCGCACCCAGCGGTGACCTCTCATCCAGAGGATGCCCAGGCTGGCCGCCAGGAAAAGCAGGAACAGTGCCACGCTGTCAACGGACATGGAGGCGCGCCAAAAGACAATGGCATCCTTGCTCTGGGCGTCCAAGATGGCAAAGTAGCCAAAGGGCGCAGTCAGCAGCGCCGTCCCCACCACCACCCAGGGGGCCATTCTCAGCAGGCGGCGGTAGACGATTCGCTGGCCAGGGTCTAGGGGCCGCAGCAGCGCGTCCAATCCCAGAGCAGCCAACATAGCAAGGGAAAAATCCATCAGGTAGACAAAGCGGGCCGGCGCGCGCAGCCCCTCAAAGCCCGGCACCCAGGGGTAGAGCCAGCCATGCAGGATGCTGTAGCTTCCCAGTGACAGGAGCAGAGAGACCACGGCCAGCCCCAGGAGAAAGCGGACCAGGTTCT
>Ga0180437_10004887_pt1 | contig 18732 bp, 13 predicted proteins | sample SS_ome_4_FD_132410 | JGI IMG/M metagenome (GOLD analysis project Ga0180437, IMG submission 132410) | Hypersaline lake sediment archaeal communities from the Salton Sea, California, USA - SS_3_D_1 metaG | ecosystem: Environmental > Aquatic > Non-marine Saline and Alkaline > Hypersaline >... | reverse complement strand
TCGGCCAGGGAGGCGTCCCGATTCCAAGGGGGATCGTCAAATCGATTGTTTTCATCAATGCATCTCCTGTGTCAAGAATAAATATATTTATTAATTAGCTGCTGTATATCGTCGATATTTACTCCACTACCCTGGCCTCCAGCATTGCCAGGTAAACCTTCTCGGATGTAAAGGGCGGGCCGTCCATGCGGACACCAACCGCGTCGTAAATTGCATTGGCAATTGCAGGGATAGTCGGGACCATGGCATGCTCCCCGATGCCCCTTGCCCCCCAGGGGCCGTCATCCTGGGGCACTTCCACAATCATCGCCTGGATATCCTCGGGGATATCGCTGGAGGTAGCAATACGGTAATCAACAAAACTTGGGTTCTGGGGAATTCCATCTTTTAACATTAAATCTTCAAAAAGGGCTGAACTGAGCCCCTGCACAAAACCGCCTTCCATCTGGGCCTGCACCAGTTCCGGGTTGATAGCTCTGCCGACATCAAAGGCAGCCGCGCCCCGGATAACCTTCACCCGGCCGGTTACCAGGTCCACTTCCACTTCAACCGCCTGGGCACCGGTGGTGTAGTGCACCACTGCTCGTTCCCCCTGCCCCGTCTCCGGGTCAAGCCCGGTAACATAGGTGGGCATAAAACTGCCGCGCCCGATAACCGGACCCCCAACCCAGCCCTGGCCGTCAGGTTTCGGCAGTCCATAGATCACCAGATTCTTCAATGGGATTTCGCGCTCGCTGAGGTAGGACACCACCACGCCATTGATAATATCCAGTTTCTCCAGCTCTTCGTCCCAGGCCTGGGCGACGGTCTCAAGTATCTGGCGGCGGGCATCTTTGGCGGCGTTGACGATCGCGTTGCCCATGCTCCAGGTCAGCCGGCTGGCGACAGTCTGCCACTCGTAAGGGCTGTAAAGGGTATCAACCGGGGTTGCAACCCGGACCCAATCGTATGGAACACCCAGAGCAGCGGCCGCCATCTGGGCTGCAACCGTAAAGGTGCCCTGACCGATGTCCTGGCCACCCACGCCGACAACCACCTTGGCATCCTCAGTAAGCTCAACCCAGGCGCTGGAACCCGCATTGGGCGGCATGGCGGGCGCTTTCCACATCAATGAAATCCCTTTGCCGCGCTTTTTATCCGGTCCCTCTGGTGCAGATGGCGCTCCCCAGTTGATCGCCCGGGCGACTTTATCGATGCATTCCGGGAGCCCGGTTGGGTGCATTTTGCTGCCTGTCACCAGTATACTGCCTGTCTTTATGCAGTTTATTCGCCGGAACTCGACCGGGTCGAGCCCGATTTCCAGGGCCAGTTCGTCGATACACTGCTCAAGCCCGGCATGCATTTCAGGCATTCCAAAGCCTCGCATCGGCCCGCCCACCGGGTGATTGGTATAAACGCAGTAACTGTCCGTCCTGACATTCGGCACTTCGTACGGCCCGCTGCTGCTGTATCCGGCGGCGCGGGTGACATTGACTCCATACTCAGTGTAGGCGCCTCCACCCCAGTAAAATCTATTCTCCATGACCAGCAATTTTCCGTTTTTGTCGCAGCCCATCTTGAAGTGGGCAACCAGCGCCTGGCGGACAAAAGCGGTGTAGAACTCTTCCTCCCTTGTTAACAGCAGTTTCACCGGGCGGCCTCTGGTTTTCATGGCAATCGCAACCGCCAGGGCTTCCATGCTCACCCCGGCTTTGCTGCCGAAACCGCCGCCGACATAGGGTGCGATCACGCGGATATCGCTCTGTGAAATCCCCAACCCCTGGGCGATCAGGTTTCTCTGCGCAAACGGGGACTGGGAGCTGTTCCAGAGGGTCAGCTTGCCTTCCCCGTCCATCTGGGCGGTCACAGCATGCGGCTCGATCGGCACGTGCTGAATGTGCGGGATGCGGTATTTGCGTTCGACCATAGCCGCACAGCCCGCCCATGCGCTGTGGGCATCTCCCTTGCGGATCTTAAAATGGTTGGAGATATTGCTGCCAGGCTTTGGCAGGATAAAATCCGCCACCACATAATGGCCGAGGTCGGGGTGGATCAGCGGCGCCTGCGGTCCCGCCCCGATTTCCGGGTCAGTCACCGCCTCCAGAACTTCATATTCCACATCAATCAAATCGAGCGCCCTCTGGGCGGTCTCCTCATCTACTGCGGCTACTCCTGCAACCGGGTCGCCCACGTAGCGAACCCTGTCCCGGCAGAAGATATGGCGGTCCTGCAAGTAAAGCCCCATATAACCGGGAAACTCTTCGCCGGTTACCACCGCTTTTACACCGGGCAGTTCCCACACCCGTTCCGTTTTTATGGAAAGGATGCGGGCATGTGGGTGGGGACTGCGCTTGATGCGGGCATGCAACAGCCCGGCCCCAAATTGAATATCATCGGCAAATAACGCCGTGCCGGTCACCTTTTCGCGCCCCTCCAGGCGGGGAACGCTCTCCCCAATTGGACTTGGAATTACGGTCGTGTTGTCTGTCATGTTATTTTTCTCACTCAACTATAAACTGGCTGCTTGTTTGATACCGTCAATGATGCGGACATAACCCGTGCAGCGGCACAGATTGCCAACCAGGGCGTCCTTAATTTCATCTTCGCTGGGATTCGGGCTGCGTTCCAGCAGAGCATGGGCGCTGATCAGGATTCCAGGGGTGCAGAAACCACACTGGACCCCGCCGGCATCCTTAACCGCTTCCTGTACAGGATTTAGCCTGCCGTCCCGCGCCAGCCCCTCAACGGTTACGATATCTGCGCCGTCACATTCCGCCGCTAGGACCAGGCAGCTGTTAACCGGTTCACCATTCATCAACACCGTACAAGCGCCGCACTCTCCGGCATGGCAGCCATTTTTTGTTCCGGTCAGGGTAAGTTTCTGGCGCAGCATACTTAAGAGAGTCAAATTCGAAGCAACTTCAAGCCGTTCCAGTTCGCCGTTTATTTTCAGAGTTATCGTGTGGTTTGCCATAATATTCTCCGAGAGGGAATTGACTGTGAAAAGACTGATTACGCCGCTTTAAGCGATTTCCAGACCGAAAGCAGGGCCTGTTGGGAGAGGTTACGCACCATCATTTCGCGGTAGCGGGCGCTGGCGCGCACATCCGAGATTGGGGAGCAGGCTTCCTGGGCAATACGGGCGGCTGCGGCAATCCGCTGCTCGGTAACCTCTTCCCCAGAAAGGAATGATTCCACCTCTTCCACCACCATGGGTACCGGCGCGACTGAAGCGAGCGCCAGCCTGATCCGGTAGCCTGATGGCCTACCCCTGTCGGGGTAGCCAGCAGCAGTCACGCCGACAATCGCCAGGTCACTGGCCTGGTTCCTACCCAGCTTGATATACCTGCTAACAAGCCCTTCAGGAGGGGGAGGCAGCTTGATCGCGGTCAGGATGTCGCCGGGCTCCAGCTTGGTTTGCCCCGGTCCAAGGAAGAAGGAATTCAGCGGCTCAGTCCGGAAACCCCGCGACCCGTGCACCTGCAGGCTTGCATCCAGCAGCAGGCAGGCGCCGATCGTATCACCGGCTGGAGAGGCGTTGCAGATGTTACCTGCGATGGTAGCCCGGCTGCGCAGCTGGTAGCTGGCGACCCTGCCGGCGGCTTCAACCAGGAGCGGGTAATGTTCCTGGATGATTTCCGAACCAATCACCCGGTTCATGTCCACTGCCGCCCCGAGCGTCAGACCCTCTGCCGGATCGAAATTGATTGTGCCCATACCGTCCAGTTTTTTTACGTCCACCAGGTATTTGTAATCGCCAAAGCCATCGCGCAGGCGCACAAAAATATCCGTGCCTCCCATAAAGGGGCGCGCCTCACCCTGGTGTTCCGCCAGGAAACTGCTCGCTTCCGCCAGTGATCCAGGTTGGATATAATCGAAACTGGGAAGTCCTGGATGTACATTTATCATTGCTATGAACCTCCTGCTCCATAAATCATGTGGTTTTATCTGGGATAGAGGTTATTATATTCGCTCCGGGCTTAAAATCAAATATCGAACTTTCTAGAAATTCAGTTTTGACAATTGCCAACCCTACAATCCTTTTGTATAATGTCCCTTGAAAGTCAACAACATCCTATCAATGTCTTTTGAAATTAAATTTTGCTCAGGTAAGAATATGCATCGAAATGCAGAGCCATGGGGGCTATCACAGAATAAATAACTTCAGAACAGAACTATCCATTCAGGCATCCAACATTGGTAAAAATGAAAGAACCCAAAAACACGACCAGCAGACAAAAAAGCCCTTTGGAGGGTTTGCGGGTGCTGGACATGTCACGCGCCCTGGCGGGTCCCTACTGCACGATGATGCTCGGGGATATGGGCGCGGACGTGATCAAGGTGGAACGACCCGTACATGGCGATGAGAGCCGCAACTGGGGCCCGCCGTTTGTCGGGCAATCCTACGGCCCTTACCCGGGCGAATCGGCCTACTACATGGCGGTCAACCGCAGCAAGCGAAGCCTGGCGGTAGACCTGAAGAGCCCTGAGGGGCAGGAAATCATCCGCAAAATTGCCGCCAGATCGGATGTGCTGGTGGAAAATTTCCGGACCGGCTCACTCGAAAAATTGGGTTTGGGTTACGAAGACATTAAAAAGGTCAACCCGCGGCTGGTGTACTGCTCGATAAGCGGATACGGGCGCACCGGACCGTATAAAAACCGGCCAGGATACGATTTTATTATTCAGGCTGAGGGCGGCATTATGGGCGTCACTGGGCCGGTGGAAGGCCCACCTTACCGGGTGGGTGTATCGATTGTGGATATCACAACCGGCATGTTCGCCTCCACTGCGATCCTGGCAGCCCTGCGGGCGCGCGATGAGAGTGGGGAGGGACAGCTGATTGACCTATCCCTGCTGGATTCGATCGTCGCCTTGCTGGCGAATGTGGCCTCAAACTACCTGGTAGGCGGGACAGAACCAAAGCGGATGGGCAATGCCCATTTCAACATCGCCCCTTATGAAGTCTTCCGGGCCCGCGACCGCTGGATCACCCTGGGCGCTTTGAACGACCGCCAGTGGGGGATGCTGTGTGATTTTGTGGAGATGCCGGAATTAATGGACGACTCGCGCTTTGCAGAAAACCACAGCCGGGTGGCAAACCGGGAGGAGTTAGCAGAGATACTCAACCGGGTCTTCTCCACCCGCGATGCGAAAGTATGGCTTGAAATGCTGCAGGAAGCCGGCATCCCAAGCGGTCCGATCAACACGGTTGAAGATGTCTTCAACCACCCTCAGAGGGAAACCCGGGAACTGGTGCAGTTTATTGAACACCCTACTGCTGGAAGGTTGGGTTTCCCCGGTTTTCCCTACAAGTTTTCAGAGACTCCCGCCCAACTGCATCGCCCCCCTCCCATGCTTGGCGAACATAATGAAGAGGTGCTGGTTGAACTACTGGGATATTCCAAACAGGATTTGGTTTCGTTGAAAAAAGCGGGAATAATTTAACAGGATAAGTATATGAAGAAAACAACATGTGAAATTCGCTCCGGGGCATATTATGACTCGGTAGTGTTGATGCAACTGCAGCGTTCTCTGGCCGAGCAGGATGGTGTTCTGGATGCGGGCGTTGTTATGGGTACCGATGCCAATAAGGATCTCCTGGCACAGAGCGACCTGCTTGCACCGGAAGCTCAAACCGCAGGCGCGGATGATATGGTGATTGTTGTCCGCGCTGAGAACCAAACCGCTGCCCGGTCAGCATTGGAGAAGGTGGATGAAATGCTTTCAGCCCGCAGCAAAGGCGAAATCGAGGCTGATTACCGCCCGAAGAGCCTTGAGACCGCCTTCAGAATGCTGCCTGAAGCACAATGGGCGCTGGTTTCCGTCCCGGGACGTTACGCGGCGGGCGTGGCGCGCCAGGCGCTCGACCTGGGAAAACACGTTTTCCTTTACAGCGATAATGTCGCCCTTGAGGATGAAATTGAGCTAAAACAGACCGCTTCCCGCAAAGGCCTGCTGGTTATGGGACCGGACTGCGGTACCGCGATCGTCAATGGGGTTGGACTGGGTTTCGCCAACAAAGTCCGTCATGGTTCGATTGGAATGGTGGCGGCATCCGGGACCGGGTTACAGCAGGTAAGCGTGCGGATACACCAGTTCGGCGCTGGCATCAGCCACGCTCTGGGAACCGGCGGGCGCGATGTTTCCGAGGATGTAAATGCGATCACCGCCCGCCAGGGAATTGACCTGTTGAACCGAGATCCTAACACCCGGGTGATCGTCCTGGTATCAAAACCGCCCTCCGCAGGGGTGGCGGATGGCCTGGTTGAGGCTGCCCGGCGGATCTCCAAGCCGGTCGTGGTGGATTTTATCGGCTACGCTTCCCAGATCCGCCAGGTGGACAACATCACCTTTACAACCACATTTGACGAGACCGCCAGGGAAGCAGTCAGGCTTGCTGAAATGTCGGGGGTTCAGGGAAATAGAAAAGATTTCAACATCGAAAATTTCGCCCCCACTCAGCGTTACCTGCGAGGCCTTTTCTCGGGAGGCACCCTGGCGTATGAAGCTCTGCTGGTTCTGCAGGACTACATCCCGGCCGCGTATTCAAACGCCCCTCTGGACAAGAAATACCGCCTGGAAGATTCACTTGTCAGCCAGGAAAATACCATAATCGACCTTGGGGAGGACGAATTCACAGTAGGAAGGCTGCACCCGATGATGGATAACGATCTGCGCATCCGGCGCCTTGAGACCGAAGCAAACGATCCGGAAGTCGCTGTCATCCTGCTGGATGTTGTGCTGGGATATGGGGCACATCCAGATCCGGCCAGCGAACTGGCACCCGCCATAAAGAAAGCTATCGCTACAGCCCACCAGGCTGGCCGGCGGCTGGAGGTTATTGCAGTGGTCTCGGGAACGGATGAAGATCCGCAGGATATGCAGGTTCAGATCGAAGAACTCGAGAAGGCAGGCGCGAAAGTGGAAACCAGCAACGATTCCGCCGCTCGCCATGCAGGCCGGTTGGTGCGCGCCCTCATACAAACAACCAGCCAGCCGGAAGAAAAAGACTTAAAAATGGTTGACCCGGCGGTTTTGAACCAACCGCTTGCAGCGATCAATGTTGGCCTGGAATCATTCTCCGAAAGCCTGCAGGCGCAGGGCGCCAAGGTCATTCAAATGGACTGGCGCCCTCCAGCTGGCGGTGACCAGAAGATGATGGACATACTGGAACGGTTGAAAAACAAATCGTGAGGGATTTGGATGCGAGAGTTTACGGCTGCCTGCGTACAGATATCGATCACCCCGAATGAGGTCGATGCGAATATCCAGAAATGTATAGCCTGGCTGGAAAAGGCTGTCCAGGTACATAAGGCTGAACTGGTGGTTTTTCCGGAAACAGTGACCACCGGATACGAAACCGGTTTATCCCCGGAAGAGCTGTGGGACCTAGTGGATGAAGCCCCTGGTCGCATAACGTACGATATCCAGGAGGCAGCCCGGAAGCTGGGTGTGTATGTAGCCTGGCCTACTTACCGGCGCTGTGGGGAGCGCGGGATGGTATACAACTCGGCAGTACTGATCGACCGGCAAGGCGAAATCGCCGGGATCTATGATAAAACCCACCCAGCGCCATGGGAACGAACCGCCGGGGGGGGCTGGGCTCAGGTGGGAACACGGGCGGATGTGTTTAAAACCGAGCTTGGCGATATCGGCATGATTATCTGCTACGACGGCGATTTTCCCGAGCTTTCCCGTTTGCTGGCGGTCAAAGGCGCCGAGATTATCATCCGGGCTTCCGCCCTCCAGCGAAGCTATGACATCTGGTACATCACCAATTCCGCCCGGGCTTATGACAACCATGTGTACGTGGTGGCAAGCAATCTGGTTGGACCGGATGCTTGCGGAAATTTTGGCTTCGGGCACAGTATGATTGTCAACCCGATAGCCTGGCGCCTTGCACAGGCGCGTGGAACCGAAGAGATTATCTCAGCCAGGCTGGACCCTGATCCAATGCGCTACATCACCCACGGGAGTAAAACCCTCCAACCGTTTGACCACCTGGAAGACCGTAACCTGGAACTTTACGGTGAGATCCTGAAAGAAGCCCGGGCGCGCTTTAAGCCGGGTAAACACTTCCCGCAGGATAAATGAGGTTTCATTAAACAAATATCAGAACAGCATTGATTGATTTTATATAGAGTATTGAGAGGGATTATGGATATCGAAAAAGCAAATGAACAGGCAGTCGAACGGATGATGCAGTCCCGACCGGTTGTAGTAGGTATGGGCAAAGCCCTGGAGGTAATTCCCGGAATGCAGGAGGATTTACTCCTGCATGCCGGTCCCCCGATCACCTGGGAGCGCGCCTCCGGACCTATGCGCGGCGCGATCACGGGAGCATTGATTTTTGAAGGAAAAGCAAAAGACGAATCTAGTGCCAAAAAACTGGTCGAGTCAGGCGCGATCAAACTAGAGCCATGCCACCACCACCAGGCTGTCGGCCCGATGGCAGGTGTTATCTGCCCATCGATGTCGGTCTATATCCTTGAGAATAAAACCCACGGGAACAAATCATACTCCAATCTGAATGAGGGCTACGGAAAAGTGCTGCGCTACGGCGCGTACAGCCCGGAAGTGCTGGATCGTTTGCGCTGGATGGAAGAAGTAATGGCCCCGGTTTTAGGCAAAGCAATAACCCTGAGCGGCGGAATTGATATGCGCGCCCTGCTGTCTGAATCGCTCCACATGGGTGATGAAGGCCACAACCGCAATAAAGCCGGGTCGATCATATTCACCACGAGGCTGGCGCCCTTTATCACGCGGGCAGCCCCAAACAGCGAAACGGCGGCCGAGATCATCCAGAACCTGGCTGACAACGCGCTGAGTGTTTTGAACCCGGTGATGGCGGCTTGCAAAGGGATGGTGGACGCTGCTCATGGGATTGAAGGAAGCACAATTGTTAGCGTGATGGCCCGCAACGGCACTGATTTCGGGATCCGGGTAAGCGGTCTGGGAGACCGCTGGTTCACTGCGCCGGTTGCAGTACCGCAGGGACTGTACTTTCCGGGTTTCACAGCCGAGGATTCCAGCGGGGACATCGGCGACAGCACCATCACCGAGACTGCCGGCATAGGCGGTTTCGCAATGGCGAGCGCCCCGGCGATTGTGACGTTCGTGAGCGGCACGCCCAGAGACGCAATGAACGCGACTCTGGAGATGTATGAAATCTGTTCAAGCGAACACAAATACTTCACCATCCCACCGCTCGATTTCCGGGGCACTCCAACCGGTATCGATATCCGCAAGGTGGTCGAAACAGGCATCACCCCGCGGGTAAACACCGGGATTGCCCACAAAGATGCCGGGGTTGGCCAGGTGGGAGCAGGACTGGTACGGCCTCCAATGGAGATGTTCCAGAACGCGCTGGTGGCGTTTGCAGAAGAATATGGCTATTAAGGATTGGGGCTTGGAGATTAGTATCCAATACCTGTCTTACGAGGAGTCATAAATGGAAAGGGAAGAATTTATAAAGACGTTATCTGAAGCAAAGTTATTTGACCTGACCCAGGGCTGCAGCATATTTACACCACCCTGGCCCGGAGAAAAGGCTTTGGAAATCCATTTCTTCAAGAGGGTTACCGGAGCATATGGGGGCGGCCAAGGTGCAAACGGCCAGATATTAAATTGGTCAAATACGGTGGGAACGCACATTGCAGGAGAAACCGCTTTCCACTCCGGAGGGCGCTCCATCTCCGAAATACCCCTGAGGGATTTATGCGGCCAAGGTGTTGTGGTCGATATCTCCGACGCAGTTTCAGATTACAGCCTTTATACCCCAGAAATGATCATGGAGAGGGCGCAGGTCAAAGAGGGCGACATCCTTATCATCAACACAGGTTACCACAGGTATTCCTGGGACCAGCCCGACATCCCCAACCCTGACGCCCAGGGCGGGGTGGAATCAAAGGAATTCGGATTCCTGGTGCGGCATCCCGGACCCTCACCTGACTTTTTCCAGTGGGCGCTTGATAAAAAGCTCAAAATGATCGGGGTTGACTGCGGGTGCGCCGAACACCCCATGAACACCAATATCCGCTACATGCATGCAAACGAATTCGCCAAGACGGAAGCCAAACTCAAAGAGAATTACGGGAAAACCTGGGATGAGATGTTCCCCCAGGATGAGTACTACCAGATGACCCATATAAGGATGCCAAAAGCGCACCTGCTGCTGGCTGAATCAATTGTGGGCGAGATCGACAAACTAAAAAACCAGCGTGCCTGGGTACAGATTTTTCCGATCCCATTTATGGAAGTTGAGAGTTCCTGGGCTCGCGCCTGCGCTTTACTGCCTCCGGATGGAATGCCTGAAAGCGCTTTTTTTGAGTTAATGGATTCCGCTGAGATGCTTGACCTTACGATCCCCTTCAGCGTACAGACGCCCCAGTGGGCAAACTATGTGCCCCTTACAGTCACTTACACCAAGCGGGTCGGCGGGCAGTATTTTGGGATGGGCAGAAACGGCTCGATCTGCAATGCCAGCATCCATCTGGCGACCCATATGGACGGCGAAAAGCACTTCTGGCCAGCTGGAAGAACGATCGGTGAGGTGCCCCTCGATCACTGGGTTGGCCCTGGGGTAATCGCTGATATTTCTCACCTGGTAAGCGACTCGAGCGTATACACTCCTGAGATGATTGAAAGCGTAGTGGATGTACGCGCAGGAGATATTCTGATATTAAAGACCGGGTGGTATAAATATGGCTGGATCAGCCCTGATTCGGACGAGTTCCGCTATATGATCAAACATCCCGGTCCATCGCCAGATTTTTCTGACTGGTGCGTGAAAAAGAATATAAAATGGCTGGGAATCGACGCGGTGAGCCAGGACCACCCAATGAACACAATCCAGCGCCTCTGGCATCCGAAGACCTTTGAAGAGGCCAACCGTAAACTTATAGCCGATTTCGGTAAGGATTGGGATGAAATGTACCCGCTGGACAAGTATTACCAGGATACCCACCTTAACCTGTTTCCAAAGGAAATTGTACACGCGGAAAACCTGGGAAAGGACATCGCAAGGGCTGATAGTGGGCGATACTACATCGGCTGCTTCCTGCAAAAAGGAGTGGAGATTGCTTCAATGTGGGGCCGCTTTATCGCCTGGAAAGAAAGCAGTTAGAATTCAAGAAGACCTGTAAATTGGTAAATATACGCCAGGCCTTATTCGCCAGTAATGGAGAACGAGTAAATGAAACCAGCCCCGTTTAAATACGTAGCGCCCAGCTCGGTTGACGAAACTGCCGGCCATCTGGAGCAGCATGGATACGATGCCAAACTGCTTGCCGGTGGACAAAGCCTGATCCCAATGATGAACTTCCGCCTGGTACAGCCGGAAGTCCTGGTGGATCTGAATAATATCTCCGAGCTGTCGTATATCCGCCTGGACGATGACGGCGGCGTCCGGATAGGAGCCATGACCCGCCACTACCAGGTAGAACGGAATCCGATAATCGCAGAGCATTTACCGCTTTTGTATGAAACCATGCCGCACATTGCAACAGTCCAGATACGCAGCCGGGGCACTTTCGGCGGCAGCATTTCCCATGCGGACCCCTCTGCCGAGCTGGCAGCAGTCAGCATCACCCTCGATGGGCAGTTTAAACTCCTGTGCAAGCGCGGCGAACGGTGGGTAAAGGCAAATGACTTTTTCATCGGAATGTTCACCACCGTTCTGGAAGCGGATGAGGTACTGGTGGAAGCCCGCTTTCCAAAAATCCCGGAACGGACCGGGTGGGCGATACACGAAGTCGCCCGCCGGCCTCACGACTTCGCCATGGTAGGGGTTACAGCCTGCCTGACTCTGGATGGGAGAAACCGAGTTCAGGATGCCCGTCTTGTATACCTGAGTGTGGGAGAATACCCGGTCGAGGCTGTCCAGGCGGAAGCCATTCTCAAAGGACAGGAACCCTCCGATGAGGTTTTCGCGGCTGCTGCTGAAACAGCCGCAACCCAGGACACAGACCCAAGCAGCGATATCCACGCTTCATCAGATTTCCGGCGACACCTTGTTATTGTATTAACCAAACGAGCTTTGCGAACAGCCTTTGAACGAGCGATAGATAACAGCCAGTAGAGAGATGGATATGAATGATCACGTTAACGTCTCAATTCTATGCAACGGAAAGAAGTATGAACGGATGGTCGAACCACGTTTACTGCTGAGCGACTTTTTACGCCATGAACTTGACCTGACCGGCACCCACGTCGGATGCGAACACGGAGTATGCGGGGCTTGTACAGTATTACTGGATGGGCTGCCTGTTCGCTCCTGTCTGATGTTTGCTGTGCAGGCAAACAGCCACGAGGTTACTACTGTAGAGGGATTGGGGACGCCGGAAAATCTGCATCCCATCCAGGAAGCGTTCTGGGAAGCGCATGGACTGCAGTGCGGTTTCTGCACTCCCGGATTTTTAATGACCCTTGTGCCGTTCCTGAAGGAGAATCCCAACCCGACCAGGGAGGATATCCGCACAGCTATCTCGGGGAATATTTGCCGCTGTACTGGCTACCAGCACATCATCGATGCGGTTCAGTTAGCTGCTGAAAAAATGTCTAACCCATAGGATGGAATCCAGGAGCCAAATTGTGACCAAAAAGTACCTCGGACAACCGATAACCCGCAACGAAGACCCAAGACTGTTGACAGGGCAGGCGCTCTTTGTTGACGACGTTGACATGCCGGATATGCTGCACGCTGCCTTTCTACGCAGCGATTACGCCCATGCCCGCCTCAAGGGCATCGATATTTCCACCGCCCTGGAGAGGCCAGGGGTGGTTGCAGTTTACACCGCCGAATCGATGGGCGCTGATTGGGAGCCAGGACCGCCCCTGGTGTCGCCGCCCCCAACCGTGGAAGATGTGGTTTTTAATTCGCGCCGGCAGGTGCCCCTGGTAAAGGATAAAATCCGACATGTGGGCGAGCCAATCGCGGTTGTCATCGCCGAGAGCCGCTACATTGCGGAAGATGCGGCTGAGGACATACTGGTTGACCTCGAACCGCTGGAAGCGGTGATCGACCTGGAAGCCGCTCTGGAGCCCGACAGCATCCTCATCCACGAAGACCTGGAGTCAAATCTGGCCGCCCAGCTCGTACAAAACAAGGGCGATTACCAGGCTGCCCGTGAGCAGGCTGAACTGGTAATTAAAAAACGGTTTATCATCGACCGGGGCGCGGCAGCCGCGATGGAAAACAGGGGGATTGTGGCAGACTGGGATGTCAAAAGCCAGCAGTTAACTGTATGGGACACTACCCAGGCTCCGATACCCATCCGAAATGGGCTTGCCGCCCGTTACGGCCTTTCCGAGCACCAGGTCAGGGTGATCGCTCCCTTCATTGGCGGCGGTTTCGGCCCAAAAATGATGATGTTCTATCCGGAAGAACTGGTCATCCCCTGGGTTGCCATGAAACTGGGCCGGCCGGTTAAATGGATCGAAGACAGGCGCGAGAACTTTTACGCAACCACCCAGGAACGAGTACAGTACCACGATGCGGAAATCGCTTTAACCAGGGAAGGGCGCGTGCTTGGCATCAGCGACCAATTCCTGCACGATACCGGCGCCTATGACCCGTATGGCCTGACCATTCCACTCAACACCCAGAGCCACCTGCTGGGTGTGTATGATATTCCAAATTTCACATCCGAAATTAAGGTTGTCTTCACCAACAAGGTGCTATCGACACCGGTACGCGGCGCCGGGCGACCGCAGGGGGTGTATGTGATTGAGCGTCTGCTGGACATGGCCGCGAAAGAACTGGGGATGGATAAAGTCGAAATCCGTAAACTGAACTTTATCCCCCCGGATGCATTTCCCTACGAACAACATTATATTGACCAGGCATTTGCGCCATTGATCTTTGACAGCGGTAATTACAAACCGGCGATCGAGAAAGCTGTAGAATTGATCGGGTATGAACAATTTATTACAGAAGATCAGCCGCGTTACAGGGCTGCAGGGCGCCACGTGGGGATTGGGATTGTCGCATTCCCAGAAACAACCGGTGTTGGACCCTATGAAGGTGCGAGGATCACCATTGAGCCCAGCGGTAAAGTCAACGTGGCGACCGGAGTTGGGACACAGGGCCAGGGCCACTTCACCACATTCGCCCAGATCGTCGCAGACCAGGTGGGAGTAGATCCCCGGAATGTGAACCTGGTAACCGGAGATACCGCTGAATTCCACTGGGGCACGGGCACGTTCGCAAGCCGCGGAGCGGTGGTGGCTGCCAATGCCATCCATGCCTCAGCCATGGCCGTCCGCAAAAAAATCCTCGAACACGCCAGCAAACATTTTGGAGCACCTCAGGAAGAGCTGGAGATTGAAGACGGGCAGGTAAGAGTATCAGACTTACCGCGCATGTCCATCAGCCTGGGCGAACTGGCAGAGCTGGCCAATCCACTGCGGGGCGCGGTGGAACCGGGCACTGAACCCGGCCTGGAAGCGACGGCATACTTCGGCCCCAAATACGGCGCAACTGCATTTGGTGTGCATTCCATGATTCTTGAAGTGGATATTGAGACAATGACTGTGGATATTCTGCGCTATGTGATTGTAGAAGACTGCGGAACCGTGTTGAATCCCCTCATTCTAGAAGGCCAGATTCACGGCGGAGTATCCATGGGCATCGGTAACGCTTATTATGAAAAGCTAGTTTATGATGAGAACGGCCAGCTGCTGAACGCCTCCCTGGCCGATTACCTGATTCCGACTGCAACTGAAATGCCCCATATTGAGATCGAACACCAGGAAACCCCCTCGCCTCTCAACCCCCTGGGAAGCAAGGGGGTTGGAGAGGCTGGAGCGATCCCAGTGCCGGCGCTCTTTGCCCAGGCTCTGGAGAATGCGCTTTCTGATTATGATCTTGAGATCAGCGAAACGCCGCTCAGCCCAAACCAGCTCTATGAACTGCTGAAAGGTAGAAGTTAAAATCCATAAGGAGAACAGGAAATGAAACTGGAAGGAGAATACACATTCGATGGTCCCCGCGAACAGGTCTGGGAGCTTGTGCGTGACCCCGACGTGCTGGTGACCGCCCTTCCGGGAGCAAAAAGCCTGGAACAAACCGGGGAGAACGAATATGAAGGGGAAATGAACCTGAGAGTAGGACCGGTGGCGGGGGTCTTTGCAGGACGCCTGGTTGTATCGAACGAACAGCCTCCTGAGAGCTGTACACTGGCGGTGGAGGGAAAAGGCAAACAGGGCTTTGTCGATGGCATCGGTCATGTTAACCTGGAAGCAGTTGAAGATAACAAAACCCTTATGAAATATGAAGGTGATGTTCAGGTAGGAGGAAAACTGGCGAGCGTAGGGCAGAGGCTGGTTGAAACAGCCAGCAAAAGCATTATTCGCCAGGGTCTGGACACCATGAACAACGCGCTGGTAGCGCGCCTCGAGGCTCAGCAAACAGGGGAAAAGATGGAATTCACACCGCCATCTGAAAGCGAGTTTGCCGTATCGGTAGCCAGGGACATGGCTGGCGAAGCACTATCTTCCAAGGCGTTTAAATGGATAATCGGGGCAGTTGTTATTATAATTCTGATAATTATCCTGGTAATAATCAATCAAAATGGTCTTTAAATACTGCAAGGAGGTGAAAAAAAACAGCAACTTTTTCATTTGACTGCAGATGAGAGTAAAGGAGGTGCACAACAAAAAAAACAATAACTATGCAGGATAAACAAGCTGGAGATAATCCAGCAAATCGAACCAACGTTATTAAAAAATGGAAGCAAAAAAATCGCTTGAGTTCAAATGAAATGAATGAGATATAAGCGCAACTTGCTTCCACAAAGAGTGTATCTGTAAGGAAAGGAGAAGGAAACAATGGGCAAAAAATTAGGTCTACTATTAGCATTAGTGATGGCAGTCAGCATGCTTGCATCAGCCTGCCAACCCCAGGTAGTAACAGTCACCGAAGAAGTTATCACCACCGTAGAGGTTGAAAAAGAGGTCATCACGACCGTAGAGGTTGAAAAGGAGGTCATCACGACCGTTGAGGTTGAGAAACCAGTCGAGGTCAAAGGGGATGCAACTCTGGCGATAGAGCACTTCAGCATCATTGAGGGCACAACCTGGTCTGGCGCTCACGACCGCGCCGGCAAACGCCTGGAGGAGAAGTATCCGAATGTGGACTATGTTTACCGCGAAGAAGTCGGACCGGATCTAACCAATCCATATGCTGAAGAGTTAATCGCAGATGGCGCTGATATCGTCATTGGAAACGCCGAGTTTATGGGCATGCCCTTGAAGGATATCGCCGGTGACTACCCGGAGGTATATTTCGGTTCCATCATCGCCAGCGACCTTTCTACCGAACGCAACTTCATCCGGTTGTTCCCCAGGCAATATCAGGCGCTGTATCTGGAAGGGCTGGTTGCGGGAGCGCTGACCGAAACAGGCAGTATCGGAGTGGTATCAGCATTCCCATCGGTACAGGTCATCCGCAGAACAGCTGGATTCTACCTGGGAGTCCAGGAGGCAGCCAGATTGCTTGGCAAGGACATCACAGTATACGTTAAGTACGCCGGCGACTGGTACCTGCCCCAGGAAGAGCGAGACATCGCGGCCACCCTGGTAGACCAGTACGGCGTCGATGTAATTACCCACCAAACAGACTCTGGTTCGCCGTTGGACGTGGCCCAGGAATCAGGGATCTGGTTTGTCGGCAAGGATATGGATATCGTCGGGGAGTACGGCTGGTCGAACACCGATACCGTAGCGATCTCATTTGACACCCGCTGGGAGGTGCTGTATGACAAGATGATCCAGGACTGGCTCTCAGGCAATCCCGATCCAGAGACTGTCCTTTATCTGGGTATGTCAGACAGCATGACCCTGGCTGACGGCACCAAAGAATACACCGTCGATATCATGAACGACGGCAAGGTGGGTGTGGAAGCCATAAGCCCGGCCGCTCTGCCTTTAATCCCGGAGGAAATCGTACAGCTTGTGGAGCAGAGAAGGCAACAGATGATTGATGGCGTCTGGGACCCGTTCTTTGAGCACGCTTTCGTCAGCAACGGGACCGGTCTTGATCTGGAAGGCACTCCCATCCCCCCGGAAGGAGAAGAGGTTAAGCCTGCCGGTGAGCTGCCTACCGATGAGTGGCTGCTCTCCAAATTCAACTTCGACTTGCTGGGTATGGTGATCCTGGATTAATGTTTCCGCCATTCACAAGACTTTCCATCAAGTTCAGGAAACGTTAACAGAGTAAACGAATTAAGGCTCCCACCACCCGGGTGAAGACCCTGTGGATGGGAGCCTTAAACAAAAGCGTATTATATTAACAATCAACCTGATCAAGGTATAATTAATAATCCCCACGATAAATGCTGAAAATCGATGGTTTGCAACCTTGACTCTGGACCATATCAATACACAATCATAAAAAAAAGAGAGACGGGTGAGTAAAACACTTCTGAAAGGGATTAAACGCGGAGAAACGGTCCTGGAAGCCAGGGGAATCACAAAGCGCTTCCCAGGCGTGGTAGCAAACGACCACATCAATTTTGAGATCAAAGCCGGAGAGATTCACGCCATTCTGGGAGAAAACGGCGCAGGAAAGACAACGCTTATGAACATTCTGTTCGGGTTGTACCAGCCTGAAGAGGGTGAGATTATCATCGCCGGCGATAGCGTCCGGCTGAAATCTCCGCTCGATGCTATCGACCTTGGCATTGGAATGGTCCACCAGCACCGCAAACTCGTGTCCGCACACTCTGTGATCGAAAATATCATCCTGGGACACCCCAGGGCAGGAAAAATTCTGGACCTGAAACAGGCAGAGAGTGAGATCAATGACCTATGTGCAAAATACGGTTTCAATATCGATCTACAAGCCAAAGTCTGGCAGTTATCGGAAGGAGAGAAACAGGTCGTCGAGATTTTAAAGACCCTTTACCGCGGCGCGGAAGTTTTGATCCTGGACGAGCCTACCTCCGCGCTGACACCGATGGAAACCGAAAAATTGCTCGGATCGATAAAAGCAATGTCGAATGACGACCTGGCGATCGTCCCTTTTATAACCCATAAACTGCCAATCGTACTCGCCATCAGCAATCGAGTTACCGTCCTCAGGCGCGGAAAAGTGGTCGCCTGCATGGATACAAAAGACGCTACAGAAAAAAGCCTTGCTATGGATATGGTCGGCAGAGAGGTTATATTCCGGATAGAAAAGAAGGAGACGGTGAAGGGGGATACGGTTTTAGAAGTCGAAAACCTGTCCGGGCTGAGCGATAAAGGGGTCATGGCGCTGGACAGGGTTTCATTTTCTATCAGAGAGGGCGAAATTTTTGGGATTGCAGGCATTTCCGGCAATGGGCAGCGCGAACTTGTTGAGATTATCGCTGGACTCCGCAAGGCGCAGGGCGGCAAAGTCTTCCTTGAAGGTAGAGATATAACCGATATACCCTGTTTGGAAAGATGGAAATCAGGTATCGGATATATCCCGGCAGACCGGATAGATGTTGGGTCAATCGCCGATTTTTCACTGGTGGAGAACACCGCCATGAACTATTATTTCGACGACCTGTATTCCCACAGGGTGACTATGAATTATGGAAAGATCAGGGAACTGACCGAGGAAATCATATCTGAATACGGGGTTGCAACCCCGAATCCTGATATCCCGGCTAAAAGCCTGTCCGGTGGGAACCTGCAAAAAATGATCCTTGCCAGGGTACTCACACGCCAGCCGCGGCTCGTGATTGCAGATATCCCCACCCAGGGTCTCGATATTGGCGCAAC
>Ga0180437_10004886_pt1 | contig 18732 bp, 13 predicted proteins | sample SS_ome_4_FD_132410 | JGI IMG/M metagenome (GOLD analysis project Ga0180437, IMG submission 132410) | Hypersaline lake sediment archaeal communities from the Salton Sea, California, USA - SS_3_D_1 metaG | ecosystem: Environmental > Aquatic > Non-marine Saline and Alkaline > Hypersaline >... | reverse complement strand
GACTTCGCTCCAGAAACCCGTTTTCTGGAGCCTACAACTCAATCCATCGGCGTTGCAGAGCCGATTTGCCATCCAGAGCAGCCCCAGGGCAGGAGAAAACGGGTTTCTTTTAAGCCGTTATGTTAAAATAACGTTGTAGTGTTAGTCCAGCCGACAAAAAAGGCCCTGCGGTGTCAGCAGCACCCAGGGCGGCGACCAGGGCAGGTATACACCCCGGCAGTATTGGCATAGCAGACCAGGCCCGTTCTGGCAACATGGCCGGAACGGGCCTGGTGTTTGGTGGCAATGTGGCTTCCGCTCACCTGGCCCCCTCCGAGTTTACCGCGCTCACTCGGACTGCTCCGCTTTTGGTTTCGCGGTCGGGCTAGGGGCCAGGTGGGCAGAAGCCGGTCAGGTCATGACCATGCATTCGAGTTATCTAGATCCTCAGAATCGACTGGCTCTATTATAGCATTTCAAGGTTAGAGGGTGGTCAGCAAAAAGTTAGGAATCAGTTAGAATGATGACACGCCTGGCGTGTGGCCGACCTGGTCGGGGACGATGGTTTGGGTAACCCACTCGCTCTTGACCTCGATCAAGGACTTGCCCCTGGTCGGCTTTGCGAGTACAATACGAATGGTTAACATCATACCGTTTTGGCTTGACTTTTTCCCCATTTCTGGTATCATGTAGGCTGAATCGCGAATGAGGGCGTTCGCGATTTTATATTAGGCGCCCGGGAGGTCTTGTCAGCGGGCCAGGAGTTTGGACCATACAATGATCAAAGCATTGCTGCAAACTATGCGTCCTAAGCAGTGGACGAAGAACATTTTTGTCTTTGGCGCGCTGGTGTTCGATAAAAAGCTATTTGTACCGGAGCACTTTTTCGGTACGCTGGCCGCCTGTGTCATGTTCTGCCTGCTCTCCAGCACGGTCTATATCATCAACGATTTGGGGGATATCGAAAAAGACCGCCAGCATCCGGTCAAGCGGAACCGCCCGCTGGCGTCGGGTCGCCTAAAGCCTGCAACAGCAGCCGGCGTGGCGGCGGGCATCCTCGTCGTGCTGCTGCCATTGGCGTTTTTTCTTGACGTGGGTTTCGGTGTCGTTGCTGTGGCATACTTGGTCAACAACTTGCTCTATACTTATTGGCTGAAGAACGTGGTGATTATTGACGTGATGAGCATTGCGGCCGGTTTCGTCTTGCGCGTGGGCGCAGGTGCGGCGGTCATTCCCATAGCGCGCTTTTCGCCCTGGATCTATGTCTGCATGACGCTGCTCGCGCTCTTTATGGGTTTTGGCAAGCGACGCCACGAACTGGCTCTGCTGGCTGGCGACGCGAACAATCATCGCCGCGTCCTCGACGAATACAGCCTGCCCTTTCTCGACGAGATCATGGGCGTGGTGACGGCCAGCATTGTCATGGCGTATGCCATCTATACCTTTTCTGCCGAGGGACTGCCGTCGAATCACAGCATGATGTTGACTGTGCCGTTGGTGCTGTATGCCGTCTTTCGCTACCTGTATCTCATCCACGTGCGGGGGGAGGGGGGCGCACCTGAGGAGATTCTGCTTAACGACCGTCCGTTCTTGCTAGCCGTCACGTTGTGGGGCGTGCTGGTGGTGATCCTTCTCTACGTGGCTCCCGCACAACCTTAAAAAACCAGGATGCGAACCAACCCACTATTGACAACAACCCGTGTTTTGTGATAACATAGTAGCGATATGCCATAAACTTTTCATAATGAGGTGAGAGGGATGTATCCTCGGAGTGAGATTCTGTTTCCGCATCGGTGTGTGAAGACGCTCAAACGTTTCCGTGGGCTCCAGTGGCGGGCGCTGGTGAAAAGGATCGCAGCCTTGCCGGAGACACACGTGGACTCGTTGGCTTTTTCGTTGATGATGATCCGGTTGAACAAGTGCCTGAACTGCGACCTGGGCAGTTACAAGGCTTCTTTGGGCTGCTGTGCTTGTGCCCGCAGAGCTGTCAACTCTTTCAAGGGAAGCGATAGTCAACTGATCGACAAGTTTGAACGAACCAAGAAAGATCTGGTGGAATACCTGAACGCCACCGGAGCAGACATGACAACTTGTGAGCAACCTGAACCGGTGAAGGTGGCGATCTGAGAACGGAGATTTGTTTGTGTTCCTCGCTGTGCGCAGCGATAAACAGTCTTGAACCCGACAGGCCAGGAATCGTTCCTGGCCTTTTTGCATCCGGTTTTGAGTATCCGACACAAAGAATTCCTCGTGCCGTTTTTGACAGGATTGGCAAGATTATTACACTGGGCCGGGTTTATCAACTTTTTGCTCTCGCGCGCTTTTGAGAGTAAAATACGGGCGGAAAGTGAATGACCCTGTCTGTGCTGCGTTTTCAGTGACGTGGGCACATGGGGAGTAGCCAGGCGATGAGGAAAAGCCAGACAAGGGAGGTGCTGCGTGGCTCTGACGGTAGCTCACGCGCCGGGTAAGGTGATTCTCTTTGGGGAACACGCCGTCGTCTATGGACGGCCAGCGGTGGCTGTGCCGGTGCTGGACGTGCAGGCAACGGCGGTTGTGGAGGATGCCCTGCCGGGCTCGGGTATCACGATCGTGGCCAAGAACTTACTCCATACCTTCAATCTGTTTGACGCGCCTCGCAATGACCCCCTGCGCACGATCGTGTCGGCCACGCTATCACGTTTGGGCGTGGGCATGAAGGCGGATCTCAAGATCACGGTATCCTCGGCGATCCCGGTCGCCCGGGGCCTGGGCAGTGGAGCAGCGGTCTCGACGGCTATCGCACGCGCGCTGGGTGAACATCTGGGGCAGTGGCTCACCTCACGCGCTGTCTCTGACCTGGTCTTTGAGACGGAAAAGATTCATCATGGCACGCCCAGCGGTATTGATAACACCGTCGTCGCCTTTGAGAAACCGGTCTATTTCGTCAAAGACAAAGTGATGGATGTCCTGTGGGTGGGCGAGCCGTTTCAGGTGGTCATCGGTGACACCGGTGTCGTCAGCCAGACGTGGGTCGCCGTGGGAGACGTGCGGGCGGCCTTTGAGCAGGACCGGGAACGCTACGAAGAGATATTCGACGAGATTGGCACTCTGGCACACATGGGTCGGAGGGCCGTTGAGGCGGGTGATGTGGGAGCGATGGGGCGCTTGATGGACGCCAATCAGAAGCTGTTGCAGCTCATCGGCGTCTCTTCGCCAGAGTTGGAGGGGCTCATCGAGGCGGCGCGACAGGGCGGTGCCCTGGGGGCCAAGTTGTCCGGCGCTGGTCGCGGCGGCAACATGATTGCGGCCGTGACGCCAGAGACGGCGAGCCAGGTGAGCATGATGCTGCGGCTGGCAGGGGCACAGAATGTGATCCTGACTGAGGTTAGGTAGCAGATTGTGCAGATTGCAGATTGCAGGTGGCAGATGGCAGATGGTGGATAGCGGATGGTAGATGGCGGATTGCGGAAGCGGGTTGTGGTGGCGATCACGGGTGCATCGGGGGTAGTGATTGGCGTGCGGTTGCTGGAGAGCCTGGCGGATCACGAGGTGCATCTGATCCTGTCCGCTGGCGGCAGGGCGGTGATTGACCAGGAGTTGGGCCGGGTCGCGTTGCCGGCGAGCTGCCGCTACGAGGCACACCAGATCGGCGCGCGGTTGGCCAGTTCTTCGTTCCTGACCGATGCGATGGTCGTCGCACCTTGCTCCATGAAAACGCTGTCGGCCATCGCCAATGGTTTTGCCGACAACCTCATCGTGCGCGTGGCCGAGATCATGCTGCGCACCAACCGACCCCTGGTGTTGGTGCCCCGCGAGACGCCGCTTTCCTTGATGGCCATCGAGAATATGCGGAAGGTTCGCCTGGCCGGAGGGATCATCCTGCCGCCGATGGTGGGCTATTACGCGGCCCCCCAGACGATTGACGACGTGACGAGCTTTTTCGTGGGCAAGATACTGGATCTGTTGAGCATCGAGCACCAGACCTATCGGCGGTGGATGGGAGACGATGACGTGGAGGAGCAGGGATGAGCTTGCGGGAGTTTCTGGCGAAAGCGGAGGAAGCAGGTCATCTGGTGAGGGTGTCCAGGGAGGTGGACCCCTACCTCGAGATGGCGCGAGTGATCGACGCGCTGGACGGGCGGCCGGTGCTGTTTGAACGCGTGAAGGGCTCAGATTACCGCGTGGTCTCGGGGATCTGCTCGCAGCGCGCGTACTGGGCGCTGGATCTGGGGGTGCCGCAGGAAGGGCTGCTCTTTGTACTGGCCGAGGTCTATGCACATCCGGTGCCGCCGGAGGTCGTCGACACGGCGCCCTGTCAGCAAATCATCGAGCAGGACGTGAACCTGAATCGCCTCCCGATCCTGACTCATATGCGGGCCGACGGCGGGCCATACGTCACGGCTGGCGTGGCTGTCATCAAGGACCCCGAGTTGGGCCGCAACGCCTGTTATCACCGGCTGATGCAGGTGGACGAGCGGCGCTTTACCGGGCGCATCGTCGAGGGGCGCGGCACCCACACGGCGATGGGCAAGGTGGAGGGCGACCTGGAAGTGGCAATTTGCCTGGGCGTATCGCTGCCGGTGCTGCTGGCCGCGGCCATGTCGCCACCCAAAGGGGTAGACGAGTTGGGCATCGCCAACGCTCTGCGGCCCACGCCCCTGATCAAATGCGTCACCAAAGACCTGGAGGTGCCGGCCGAGGCAGAGATTGTGCTGGAGGGGCGGATCACGCGACAGACGGCGGACGAAGGGCGGTTCCTGGACCTGACCGAGACGTGGGACATCCTCCGGCAGCAGCCGATTTTTGAAATTGACTGCATCACCCACCGGCGCGATCCGATCTACCATGCACTGTTGCCGGGCAAGTTGGAGCACAAAGTTCTGATGGGCATGCCGCGCGAGCCTGGCATCTATGCAGCGGTGAGCAAAGCCTGCGACTGCCGCACTGTGGTCATCACGCCAGGGGGCATGTCCTGGCTGCACGCCGTGGTCCAGATCCGCAAGCGCGATGCTGGCGACGGTCGACGGGCGATCGAGGCTGCCTTTGAAGGCCATGGTTCGCTCAAGCACGTGGTGGTAGTGGACGAAGACGTGAACCCCTTTGACCCGCACGATGTCGAGTGGGCGATTGCCACCCGTTTCCAGGCGGATCGCGATCTGATGGTGATTGCGGATCAGCCGAGCAGTTCGCTGGATCCGTCGGCGCTGCACGTGCCGGGCCTCAAGTCCCGCACGGCCAAGATGGGCCTCGATGCGACGATTCCCTGGCGCACGTGGGAGGGTCGCCTGCGGTCCGAAGAGGAACGGGCAGCGTTTCGGCGGGTTGGGTATGAGGCGGTGGACGTTGAGGAGTATGGGGTGGGTTGACAGACCTTGACTGACGGGACAGTTTTTCGTTGACAGAACATAGGCTGGAATGGTATAATCTTCTATGGGGGGAGAAAGGGCAGGGTGAAACGATGCCGCAGGATGAATTGACGACACTCCGCCAGCAGTTGACCCAGAAGGAGCGCGAGCTGGAGATCATCTTGGCCATAGACCGCATCCGAGACTTTAGCGCCGACCCCCAGGCGATGCTCGCCCAGATCGCGCGCACGGTGGGGCAGCAACTGCAGGCCGATCTCTGCCTGTTGGGCGTGGTGGATCAGGCCACCGGCCAATTGGCTTTGGGCGCCGTAGAAGATAGGGCGGGCCTCTTTGCAGCGCTGGACAGGCGGGCCGTCCAAGAGATGCTGGAGGCCGCGCTGGCAGTGGATGGTGTGGCACCCCTGGCCGCCGATGCTGGATGGGGCGCTGCTGGCCTTCAGTATCTGTTGGCTTCCTCCCTGGTCGTCGGCGATGAGATTGTGGGGACGTTGCTGCTGGCCAACCGTGACTGTCCCTTTGACCAGGCTGCCCGCGAGCTCTTGGCCGCTGCTATCAGCCAGACCGACTCCGCAGCGGCGCAGACCCGCATAATCCGCAGCCTCGAGGAACGCAATCGTCGCCTGGAAGCGATCTATCAGGTGGATCGCATTCGCGATCAGACGACTGACGTCGGCGAGATGCTGTCCGCGATGGTCAACGTCGTCGCCAGGGCGGTGGATGCCGGATGTTGTCTGTTGGGGTTGGTGGACGAAGAAACGAGCCGCGTCGAACTGAAAGCTGTGGACGACCGGATGGGGCTCCTTCGCCGGCTGGGCCGGGATCGCCTCCAGGCTGCCCTCCAAGCAGCCATGGCTCTTGACGAGATAGGCGACATGGCGTTGGCCGAAAAAGAAGATGAGCCAGGCCTGAGCCATGCACTGGTCGCACCGCTGGCCATCGAAGGCCAGAAGCTGGGGGCCTGCTTGCTGGTCAACCAGGAAGGCTCTTTCCATCCTAACGAGATTGAGCTGGTGCGTGCCGTTGTCTCTCAGATGGACTCGGCGATCGTGCACGCTCGAACGTATCATCGCCTGGTACAACGCCGCCGGCAGTTGGAAGCCGTTTACCAGGTGGATCGCATCCGCGACGAGACCAACGATGTGCAACAACTCTTGTCTGCCGTCGCCAACGGGGTGACCAATGCGCTGCAAGCCGACCTGTGCCTGATGAGCCTGGTGAGCGAGGAGACCGACCAGATCGAATTGCGCGCCATAGACGACCGGAGTGGCATTTTTGGACGGCTGGACAGAGAGACGCTCCACGCCTCGCTGGCTCTTGTCATGGGGATGGACGGGCCGGGCGTTCTCGACCTTTGGCCAGAGGGGTCGTTGGCTCACTCTGGCCTGCATCATGGGCTTGGCGCGCCCCTGCGCGTGGGCGACGAGACGCTGGGCGCGCTCTTGCTGCTCAATGCGGGCCGCCCGTTCGGCTCGGACGATGTGGCGCTGCTGGACGCCGTCGTCAGCCAGACCGATTCGGCGGTCGTGCACGCCCGGACCTATCGCCATTTCCAACTGAGAAACAAAGAACTGGAGACGATCTACCGGGTGGACAGCATCCGCGATCAGATCCAGGATTTTGACACGATGCTCAATGCCGTGCTTGGCGAGCTGTGCCGGGTGATGGAGGCGGATACCGGTTTTATCATGCTCTTCGACGAGGGCGGCCAGCAGTTGGAGATCAAGGCGTCTACCGAGGATGACATTCTGTTGGCCGCCGATCAATATGCGTGGATCGAGCAGGTGGCCGACGAGTCGTTGCGTGTGGGCGATCTGGTCAGTCGAGAGGGCTTGACGGCCCAGATTCGCTCGATTCTGTGTGTGCCCCTGGTGTTGCGCGAGCAGATCATCGGTGTCTTTGGGGCCGTCAACCGTCGAGGCCCTGGTGGCTTTACCAGCGATGACAGGCGGTTGCTGACAGCCATCACCAGCCAGGTAGACACGGCCATTTTCGAGGGCCTGGACAAACGCCGCGTCCGCAGTGCCTTCGAGCGCTACGTGGGCGAAAACGTCATGGAAGAGATGCTCGGCCGCACCGATCTCGACTTTTTGGCCGTGGAACGGATGTCCATCACGGTGCTTTACTCTGACATGCGTGGCTTCACCTCGATTGCCGAGCGGACCGACCCTGGCGTCATGGTCGAAACGCTCAACCAACACCTGGGGGCGATGACCGACGTGGTGCTGGCCCATCAAGGCACGCTGGACAAGTTCGTCGGCGACGAGGTGGTGGCTCTGTTCGGTGCACCGCTGCCCCAGCCCGACCATGTCAGGCGAGCTGTCGAGACGGCACTGGACATGCAGGCGGCCCACCAATCCCTGCTGGAAAAACTGGCTGCTGAGGGCCGCGAAGCCGCGCCGATTGGCATCGGCATAAACAGCGGCGAGATGGTGGTGGGCAATATCGGCTGTGAAAAGCGGGTAGATTACACGGCCATCGGCGATGCGATGAACCTGGGCGCCCGGCTGTGCAGCCTGGCTGAGCCCAACCAGATCATCATCAGTGAAAGCACCTATCAACGGGTCAAGGACGCCGTCGAGGTCAACAAGCTGGCGCCGGTGCGGGTGAAGGGGCGCATCCGGCCAGAGCAGATCTACGAAGTCCTTGGGATGAAAGAATAGATAGAAGAGAGGGATCGACCCATGTCCCCGGCACGTCGCAATCGGCTCGTTCTCATCGTCGTTCTGGCGTTCATCCTCGCTGCCATGCTCTATGTGGCCCGGGCAGCCCTGTTCCCTTATGCCTTGGGCCTCGTGGTCGCCTATCTCGTGCTGCCGGTGGTCAATGTGCTCGATCGCCGCATGCCCCAGGCGCTTCGGGAGCGCAAGCTGTCACGCCCGCTGGCCATCGTCCTGGTCTACTTGCTCGGAACGGCCCTCGTCGTAGGCTTTGTCGCCTTCCTGGTGCCTATCATCAGGGGACAGGTGGAAGCTTTGTGGGACAACCGTGGTACGCTCGTCCAAAACGCGACGGATATTGTCACAGAGTTGGGGGAGCGATACCGCCGTGACGTCCGCGCCGACTTTCGGCAGGCGCTGGAAGAGTATCTGTCGCAGGTCTCGGGCAAGATCGGCAGCGTGATCCAGGCTGGGCTAACCCGCACGCTCAGCGCCGTGACGTCGACCATCAGCTTTGTGCTGGGCTTTATCGTCATCCCCTTCTGGCTGTTTTATATTCTCAACGACCAGGTACAAGTCTCGGCTGGGTTGCTGATGCTCATACCGGAACGCTGGGAAGCGGATGTGCGCAACCTGGTCCGCATCACCGACGACATCTTTAGCGCCTACATCCGGGGGCAGTTCTTGCTCTGCCTGTTTGTCGGTTCAATGGCCACTGTGGGCTTGATGCTGGCCGGTGTGCCTTATGCGCTGGTGTTGGGATTGGCTGCCGGGATCTTTGAACTCATTCCTTACATCGGGCCGCTGCTGGGGGCCGTGCCCGGCGTCATCGTGGCGGCGTTGGATTCCTGGACGACCGCTGCCTGGGCTATCCTGGTCTTTTTTGTCATCCAGCAGATCGAAAACCTGCTGCTGGTGCCGCGCATCGCAGGCCGCAGCGTCCGGCTGCACCCCGCACTCGTCATGGTCGTCCTGGTGGTGGGCAACGAGGCTGCCGGGTTATTGGGCATGCTGCTGGCGGTGCCCGTCACGGCTTTGATTCGCGACGTGTTCAAGTATCTCTACCTGCGCCTGTCAGACGAAATGGTCACCCCGGCCGAAGCACTCGGCCGGGTCCGTACCGAAACGGTGCGCATTGATGTGTGACTTGAGCAGATGGCGTGAGCGTCTAGCAAAGCTACGTCTCAGACCGAGGAGAGGAGTGGGACGCGGATAAACGCAGATGAACGTGGATTTTCAGGGTTTTTGTCCGCATGGCCTTCGGTGACGGAAGTGGGTGAAATTAGAGGGCGTGTTGCGTGAAAGGGGGGCACAATGATTGATCAGAAAGCTTTTACGTTTCCTTTCGAGGACGAGGAGTGGGTCAGCAAATTCGTCATCGGCAGCCTGTTCTACCTAGTCTCACCGCTTCTGCTTGGCATTCCGATGATCCTCCCTCAGGGGTACGCTTTGCGCGTTTGGCGCGACGCCGCTGCTGGCCTGTCCCCCCGCTTGCCTGCGTGGGACAGGTGGGAGGAGATGGGTCTCCAGGGACTGGTCTATTACGTCGTCATGTTTGTTTACTCGCTACCTCTCTGGCTTCTGGGAGCACTCGCTGTGGCGGTCACCGTCGGTGGTGCTCTCGCATTGGCCTCGGTCGCCAGCCAGTTCGAGGCGGAGAGCGCCTCGGCCGTCTGGCCGGTCACGGGGGCGGTCGTTCTGGCAGCCGGCATGGGTCTCATCGTTCTGCTGGGCCTGGTGCTCGTTTTTCTCATCGGTCTTGCCTTCCCCAGCGCCGTGGGTCGCTACGTGGAGACCGGGCGCTTGAGTGCGGCTTTTGAGCTGAGGGCTGTGTGGCGGGCGACGGCCGCCAACCTGAGTGGGCTGGTGGTGGCCTGGCTCGCCCTCCTGGTCATAGGCCTGGTGTTGGGCAGCGTCGTCAGTCTCGGGAGCACGATACTTTGCTGGATCCCCTTTGTCAGCACCTTGCTCATGTCGCCGGTGGCGTTCTACCTGTCGCTGGTGCAGGCGCGTCTGATGGGCCAGGTATATCATCAGGCGCAGCGCCGTCTACGCGGCACGCCAGCGGCCCCTGCTGATGCACTGCCTGAAGAACTGGTGCTCGTCCCTCCAGAACCGGTCGAAGAAATTGAGGAAGGGCCGGCCGCCGTGCCTCTTGAAAACCTGGAACTCTCGGCACGGGTGACCCGAGCTTTGCGCGACGCAGGCATCACCACCGTCGATCAGGTCGTGGAACGGCTGGCTGAAGGGGACGCCGCCCTCCTGTCCATCAAGGGAGTGGGTGTCAAAGCGCTGGAAGAGATCAGGGCGCAACTCACGGCACATGGATTCCTCGACCTGTAATTCTGCCGCCCGCGCTTTTCCTTTTCTTGGGTTTAGTGTATACTTGGTGCTGCTTCTTGAGGGGCTCCGGCAGACTTGTTGCGGCAGCCATCCTCAAGAAAGTGGCCGGTAGAGATCCCATGCCCCGAGTCATTGCCCTAGGTGACATTAACGTAGACGTTATTGCCCACATTCCTTACTACCCCCAACCCGGCGGAGGTGGCGTCGCGCGCCAGGCTCGATTGTATAGCGGTGGATCGGCTGCCAACACCGCTTTGGTGCTCGCGCGCTGCGGCATAGATGTTGGTCTCATCGCCTGCGTGGGCCGGGACGCGCTGGCAGCCCAAACGCTTGTGGAATTGACCGAGGCGGGCGTTGATGGTCGCCAGATCCAGTATGACCCTGAACTCATGACCGGGGTCATGTTCGTCGCGGTGACGCCAGACGGCGAGCGGACCATGATCGGCTATCGGGGCGCCAATGCCAAGCTGGACCCCGCCTTGTTGCAGCCGGCCGAGATCGCCGCTGCGAGCGTGCTGCACATTTCGGGCTATGCTTTGCTGGAATCGCCTCAACGCGACGCTGCCCACCGGGCGCTGGACATCGCTCGCCAGGCTGGGCTCAAAGTGAGCCTGGATGTGGGCGTCGAGGTGGCACAGTGTCTGGGCCGCGAGATCCGCAGTTTACTCCCCCTGGTAGATTGGGTTTTCCCCAACGAGTTGGAAGCTGAGCATCTGGTGGGGCATGCACCTGGCCCCCAGGCTGTGGAGCAGTTTCTAAGCTACGGTTTGGAGGCGGTGATTCTGAAGCAGGGGGAGTTGGGATGTGTGATTGGCACCCGTGAGGGTGTTTTCTCTGTCCCTGCGTTCAAGGTTGAGGTGGAGGATACGACTGGGGCGGGAGATAGCTTTGACGCTGGTTTCATCGCTGGCCGATTGAATGGCCTGAGTTGGCGCAGCAGTGGATTGCTGGCCAACGCGCTGGGTGGTTTGGCGGCCTCGGTGGTTGGGGCGGGTGAGTCGCTGCCGGGCATGGCTGAGGCCCTCGAGTTTCTGGAGCAACAGGCAGCCAAGAGGGTCTGGCAGGACTGGCAGGGCGAGATGCAAGCCGTACTGGTCCTTCTTGGACAGGATTCTGAGCCAGAAGCCAGATCATCAGATAAAGTGCCTATCTAAAACCCAGGACTCTCGTTGGACCACCCTCAACGAATTTTCGGATAGGCGCCAAAGGAGTAGCCCTCTATGGGCGAACCGTTGACTATCGAGGAACGTCTCGCTTATCTGGAGGAGCGCATCACTGTTCTGGAACGCATGGCAAAGGTCAGCCAGATCATCACCTCGACGCTGGACCTGCGCCAGCTCTTGTACATCATTGCCGAAGTTGCCACGGAACTGACCAAGACGGAAGCGGCGTCCATCATGCTGCTGGACAAGAACAGTGGCGATCTCTATTTTGAGACCGTCACCGGACCCAAGAAAGATGAGGTCAAGCGCGTGACGGTGCCGCTGGAAGGCAGCATCGGCGGCTGGATCTTTACCCACAATGAGCCGCTTATCATCCGCAATCCCCAGGATGACCCCCGCCATTTCCAGGGAACAGACAAGACGACCGGCTTTTTGACCCGCTCGCTGATGGGCGCACCGCTCAACTTTCGGGGAGAGACCATCGGTGTGATTGAGGTGATCAATCGTTCGGTGGACGAGGCGTTTGGCGATCAAGATCTGCAGACGTTAACCGCCCTGGCTGCTCAGGCAGCCATCGCCATCCAGAATGCCCGGCTGCTGTCGGAGCTGCAGCGCGCGTACGACGACCTGGCCGAGTTGGATCAGGTCAAATCCAGGTTTGTGGCCATTGCCTCTCACGAGCTGCGGACGCCTCTCAACGTCATTCTGGGCTACGCGACGTTTCTCAAGGAGGATCTGCATGGCGACGCCAGCGAGCAGTTGGAGATCGTCCTGCAGAGTGCCCTGCGCTTGCGGTCCCTCATTGACGACATGATGAATCTGCGGCACATGGATACTGGGGAGGCCAGGGCGCACCTGGAGGTGGAAGCGTTCTTTGTGCATCAACTGATCGGAGATGTGGTGCGGGAATTTGCAGCCACGGCTGAAGCCAAGCGGCTAAACCTGGGTGTGCGTCGCCCGGTCCCCCGAGTTGAAATCAGGGCAGACCGGCAAAAGATCTTTTTGGTGCTGGCCAACCTGTTGTCCAATGCCATCAAGTTCACCGATGCCGGCGGGAGAGTACAGATCGCCAGCCAGGTACACGGCTCCGAAGTGTGGGTGTCCGTGCGCGACACGGGCATCGGCATTCCGGCCGACAAGTTGGAAAAGATCTTTGATCGCTTCTACCAGGTAGAAGGCAGCCTGGCTCGCCAGTACGAGGGCATTGGCCTGGGTCTATCGATCGCCAAAGGCATGGTGGAGCTGCACGGTGGTCGCATCTGGGCAGAGAGCGTCGAGGGCCTGGGCAGTTCGTTCACTTTTGCGCTGCCGCTGCCGAGAGACCATTAGCTGCGAGAGGCCGACTGTTTTCTGCGCAGGGCCGGGTGCCATCCGGCCCTGCTTTTTCTTTTCGCTTGAAATCGTGTATAATCCTGTGGACAGCAAGTTGGAATCAGAGGATTGAAGAACAGTATGCTATCTCGGGAGTTTATTCGCAATTTTTGCATTATCGCTCACATTGACCACGGGAAATCCACCCTGGCCGACCGGCTGCTGGAGCGCACAGGCACCCTTTCCGAGCGAGAGATGACCGACCGGGTGCTCGATACCATGGACCTGGAGCGGGAAAAGGGCGTCACCATCAAGGCTTCGGCCGTGCGCATGATCTACCAGGCCGCCGACGGCCAGGCGTACGAGCTGAATTTGATAGACACGCCGGGTCACGTTGACTTTGCCTACGAGGTTTCTCGCGCGCTGGCTGCCTGCGAGGGCGCAGTATTGGTCGTGGACGCCTCTCAGGGCATCGAGGCCCAGACACTGGCCAATCTCTACATGGCACTAGATCAGGACCTGGAAATCGTGCCGGTGGTCAACAAGATTGACCTCGTCTCGGCGCGCTCGGACGAGGTGGCCCAGGAAATAGAAGATCTTTTTGGCATCCCGACCGAGGACGTCATCTCTGCCTCGGCCAAGGCGGGCATCGGCATCGTCGAGGTTTTGGAGGCCGTCGTAGCCAAGGTGCCGCCACCCGGTGGGCAACCGGATGCCCCGCTGCGGGCACTCATATTTGACTCCCACTATGATTCTTACAAAGGGGCCGTGGCCTATGTGCGCGTGGTGGACGGCGTCATCGAGGCTCAGGAATCACTGTACCTGATGTCCTTGCGGCAGCGCGTGGACCCTATCGAGGTGGGCGTCTTTCGCCCAGGTATGGAACCGGTGGAGCGCCTGTCGGCTGGCGAGGTGGGTTACGTGGCCACAGGTCTCAAGGAGGTGCGACTGTGCCGCGTGGGTGACACGCTGACCTCGGCTGCCGCGCCGGCGGTCGAACCGCTGCCTGGCTACCGGCCGGCCAAGCCGATGGTCTTTGCGGGCATCTATACTGCCGAGGGAGAAGACTATACCCTGTTGCGCGATGCGCTCGAAAAGCTGCAACTCAACGACGCTTCGTTGAGCTATCAGGCAGAGACGTCACAGGCGCTGGGCTTTGGCTTTCGCTGCGGTTTCCTGGGCCTTTTTCACATGGACATCATTCAGGAGCGGCTGGAGCGAGAGTATGACCTGGACATTGTCTTTACTGCGCCCAGCGTGGAATACGAGGTCGTCAAGGGGGGCGGTGAGGTCATCGCCATAGACAGCCCGGCCGAGCTGCCGCCCGAGATCGAGGTCGAAGAGATACGCGAGCCGTGGATGAAGATCAGCATTTTTACGCCGGCCGACTATATCGGCCCGGTCATGGAACTGGTCACGGGCCGGCGTGGCGAGTTTGCCGAGATGGAGTACCTGGACGACAAACGGGTGCTGCTGACCTATCGCATCCCGCTGAGCGAGATCCTGGTGGACTTTTACGACGGGCTGAAATCGGCCACGCGGGGCTATGCTTCGTTGGACTATACCTTTGAGGGCTACCGCGCCGCCGACCTGGTCAAGCTGGACGTGCTGGTGGCGGGCCAGCCGGTGGACGCGCTGTCGATCATCGTCCACCGCAGCGAGGCCTATCACAAGGGGCAGCAGCTGGTCAGCAAGATGAAGCGGGTCATCCCGCGCCAGCAGTTCCCGGTGGCCATCCAGGCTGCGGTGGGCAACCGCGTCATCAGCCGGGCGAACGTCAAGGCGCTGCGCAAAGACGTGCTGGCCAAGTGTTACGGCGGCGACGTCACGCGAAAGCGAAAGCTCCTGGAGAAGCAGAAGAAGGGCAAGAAACGGATGAAGATGATCGGCCAGGTGCAGATCCCGCAGGAGGCGTTCATGACCGTGCTGCGGCTGGGAGACGAGACGTGAGTGACGTTCACCAGTTCATTGCCGACCTGGAGGCGGTCGTCCACGCCGGCCCTTCGCGCAACCTGAACGTTGGTTAGACTTGTTCGGGTGGACAAGGACTCGCCCGTTGGTCACGCATATCGTGCATTTCTCCATCCGGGGTAATCTCTTGTGTCTTTGATCCTACCTCTGATGCCCTGGGCGATACGGCGCCTTGATTCCGAGATCGCCGACGAACTCGGGCAGATTCGTATGCCCGAGCAACTGCCGCACGGCTCGCGCTTCTCCGAGGTGATACCAGTAGTGGTAGATATTCCTGTACAGCATCGTGCCGATGCTCTCGGGGCGGGACTGGCCGTTCCGTTCCAGATGGGTCAGCAGACCTTCCGGCGTCAGGGATTCCAGGAAAGTGTCCGCCGCGTGGGTGATGTCCTGCCAGGCCGCCCACATTTCCTCCAAGGGCGGGGTGCTGGGCGGACTGCCAAAGCCCACCAGTTTGTTCAGATCGGGCCATAATTCCTTGCCCTGGCCCCACAGGACCCAGTAGGCATTCTCCTGGGTCGCCAGGTGTCCGATCATCCAGCTGATGCAATTCATCGGCTCGAAGCGGCGGCGTGCTTCCGCGTCTGAAACGCCGTCCAGGGCGCGCAGCCATTCGCTGCGGGTGAAACGTAGTTGATCGACGAGTGGATGGGTCATCATTTCCTCCTTGGCTTGACAATAGCCTCCCTCTCTTCAGAGTCGCGAAAAGGAAATCACCGCGGCGCAGATTCCATTTTATCACAGGCCAGCGCGGCGGGCAAATACTCATCCTGCTGTTCAGCGTGGCGGCAGGTAGGTGGCTTTGCGGTTTGTCTCGATGGATGTACGGCGAGCGGGGAGGGCGCAGACGACAGCCCGGGCCTTGCCTGTAACGCCACCAACCTGCCCTACGATGGCTACTGATTTGGGTGTGTTTCAAATGAGTTGGCTTGAGGTGCAACGCACTTGCTTGAATGCCAAAAGGAAGCATTTTCCGGTGTTTTGGAACGTTTTGCGAGCCCCAAAGTGCGTTGCACCTTTCCGCCTCAACTGAAATGAAACACACCCTACTGATTTGCACGGGCAGGCGCTTTGGGATAGAATTGGCGAATGGGTGAGCAGTGGCTACCTTAGGTTCTCCGTCTCTAGATCTCGCCTTTCACACGGTGAACGCCCCGAGGAGGGACGATGACAGAACCCCCTGTTCTTGACCTGGCATCCGTTGAGGCACAGATCGCCGAGCTGCGTCACACGCTGGACAGCCTGGCCTACATGGCCCGGCAAGGTCTGCCCGTGATCGACGCCCAGGCCGCTGCCCGGGAGAGACTGGCTGCGCTGTCGGCACAATTGGCCGCTGCCCAGGCACCCGGCACTGAGGCGACACCGGTTGACCAACGCGGCCAGCGCGTGGAGGCCCAGGTCAACATCGCCCACCTGTACCACATCTACCAGACCCCACCTGGCCGTGCCAGGCTGACCGAGGAAGCGTTCCGCAAGGTGCTCGACGACTACCTGGCCTGGGTGGTCCGCGAGTACGGCTACACCCGGCTCCATGGCCTGCAGACGCTGCAACAGACCGGCGCGCTGAACCGCCCCCTGGCCCAGGTCTACACCTCCCTCGTCGCCCGGCCCCGCCCGGCAGTCACCCCCGGCGGCGACCTGCGCCACGCTCAGCGTCCCGGCCCTTTCGCTCAGGATGAAGAGGGGATGGCCGCCGAACCGCAGCCGGTGGACATGGCCGACCTGCTGACGCTGGGCGAGCGGATCGCGGTCGTCGGCGGGGCGGGATCGGGCAAGACGACCTATCTGTCCTTCGTGGCCGCCTCTCTGGCCGCCGCCCTGCAGGGAGGGGCGTTGGACGCGCGCCTCAAGCCGCCAGCGCCGGGCGCGCCACTGCCGGTGCCGCTGCTGGCACCGCTGCGCTTCTGGCGGGTCTACCGCGACGAGTGCGCCCGGGTGCCCGGCCTGCGCGTCCTGCACGGGCCGCAGGAGGGCTCGCTGGGCGCGTTCCTTTTCTGGTTCCTGCGCGCCCGCTACCGAAATTTCGACGCCGCAGGCGATTTCTTTGACCGGCTGCTGCGCGGCGGCCAGGGCTGCCTGATTTTGCTCGACGGCCTGGACGAGGTCGTGAGCGCGGACGAGCGGCGTACCCTGCGCGACGAAGTGGACCGTCTGCTACGCAGCCAGTACCCGGGCAACCGCTGCCTGGTGACCGCCCGCGAGGCCGGCTACCGCGACGCCCCCTTTGGCAGCGACTTTTTCCGGTGCGACGTGCAGCCGATGGACGAGGGCCAGATTGCCACGCTGGTGACGGCCTGGTGCGAGCAGATCTATCCCCAGCCGCGCGACCAGGAGGTGGCCTGCCAGGAGCTGTTGGGCACCATCGCCGGGCTCAACGCCGAGCGCGCCGCCCGCGGCCAGGCGCCGCTGGTGGCCACGCCGTTGATGGTGACGATGGTCGTCAGCGTCAAGTACAGCCGGCGAGAGTTGCCGCGCGAGCGGGCCAAACTGTACGATGCCTGCGTCGACGTCGTCCTGAGCAGCGAGTATACCGGCCGGGAGGACGACGCTGGCGCGCGCCGGGGCGTGGTCACCGCCGGTGGGCCGCCCGACAAGCAGCGCGAGTGGCTGTCGCTGCTGGCCTTTGACATGCACAAGGGCGGGCAGGCAGGGGCCAGCCTGGACGAGGCAGGGGTGCGGGCAGTCCTAGAACCGGCCTTCCGCGAGCGGGGCGAGTCGCCGCTGCTGGATCGTTTCCTGGCCGCGGTTCGCCACCGGGGCGGGCTCTTTGAGGAGCGGGGCGAGCGCTTCCAGTTCACCCACCTGACCTTCCAGGAGTACCTGGCGGCGCAGTTCCTGGCGCGGCAGTGGACGGATCTTCCGGCCGATTTCCTATCTGGAATCGTCGTTGACGACTGGTGGCGCGAGGCTGTGCTGCTGACCGTAGGCAGCCTGGGCGCGCCGGTGCCCTACGAGCGGCGCCGCGCCTTTATCGACGCGCTGTGCCGGCTGCCAGGGCGGATGGACGTCCGCCTGGCCGCCGCTGAGCTGGCTGCGACCGGCCTGGGTGACCTGACCGACCCGGAACCGGCGCTGCAGGACGTGACCCGCGACGAGTTGGTGGCTCTGCTGGGCGATCCCTACCTGGCCGGGACGCCGCCCGCCATCCGCGCCGCTGCCGGCCAGGCTCTGGCACTGCTGGGCGACCCGCGCAATTTCGATGAACTGGTGGTCGTACCGTCTGGGCCGTTCCTCATGGGCGACGATGCAGACAGCAGTGCCCGCCCGCAGCACGAGGTCATGCTGCCAGCGTACCAGATCGGCATCTATCCGGTAACCAATGCCCAATATCTGCGCTTTGTCGAGGCGACGGGGCGGGCGCGGCGGCCGGACGAGGGCCGCCGCCCGGAGAAGGCCACCTGCCCGGTGGCCTACGTCTCGTGGCACGACGCGCGGGCTTACTGTGCCTGGCTGACCGGGGTCTGGCGCGCCGAGGGGACCATCGCCGCCGGCGAGACCGTGCGCCTGCCGACCGAGGCCGAGTGGGAGAAGGCGGCGCGTGGCACGGATGGCCGAACCTATCCCTGGGGCGGCGCGTGGGAGGCGACCAGGTGCAATACCCGCGAACTGGCTCTCGGTGGTACGACGCCGGTGGGCACCTTTGCCGAGGGGAGAAGCCCCTACGGCTGCCTGGACATGGCGGGCAACGTGTGGGAGTGGACGTTGAGCCTGTGGGGGCGTTGGACAGGTGAGAGGGCCGAGTTGCAATTCAGTTACCCCTATGACTCTGCGGACGGACGGGAGAACCTGGGAGCGGGGGATGACATGCTCCGGGTGGTGCGTGGCGGGTCGTTCGTAACTATCGAAACCTCGCCCGCTGCGCCTGCCGCCTCAGGGGCTACGCGTTCGACGCCTGGTTCAGCGGCGGCTTTCGCTTAGTGGTCTCCCCCATCTCTCCCGCCTCTGCCCTCTGACGCTCTG
>Ga0180437_10004884_pt1 | contig 18736 bp, 17 predicted proteins | sample SS_ome_4_FD_132410 | JGI IMG/M metagenome (GOLD analysis project Ga0180437, IMG submission 132410) | Hypersaline lake sediment archaeal communities from the Salton Sea, California, USA - SS_3_D_1 metaG | ecosystem: Environmental > Aquatic > Non-marine Saline and Alkaline > Hypersaline >... | reverse complement strand
GCGCCCCTGGGCCAGGATCCGGAGGGGATGGAGTCGGCCCTGGTGTTTGCCGAAGCCGGCCTCCCGGTGGGCTTTATGTCCATGGCCAACACCGGATCGACCGCGCCGGCGACCACCGCCGGGACGGTCGCCCTGGCCGACGCCGAAATGGTGGCGGCCATGGTGCTGATCCAGATGGCCTACCCCGGCGCGCCGACCTACCACTCGATGATGCCCGGCATCATGCATCCGCGGACGGGGGGGTACCTGTGCGCCGCTGGTTTGGTCTACGTGGTGGGGGTCGAACTGGCCCACATGTGGGGTGTGCCCACGCTGGCCGGCACCTTTGGCGGGGACGCGCCAGAGCCGGGCTGGGAGCTGGGGACCCTCGATGGCGAGGGGTTGCTGCTGTGTGCGCTGTGTGGGGCCGAGACCGGCAGTGGTATGGGTCTCCTGAAGGGCAGCACCGTGCTCTATCCCGAGGCGCTGGTCCTGGATACAGACGTCTACCATCATGTCCGCAGGGATCTGGCGGGCCTCGACACCAGCGAGGAAGAACTGGCGCTGGACGTCATCAAGGCCGTGGGACCCCGGGGTCACTTCTTGACCCAGGGGCATACGCGTGACCACTTTCGCCAGCAGTGGTTCTCCGACCTGACCGCCCAGCTTGGGCCGGAGGGGTCTGCCTTCCGGGACCCCATCGAGGTGGCCCGGGAAAAGACCGCGTGGATCCTGGAACACCACCATCCGGAGCCCTTGCAGGAGGCCCAGCAGGCGGAACTAGAGCGCATTCTCCAGGCAGCGGACCAGGAGCTGGGCGGGCCTCAGAGACCCTAGCGGTTTTCCGAAACCCCTAGGGTCTGCTGCTCGCCTTCATCCTTCTCACTCCGTCCAGGAGATGGCCCGCTCCCCCACATAGCCATAGTCCAGCACCAGGCCGTCCAGCGCCGTAGCGAACATGGGCTGCGGGTTGGTGCCATTGGCCCGCATGCGCCAGATTTCCCACCGGCCGGTGCGGTCGGTGAGAAAGGCCAGGCTGGTCCCGTCGGGCGACCAGGCCGGCGAGACGCTGTTGGCCACCTCGCCGTTGGGCCGGGTGGGCGTGTCCGTCAGCCGTCGCAGGTTGCGGCCGTCGGCGTCCACGACATAGATCTCCCAGTGGTCGTGCTGGCGGCGAACAAATGCGATGCGGCTGCCGTCGGGCGACCAGGTGGGGCTGGTGTCCCGGGCGTCGTCGGTGATCAGGTACGACACGGCGCCATCCTCACTCTGCACCCGCAGGCCCTGCTCGTCGGCGTAGACGAGGCGCCCCCCGGCCGGCGACCAATCCGGCGCCCGGCTATAGTTGGAGGCGGGGGGCTCGTAGAAGCTGCCGTCGCCGGGGCGCACCACGCCCAGCTTCCAGTGCGGGTTGGCTGGGATGGTGAAGCACCAGCCGCGAAAGCAGCGCTCTATGCTGGTGGTGCGGCCGCCGTCGGGCCGCGAGAACAGGACCTGCTGGCCATTGGGCGACCAGGAGGTCCAGCGCGGTTCGCTCCAGTCAAAGACGCGGCGGGCGCCGCTGCCGTCGGCATTGGCCACCCACACGCCCCTCGGTTCCGTCCAGCGGATAAAGGCGAACTGCTGCCCGTCCGGCGACCACGTGGGGTCCATGCCATCGCCCACGCGCTGCAGATTCCCGCCGTCCACGTCGATCGTATAGATGGGACCGCCCAGGCTCGTCTGGAAGATCAGGCGGCCTGCCATCCTGGCCGGTGCGGCGGGTGCGGCAGGCGCGGGCTGCGGGCTGGTGGGCTGGGGTGGGGGCGTGGCGGGGGCGGGCGGCGCCAGCGAGACACCGTCGCCCTCGATCTCGAGGAGGTAGTAACTTGCCTCCGTCCCTCCGCCGCTGTGCTCCACGACCACATAGTAGTTGCCCTTCGTGGTAAAGCTGCCCGACCACACCAGGACGCCGGCGGCGTGCGCGTCGGGTGAGCCCCGGCCGACCGGCCCGGCCTCCAGGCCGCGTCGCCAGCGGTCGATCGCTTCCGGTGTCCAGACGGCAAAGGCGGCGCCCTCCGCGGGTACAACCTCCAGGCGGACGTCGACCTGCGAGCCGTCGCCCTTGTAGTGGAAGCCGTACCACAGTTCCGCGCCAGGCTGTAGGGGCGCCCAGTCGCCGGACGGCGCCAGCGCGTCGTCCGGGCCGGTCCCTGCGGCTGCGGCCGCGGTGACAGCGACGGTGGCCAGGATGGCGGCCAGCAGGATACAAGCAACGAACATCTTCCTATGCTTCATGGTCTTAACCTCACTCCTTGCCGTAGAATTCGACGGCCAGCCTCCCCTGGAGAGATCCTGTTGGCTTATCATCCGGACTCAACCGGGAAGTCTGTCCACAGTAGCCAGGAACCCCAACAAGTTGGGGAGTCCCCATACCGCGCGCCCGGCATACCGGTTCTGATACGCTGAGCGTGGTGCGATGTATATCCCTCCACACACGTGGGTATACACACCCATTATATTTCGTTGTAGCCGGCTTGTCAACCGCCCGGATGGGCTTGTATATACAACTCGGTGGGGAACTGATTCCGTTCCATCTCCCTCGGTTGCCATCCCGTCCTCTGCCTGTCCTGGCCGAAAACTGTCGTGCGCACAAAAAGTCCGCCGGCCAAACCGAATAGCCCGAAAGTATTGTCCGTCCTGAACGACAGGCTTTCGAGCGGGTGTACTTTTCGGCCAGCACAATCAAAGTGGGAGCCAGGATTGCCATAGTAAGGATACTGGGCAACGGTCAGTTAAGTTTGACAGGACTTGAGAATGGTGGTACAGTTGGGTGCGTGTTGTGGCCTGCCCATGGAGTCGTAGTTGTTCAGCAGACCGATTTTCCAGGAAGCTCTCGGCGTTTCCGAAAGCTTCGTCTCATCTAAGGAGGTGAGTAATGGTACGTAGCAAGATAGTACTCAGAACGCTGCTTGGTTTAGTTTTGATCACCAGCATGGTCGCAGCGCTACCTGCAGCAGCACAGGAGGCTGATTGGCTTGTTTCCAGCGAGCGCGGCACTGTCGGCATCTCTTCACCGGCAGCCGATGACACGATCAGCGGCGCAGTGGAGATCGGCGGCACGGCGACCTCACCCGCCTTTGCCTACTACAAGGTCGAATACTCTGTTGATGGCGAGACCTGGTTCCCTGTCGATGGCGATGCCTACAAGCACGAAACGACTGTCACCGAAGACAGTCTCGCCACCTGGGATACTGCTCTCTTCAAGAACGGCACCTATTGGTTGCGTGCTGTAGTCGTGGACAACACCGGTAACTATGTCGCCTCGGATCCCATCATGGTTACCGTTGACAACCCCGAGGCTGAGGAGGAGGTAGTCGTCGAGGCCGAAGAGGAAGAGGCGGCTGAAGAGGCCGTTGCCGAGGAGGTAGTCGCCGAGGCCGAAGAGGAAGTCGCTGTCGAAGAGGAAGAGGCAGCTGAAGAGGCCGTTGCCGAGGAGGTAGTCGTCGAGGCCGAAGAGGAAGTCGCTGTCGAGGAGGAAGAGGCCGTTGCTGAGGAGGAGGTAGCCGAGGAAGAAGCTGCCGCCCCGTCCTGGCTTGTTTCCAGCGAGCGCGGCACTGTCGGCATCTCTTCACTGGCAGCAGATGACACGATCAGCGGCGCAGTGGTGATCAGCGGCACGGCGACCTCACCCGCCTTTGCCTATTACAAGGTCGAATACTCTGTTGATGGCGAGACCTGGTTCCCTGTTGACGGCGACGCATACAAGCACGAAACCGCTGTCACCGAAGGCAGTCTCGCCACCTGGGATACTGCTCTCTTCAAGAACGGCACCTATTGGTTGCGTGCCGTAGTCGTGGACAACACCGGTAACTATGTTGCCTCGAATCCCATCAGCGTGACCGTTGACAACTCTGAGGTTGAGGATTAGGGCACGACAAGTCTCACGTGTCAAGAACTGACACGCTTCTTGGCACCGACGCAGGCTCGACAAGCACGAACCCCCAGTGTGACCAGCCATGGTACACTGGGGGCTCGTTTCTTGGGTACGCACGCGTAGAAAACCGTAAGGGCAGAGCCAGAGTCACAACAGGCCGCTGTGTACCAACCAGGAGCCAAATCGAGGAGCTGGCCTGGATCGACCTAGTGATGGTTCAGGCTATAGCGGCCACAGGAGAGGCAGGAAGGTGACACTGAGGATCAGTGTGATGAGAATCAAGGGGGCACCGATCCGAAGATAATCGCGGAACTGATAGTTGCCTGCACCCATGACCAGGGTATTCACTGGCGAGGCTACTGGCGAGCCAAAGGCCATCGACGCGGCGACGGCAACGGCCATCAGAAAGGCATAGGGCTGCACGTCCAGCTGCCGGGCTGCTGCCAGGGCGATAGGCGCCACCAGGACCGTGGTGGCCGTGTTGGACAATACCTGGGTAAAGGCCGAGGTGAGCAGGAACAGCCCAGCCAGCACGGCCAGGGGTCCCAGGTTGCCCACCGACCCAACCAGTCCCTCTGCCACCAGGCTCACGAGGCCCACTTTTTCCAGGGCGATGCTCATGGGCAGCATGCCGGCGATGAGCACGATGCTTTTCCAATCGACTGCTTCGTAGGCCTCGTCAATGGTCACACAGCCGGTGAGGATCATGGCCAGCGCTGCTACCATCGCTGCCGCTGCCACCGGCACCGAGTTGGTGATCATCAAGACCAGCATCCCGGCCAGGACGATCAGCGCGATCGGCGCTTTCCGCCGGGCAGGGGCACCGGCCATCGCTTCGGGCTCACCCATCACAACGAAATCCCGCCGCTTCTTCTTCAGGGCCACAATGCTCTGCCATGTACCCTGGACAAGCAGGGTATCGCCGGCCTGGAGACGAGTCTCCTTCAGGTTCGGGCCCCCCTCTGCACCGGCTCGGTTGATGGCCAGAACCGTCAAGTTGTAGGTCGAACCGAACTTTGCCTCGACCAGGGTCTTGCCCACCAGCGACGAGCGTGGTGGGAGGAGGATCTCGGCGATGCCGGCTTCGTAGTCGATGAGGCTCTGTCCCTCTTCCACGTCGACTGGCTGGAGGGCCAGGTTCCAATGGGCCGCGGCGTGACTTACGTCGGTGCCGTTGCCCTGAACAACCAGGACGTCGTCCATGGTGATAGGCGTGGTGTCACGCGGCATTCGCTGCATACCGTCGGACTGGAGCCTCAGACGCTGCCTGCCGACCTTTGCCAGAGGACGAGGTTGGCCCGGGCGCTGGATCTCTAGCACAGAAATGTGAGATGCGCGGCCCAGGTCGGCCTCGACAACCGTCTGGCCGACCAAGGGCGAGCCCCGGCGGACCCGAAGATGGAACAGGTTGTCGGGCAGTCGATAGAGGTCCACGAGCTCCTCTGCGGTTTCCACCCGCTGTACCTCCTGGACTCGCTTCCGATCTGGCAGAAGCCGGCGGCCGATAGACAGCATGAACAGGACACCGCCAACAACGAGGATTAGCCCGATGGGGGTATAGTCAAAGAATTCGAAAGCGACCAAACCCTCTTCACGCAGCAGGTCGCTGACAATGAGGTTGGGCGGAGTGCCGATCAGCGTGGTGGCACCACCCAGCAGCGAACCAAACGAGAGGGGAATCAGCAACCTCGACGGGTTGACGTTGGCTCTCCCTGCCAGGCTGACGATGGCCGGCAGGAGAACGGCGACCGTACCGGTGTCGCTCATGAATCCTGAAAGCAGGGCGACGGCCCCCATGATGACGGCGATGAGACGCCGCTCACTGCCCCCGGCGATGGACAAAATGCGCCGCCCGATGAGATCCGCCAGACCTGTCTGCATCACCGCCCCGCCAACGATGAACAGCGCGGCGATGGTCAGGACCGCCGAATTCGAAAAGCCTGACAAGGCTTCGTCCGTGGTCAGCAACCCACTGAGCATCAGGGCGACCATGACACCGATGGCGACGACGTCAACCCGTAGCCACTCGGTGATAAAGAGAACAATGGCGATGCCAAGGATGCCCAGGGCAATCCACATCTCGTAGGTCAAGATTTTGATTCCTGGCAATCAGTGAAGACCGGTTACGTGGCCGGGATGCGCACTCTAAGGCACGTGCCCTTCCCTGCCACGCTCTCGATCTCCAGGGCGCCCCGCAACTCGGCTGCCCGTTCGCGCATCGAGTTCAGTCCCATTTGGCCGGGATACTCGCGCTGAGGGTCAAAGCCGATGCCATCATCCTGCACCACAAGCTGCGCCTCGTCGCGGAGATCCTGGAGCCGGATGACCACTCCGCTGGCCTGGGCGTGCTTGACCACGTTGTTCAGTGCCTCCCTGGCAATCCGATAGAGTGTCTCTTTGGCATCAAGGGGCAAGTCAGGCTCTTCACACAGCTCCGTTTCCACTTCCAGCTCGTGACGGGCGCGTAGGGCCGCCGCTTGGCGTGTCAGGGCGACGACCAGCCCGTCTTTTTCCAGCGAGTCAGGGCGTAGTTCAAAGATCAAGGCCCTCATCTCAGCCAGGCCGGCATCGGCCAGCGAGAGTACATAGCGCATGGGCTCTACAGACTGGTCAGGATCCTGCTCCAAATAGGTAAGCGCGGTATGGCCTGCCAGGCCAATGCTGTAGAGCACTTGCGAAACCGAATCGTGCAATTCCCGGGCCAACCGCTGCCGCTCTTCTAATGCCGCCAAACGTCGCGTCTGGGCAAAGAGGTGCGCATTCTCGATAGCCGTCGCCGCCTGGTTAGCGATGGTCTGGGCCAGAGCGGCATGGTGTAACGTGTAGGCACCGGCCTGGCGGTGATAGAGAAACAGCCAGCCCCTGAGCTGCTCCTGAATAGTGAACGGAATCCCCATCCAGGCCCGAACGTGGGCACCCTCAGGACGGGCCTCGAGTGCCTTGCGCAGAGCTTGGGCCAGCCGCCCGTCTCCCTGAATATCGCCCACGATCAGGGGTTCGTTTCCCAGCATCTGTGCCCACAGATCTCTGTCCTCCTTCCCTACAGAGAGTGGTAGAGAAGAACCCTCCCCCGAAATATCGCCCCGGTGGACGATGTTCCTCACTTCCTCCTTTTCGAGGAGCAGGATGCTGGCTGCCGTACAATCCACCACCTTGCCCAACTGATCCAGGATCAGTCCCAGCAGGGGGCGCAGCTCCAGGGTGGAGGCGATGCTGGCCGAGGCATCCAGCAACGTGGCCAGCTCATGCGTGCGCCGCTGAACCCGCTGTTCCAGCAACTGGTACGCCTGTACCTCCTCGGAGACGTCCCGCACTACGGCCAGGGCGTGGGGCTCGCCGCGGTAGACGAATCTGGTGCCATCGACCTCGACGTGGAAGGGCGTGCCATCCTGTCGCAAGTTCATTCCTCGACCATGGAATTCCCTGTCTGCCCTGACTTCTTGCAGGAGTTGGTCAAAGAGCGGCATCGAGTCGGGATGGACCAGGTCTGTGAGCTCGAGATTGCCAAAACTGGCAGGGGCATAATCGTGCATGTGGCTTGCGGCCGGATTGAAATCCACCAGGTGGCCCTGGAGGTCAAAGATGAGCAGCCCATCGCTGGTGGATTCGAATATGCTGCGATACTGCTCGCTAATGCTGGAAATTTCCCGGGTCCGTCGTCGAACTGCTTCTGCCAACCTGGCCTGCCGGTTGACAGACAGGTAGGTCAGGCCCGCCAGTAGGGCAACGATGACCAATCCACCGGCCTCAAAGATCAACAACCCACCACCCACGGCGCTGCCCCAGCCGGCCGCCGGAATGCTGGCCAATTCCCACGTCTCCTCCGACAGTTGCACGCGGACCAGGACCGGGTTGTTGTTCACAATTGCGTACGGTCCGAAAAAGACCTGCCCCTCGCTATCCCGCAGAGCGAAGTGAAACTCTCCGGTATCTCCGGTGAGTCCGGCATCCTGCAACAGGACCGGCACGTCCAGGACGATGGAGACCAATCCCCAGAAGGTTTCCCCCTGATATACAGGCTGCCGGGCGATCAATCCCAGGCCGCCGTCGATCAACTCCACAGGTCCCGTCGCCAGGGCATGGCGCGATTCGATGGCCCGCTCGGTGTCGGCTCGAACCTGGGAGCGTGGGTCCTGTAACATGTCATAACCGAGCAAGATCTCGTTCCCGCGCTGGGGATACACATAGTGCACGGTGCCAGCAGGGGCCACGGCCAGGTAGCGAATGCCCTGGGCGCCAGCGTACAGCTCCTCGGCAAACGTTTGAAACCGGGCATCGAGATCCTCTGTCGAGTATTCGACCTGGACAAAGGCGTAGAGCCCTTGCAGGCGGGCCAGGCGGCGGTTGATGGCCAGCGACAGCGCATTCCCCCGTAGCGACGTCTCGGCGACGGCTTCGACCCGCTCTTCGCTTAGCAGGCGCGCCTTGTACCATCGGAACGCGTACCACCACATGAAGAGCAGAACCATCAGGACTATGGCTGTCGCCAGCGCGGCCTTCCCGCTGGGACCCAAGACAAGAGGCAGCAGACGCTGCTTCACTCGGTACACGTCGTTTGCTCCGGCGCTTCAAGCGTGACCAGGCCGGAACGCACGGCGTAGAGAGCGGCCTGGGTCCGACTGGAGACACCCAGCTTGCTGAGGATGTTGCTAATGTGTGTCCGCACGGTTTTGTCGGCGATGACCAGGGCTTGGGCGATCTGCTGGTTCGATTTCCCCAGGGCCAATTGCTGCAGCACCTCCGTCTCACGGCGGGTCAGTGGTTGTGGATCGGCGGGGGGCGGCACCTCTCGCAGCAGCCGTTCCGCCGCCGCGGGAGAGAGGGAAACCTGCCCTGCTGCCGCTTGTTTGATAGCGCGGCATAGCTCCTTGGCGTCGATGTCCTTCAGCAAGTATCCGATGGCTCCGGCGCGCATCGCCCCATAGACGGCGCTGTCCTCCAGCACGCTGGTGAGGGCAATCACCTCTACGCCTGGCAGCTCGCGCCGGATGGCTTCCGTCGCAGCGATGCCGTCCATCACCGGCATCAACAGGTCCATGAGGACCACGTCGGGCTCGAGCTGTTCGGCCAGGCGCAGGGCTTCGGCGCCGTTGGTCGCCTCGCCGACAACTTTGAGCTCTGGATCCGCGGCCAGGAACATGCGCAACCCCTTGCGGACCACCTTGTGATCGTCCACGACCAAAATGCGAATACTCATCGCCTCAACCCTCTTACCCTATTGTCCTAGGACAAATGTCCTAGAAAAGATGGATCCTTCCCCCGATGCAATCTAGCTGTACATTTATTATAATGGGTGCGGCTGGCACAGCCAAATCGGGCAATTCGCCAGACCCAAGAACAGAGGTTTGGAGATGATCAGAATCTTGCTCGTCGACGATCAATCCGTGGTGCGACGGGGCCTGCTGATGCGCCTTGCCCTGGAACCTGATCTCAGGGTGGTAGGTGCAGCAAGAAGCAGCGAGGAAGCACTGATGATGGCCCGCACAGCCGTACCCGACGTCGTGGTGATGGACATCGAAATGCAGGCAGCCGATGGCATCCAGGCGATCCGGCAGATGCGGGACCTGACGCCCAACGGCGCCGTCATTGTGCTCACGATGCGTGGCGGTCAAGAGACCCGGGCTCGGGCGTTGGAAGCCGGAGCATTGGCATTTGTCGAAAAACAGGGCGGGGCCGAGCCCCTGTTACGCGAGATCCGCCAGGCAGTCCCGGGAGAACGGCATCGACATGACGAAGGATCCGATGTACTCAGATAAGGCCGAGGCAGAACCTGCTGGTCAGCACGTGGGAGCGACCCAGCCCTATACCTGGGTTGAGCAGTATCTGGAACGAATCGCTTCCGATGTCCGTGAACGGGGCATCCGGGTCGAGATCAAGATCATTCACGGCTCAGCACCGGTGAGCATTGCGCAGTTTGCCGAGAGCAATCGAGCCGACCTAGTCGTCATGGCCACGGGAGGGCGGCCGGGCATCAGTCGCTGGATGATGGGCAGCGTGGCCGATCGGGTGGTTCGTGGTGCGATAGTGCCCGTATTGGTGGTGCAAACTCGGGGCGAATGACACTCGTACTCTGTAAAGGAGGTTCAATCGATGTACAAGCGCATTCTTCTGCCTTTGAATGGCTCGGCCCAGGCCAGGCATGCCCTACCGCACGCCATCGCCCAGGCCAAGCGGTTTGGCGCGGAGCTGGTGCTCCTGGAAGTGCTCTCCCCATCGCTGGGCATGCATGGCCTGGAAAAAGGGTCGCGGGAATGGGTCAGCCGCTACAAGACCAACCTGGCCCGGGAGAACCTGCAGGACGCTGCTGCCGAGGCACAGCAGCGAGGCGTCCGGGTGAAGATGTCTACCGCCGAGGGGCATGCACCGACCAGAATCGTCGAGTTTGCCGAGGAAAATGACGTGGACTTGATCGTGATGTCTACGCATGGGCGGTCTGGCCTGAGCCGCTGGCTAATCGGCAGCGTGGCCGATCGGGTGCTGCGCGGCGCAAAGGTACCGGTATTGCTGGTACGCACCGAAAATGGAGACAGATTGGAGGAGAAACGTGGAGAATAAGACGATCTATAGGCGTATCCTACTGCCCCTGGATGGCTCACCCCTGGCCGAGCAGGCCATGCCGCACGCCATTGCCCAGGCCGAGCGCTTTCAGGGGGAGCTCATACTCCTGAAGGTCCTCCCGCCTTTGCCCGAACGGAGCATGTCCTCGCCGGGCCGCAGGCAGGCTGAGGATCTGTCGGCTCAACTGGCTCGCGAGTATCTGGAGGGCGTGGCCGCCGGCATCCGGGACCAGGGCATCGCCGTGCAGGTGGTGACGGTCGAGGGCCAGGCTCACCCCCAGATCGTTCAGTTTGCCGAGGAGAACGAGGTGGACTTGATCGTGATGTCCACGCGCGGCCAGTCAGGTCTGAGCCGCTGGCTGATGGGCAGCGTCGCCGATCGAATCGTGCGCGGGGCAACCGTCCCGGTGCTCTTGATTCGTGTGAGAGAATCAGAAGTAGAGTAGATTGATGGATCCGCTACTCCAGTTCCTGCTTCTTCTCTCCATCGTGATCGTGGTCGCCAAGGCGGCCGGCTACCTGAGTGTGCGGCTGGGCCAACCCGCCGTCCTTGGCGAGCTGTTGGCAGGCCTGCTCCTGGGACCCACGCTATTGGATATTCTGCACTGGCCTCTCTTTGGCGGCGGGCATCTGGCCGAGACCGTGCACCAGCTGGCTCACCTGGGGGTGCTCTTACTGATGTTCGTGGCCGGGCTGGAAGTGGATTTCGAGGCCATGGTGCGCTCGGGTCGGCCAGCCGTGCTGAGCGGCGTCCTGGGCGTGGCGGTGCCGATCCTCCTGGGGATGGTCGTGGCCCTGCCCTTTGGTTTTGACGGGCAGCAGGGGTTTGTCCTGGGCCTGGTGCTCGCGGCCACCAGCGTCAGCATATCGGCCCAAACCCTGCTGGAGCTCAAGGTGCTGCGCAGCCGGGTGGGGATCGCCCTGTTGGGCGCCGCCGTGGTCGACGACGTGCTGGTCATCCTCCTGCTCTCCCTCTTTGTCGCCCTCGCGGGGGGCGGAGAGGGTGGCATCCTGGCCATTCTGTGGGTCGTGGCCAGGATGGGTCTCTTCCTTGTCTTGGCGGTCTGGCTAGGAGCGCGGTTTATCCCTCGCCTGGCAGCCGTGGTAGACCGGCTACCCATCAGTGAGGGGGTGTTGGCCCTGGTCATCGTCGTCACCCTGCTTTTCTCCTGGGGCGCCGAGTTCCTGGGGGGGATTGCGGCCATCACCGGCGCGTTCCTGGCCGGCTTGCTGTTTGGCCGCACGCCCCTGCGGCTCCAGATTGAGACCGGGGTGCACACGCTGGCCTATTCCTGGCTGGTGCCCATCTTTTTTGTCAGCATCGGACTGGACGCCAACGCCCGGGTGCTGGGCCCGGAGGGATGGCCCTTTGCCCTGGCCATCGTGGGTGTGGCCTTCGTCTCCAAGGTTCTGGGCAGCGGGCTCGGTGCGCGGCTGGGAGGGTTCTCGAGCAAAGAGGCGCTGCGCCTGGGCATCGGCATGACCTCGCGGGGGGAGGTGGGCCTCATCGTCGCTGCCATCGCGCAGGAGGCGGGCCTCATCGACGAAAGCGTATTTGCCAGCGTAGTCCTTATGGTCCTGGCCACCACCCTGCTGACACCTATCATGCTGCGCGCAGTCTACCCCACGCCAGGCGGCCAGACGAAGGCAGTTGACGAAAGCTATGGCCGGCAAACACCGTCGGAGGAGCATTCCATCCACGAAAAGGAGCGATCATGACACATTTGCTGGTTCTCGTATTGGACAACATGGAGCAGTGCCCCAATGTTCTAGAGGCCTGGGAGGGTGCCGGAGTTACCGGCGTTACCATCCTGGAGAGCACGGGACTGAACCGCCTCCGAAAGGGGATACGCGATGATTTCCCCTTGCTGCCCTCCCTGCGCAGCATGCTGGTCGGCCGCGAAACGCACCACCGCACCCTCTTCAGCGTCGTCAAAGATGATGAGGTATTGGAACGGGCCATCGAGGCGACGCAGCGCGTCGTCGGCGATCTGTCCCAGCCCTACACCGGCCTCTTGTTTGTCGTTCCGGTCAGCCGGGTCCTGGGGCTCAAGCGGGATGATGCGCCAGGAGGTTGAGAGCCTTCAGCGCACAGCGAAGGCGCCAGATGGTAGGAATTTGCCGTCTCGTGCAGGCTAACCGACTCGAGTTGTTGGAATCCAAAAGGGGAAAGCGGCTTTTATGGAAGAAGTGTCGTTTCTGCCACTCTTTATCGTCGTAGGCCTGGCCTTTCTGGTCCCCCTGCTCGTATCGCGGGTGCGTCGCGCCTGCATCCCATGTGTCGTCGCCGAGATCCTGGCCGGCATCGTGGTGGGGCAGAGTGGACTGGGGTTGGTAGGGCACGATACCGTCTTGCAGGTCCTGTCGATGCTGGGCTTTGCCTACCTCATGTTCCTCTCCGGGCTGGAGGTCGATTTTGAGGCCCTGCTACCGCGTACCGGAGGGCAGCGGCAGACGTGGAAGGAGCGCCTGGGCCAACCGCTGAGCCTGGGAGTCCTGGCTTTCGTCTTGACGCTTCTGCTCTCCCTGCTGGCTGGCTGGGGCTTGAGCAGCCTGGATGCCGCCGACGATCCCTGGCTCATGGCGCTGATCCTGTCCACCACTTCGTTGGGGCTGGTGATGCCCGTGCTCAAGGAACGGGGGCTGACGGCTACCAACTATGGACAGGCCCTGCTGGTTGCGGCAGTAGCGGCCGACTTTGCCACCATGTTGCTGGTCAGCGTCTACGTCCTGCTCCGGGCGCAGGGTCTGACCCTTGAGCTGTTACTGGTGTTTCTGCTGTTCGTCGCCTTTGGCATGGCCTATCGCGTAGCGCGGTTGCTGCACCGGCGATTCCCCGGTGCGCAGTTTGTCGAGGGCATTGCCCAGAGCACGGCCCAATTGGACATCCGGGGCGCCATTGCCATCGCGCTGGCCTTCATCGTGCTGGCCAGAAGCCTGGGCGTGGAGATGATCCTGGGCGCCTTCCTGGGCGGCAGCCTCATTTCCCTGTTGATTGGCAAACGGGCGGCTGACATGCGCCACCGGCTGGACGCCCTGGGCTATGGCTTTTTCATCCCCATCTTTTTCATCATGGTGGGTGTGAATTTTGACCTGGCTTCACTGCTATCCTCGTCACAGACTCTGCTCCTCCTCCCAGTACTGCTGTTGTTGGCCTATGCCATCAAGTTCGCTGCAGCTTTGGTCTACCGACTGACTTATAGCTGGCGCAAGACGGTGGCCGCCGGGGCCCTGCTCTCCTCCCGGCTGAGCCTGATCATCGCCGTGGCCGCCATCGGCCTGGAGCTGGGCGGCATTGACTCTGCGACCAACTCGGCCATCATCCTCGTCGCCATCGCCACCTGTACCCTCTCGCCGCTGGCGTTCAACCGCTTGCTACCCCACATGGCACCGGCTCCGCGCAAGTTCATCGTCGTCGGCGCAGGCAAGCAGCCCCGCCTCCTGGCACGGCGCATCGCCGACCACGGTGAACAGGTGACGGTCATCGATCGAGACCCCGCCCGGGCAGGCGATGTGGAAGCCATTGGCCTGCCCTTTGTCTTGGCCGATGCCACGGAGCCGGCCACGTGGTCGGGCGTGGATACGGACCACGTCCAGGCTGTGGCCGCCATGATCCCCGACGAAGAGGCCAACCTGGCGCTCTGCCGGCTGCTGCGGGAGGCGTTGGGGGTGGAGCAGGTGGTAGCCCGCGTGCGGGATGCCACCTGGACGCGCGCCTTTGCCAATCTCGGGGTTATGGTGGTCAATCCCAGCCTGTCGCCGGTGGCCGAGATGGAGCACATGATGCTCTATCCCAGCGTCTCGTCGCTGATGGCCGACCTGGAGGACGAGCACGACGTGATGGAAGTGAGCCTGGAGTGTCCCGACCTGGCCGGGCGGCCCCTGTGCGACCTGGACCTTCCCCGCCAGGTGATGATCATCCTGGTGCGGCGCGAGGGGGACGTGATCTACCCCCGGGGCGATACCAGGCTACGACAGGGCGATCGGCTGACCTTGCTGGGTCCCTTGGATGGCGTCCAGGGGATGGCTCATCGCTGTAACGGCAGGCGGCTGCCGGAAAGCGTGTCAGAGGAGGGAGGGTGATCATGCGCCTTCTGTTGTGCACCGATGGCTCTCCGCATGGGCAGGCGGCCATCCGTTTTGGCGCGATCTTGGGGCGCCGCTCACCCGAGACCACGACTGTGCTTGGCGTAGTGGAAACGCCGTCTTTCTGGCAGGCCGAGAACCGATCCGAAGCGTCCCACATCCAGAGGGCCCTGGAGGAGGCGCGGCACCTCCTGGCCGGCGCGCCCGAGCCGCGGTTCAAGACGCGCAAAGGGCACGCCGCCGAAGAGATCCTGGAGGAAGCCGCCTCGGGGGACTATGATCTGGTGGTCGTGGGCGCTCGAGGTCGCAGGGGCATCACCCGCTTCCTGCTCGGCTCCACGGCCGAGCGTATCGCTCGCCATGCCCCAGTTCCGGTCCTCATCGTAAAGGGAGTACGTGACGCAATGGGGCGTGTGCTCGTCTGTACGGCGGGAAAGGAGCCGGGGATGGCAGCAGTGGAGTGTGGTGGACAGGCGGCCCGCCTGGTCGGGGCAGAGGTGACCGTGCTGCACGTCATGTCCCAGATCGCGGGACGGCCCGTGCTGCCGCCCGATGTCCTGGAAGATCTGGATGCACCCGCCCGTGTTCTGATGGAGCACCATACGCCGGAGGGGTTGTGTCTAGAAGAGGCATTGGCCATCCTGGCCAGGTTGGAGGTACCGGCCAGGCCGATGGTGCGCCACGGGCCGGTGGTCGAAGAGATCCTGGACGAGGCCCAGGAAGGCGCGCATGACCTGCCGGTCATCGGCGCGCATTCGACCGCGGGCCTGATGGGCTTGCTGCTAGACGACGTCGCCCACCAGATCATCAGCCACGCCGACCGGCCCATCCTCGTGGCCAGGCCTCGTCGCGAGGGCTCAGACGGCTGATCCAGAATGAGGAGGTCCTGACCCGTGGAAACCTGGTTGTTCAATACAGATCTAGCCTTGTGGCAAAAGTTCGCCCTGGCGGCGCTCATCGGGCTCATGGTTGGCTTGGAGCGAGAACACTCACACCAGCAGAGTGAGACTTCCCATTTTGCCGGCATTCGCACTTTCCCGTTGATGACGTTGCTGGGATGCACGGCGGCATTCCTGTCGACGGAAGGGCAGCCTTGGTTATTCGCCGTGGGTTTTGCCGGGCTGGCAACTCTGGTCTTGATTGTGTACGCGTTCTCGGCGCGAGAGGGGGACCTGGGCGTCACCACCGAGATCGTCGTTCTACTCGTGTACTTGATCGGCGGTCTGATCTACTGGGATCAGATCTGGTTGGCCGTCGCACTGGGGGTGATTGTCACCGTCCTTCTCGCCGCACGTCCTGCTTTACACGGCTTGGTAGCACGCATCGAGCGGGAGGACATCTACGCTGCCCTCAAGTTCGTCGTGGTTAGCGCCGTCGTGCTGCCACTGCTGCCCAATCAGGCCTATGGGCCATGGGAAGTCCTGAACCCCTTCCGCATCTGGCTGATGGTGGTCTTTGTGTCGGCCATCGGCTTTGCCGGATACGTGGCCATCAAGCTGCTAGGCCCTCAACGGGGCATCGGAATCACCGGTTTCTTGGGTGGGCTGGTCTCCAGCACGGCCGTCACCTTGAACTTCTCCCAACGTAGTCGCGATGCCACATCCCTCGGAAAGCACCTGGCTTTTGGCATCGTGATTGCCTCGGTGACAATGTATCCTACGGTGCTCATCCAAGCGCTGGTGTTCAACCAGCGCCTGGCCGGTGAGGTATGGTTGCCCCTGCTTCTGCTCTCTGGTCTGGGTGCGGCTCTGTGCCTCTTTCTCTGGCAGAGCGTGCAATCCCAAGAAGAACAAGAGACAAAGCTAGCTAACCCCTTCCGCCTTTGGCCAGCTATTCAGTTTGGGGCCCTTTTTGGGGTCATCCTGTTGATTACGAGAGCGGCACAGGCCGTGCTCGGAGATACAGGTGTGTATGTGACCAGTTTCCTGGCCGGCCTGACTGGATTGGATGCGGTGACCCTTTCTATGGCCCAACTGGCAGGCAGCGGTGTCGCTTACAGCGTTGCCGCTCAGGCCCTGCTGTTGGCCGTTACCGCCAACACCCTGGCCAAGGCTGCACTGACATTGTTCCTTGGAGCGCCCTCGCTGCGCCGCTACACCTTGCCCAGCCTCGGTTTCCTGGCCCTCATCAGCCTGGGATGGGCAGTTTGGATGTAGAATCACAAATGACTCCACGGTCTGTAGGGCGGTTGAGGTGGGAAGACGGGTGTTTCATTTGTGCGAACTTGGACGAGGAGAATGAATGATATGGAGATCCTACGAGATTTGATGGAATGGACCACCGGCTGGGCAACGACACCCTATGGCGGTGTGGCGCTATTTGCTATTGCTTTTGCCGAGTCATCGTTCTTTCCGGTGCCACCCGATGTACTGCTGATCCCTCTGGCACTGGCCAAGACCTCCTGGGCGCTGCTCTTTGCAGCCGTGGCCACAGTCGGCTCGCTGGCAGGTGGCATTCTGGGCTACTTCATTGGCGACAAGGGAGGCCGCCCGCTTCTTAAGCGTTTCTTCAAGCCGGAAAAAGTCGCCTTGGTGCAAGGCTACTACCGGCGCTACGATGTGTGGGCGGTTGGTATCGCTGGATTCACACCCATTCCCTACAAGCTATTCTCCATCTCGGCTGGAGCCTTTGGGTTGGACCTGAAGCGCTTCGTGCTAGCCTCTGTTGTAGGGCGAGGAGGGCGCTTCTTCCTCGTAGGGTTGGCCATTCTGGTCTTTGGCGAGTCCGTCAAGGCATTTCTCGACGAGTATTTCGACTTCACGGTGATCGCCTTTGCCATTCTCTTCATCGGTGGATTCTATGCCATCAATCTGCTTGCTCGACGCGGAGCGCGCCGAAAAGGTACCATCTCTCGCTCTTCGGACAGTGACCGAACGCTTGCTTCAATGACGGAAGACTAGATCCGCCTTGAGAAAGAGTTCTGCTGATCATTCTCCGTATGACGCGCAGGGATTGGGTAGGAGTGATGTCAGGAGCGCTGGCCTTTGCCTTCTCGCGGACGTTCTGGGGAGATCCGTGCCAACCAGCACCCCATCAACGACGAGATCCGGAACGAGATGGGGAACTGGTCCTGGCGGGGCTGGTGGCAGTGGATGAGCTATAGCCGCTTTGAGGGCCAGTTTTTTGGCTACTCGTTGTGTGATCAGATCGATCTCATCCGTTACTTCCTGGATCTGCTGCAGCAGCGATTCTATCGCTGGGGATACATTCTGGGCTGGATCGGAGTGTGGCAGCAGGTGCGGTCCAGGTTTGTGAGACCTGCCTTCCTGGTGTTTGTCGGCTCATGCGTCGCGTTCTTTGCCATGAACTACGGGCGAGGGAGAGACAACGCCCAGAGGATAAGGATCCCAGAGGAATACATCCTTGAGCTCCTCCCGCATCTGCCTGGCATGGCTCGTATCATCGGCAAACAGACGGAGGAAGGGATCCTCTGGGCGGAAAGGTAAGACACTGCGATCCGGGTAGAGGTAGTCTATGCCTATCGCTTTTCACCGGTCTGTGCGACACGGCCGGCTCGGCGCTTTTGACCGGTTCGTGCTCGACAACGAGAGTCTGGTGTACAACGTGGCTTTTCGCGTTCTTGGTGAGGAAGAGTTGGCCTCCAGGGCCACCCAGGATACCTTCTCGAGATCGTTTTCCATCTTTGTGGAGTTCCGTGGGGAGGATGCCAGGATGTGGCTATTGCGGATCGTCACCGGCATCTGCCATAACCAGCTACTCAGCGGAGGATCCCTATGCACAAACGGAGGGACAGCAAGTGACAGCGCCCAGGGGATGCTCTGCCTCCTGCCGCCGGAGCAACGAATCACGCTGGTCCTGTCAGACATGCAAGGCCTGAGCTATCGGGAGATCGCGGAGGCCACTGGGGTTACTACAGGCATTGTCAGCTTGCGCTTGAGCCGGGCACGCACCACGCTGCGCGATGCGCTGTTAGCAAACGCGGAGATCCTGGTTGGAGATCAATCATGGCCGACCTGAATAGTCGGGAGATTCTTCTAGCGGCGGTTTCCACCTTTGGGCCGCTGATGCTTGGGGTGCTCCTTTTTCTGAGCCCACTGGGCCTGCCGTTCCCTGCCGCCCGTCTGGTGCTCGCCACGGGAGCCCTTGTTCAGCAGGATATGATGAATTGGCAAGTAGCCCTGTTCCTGACTGTGTTGGCACCCATCCTGGGCGACTGTACGTCCTATGCTTTGGGACG
>Ga0180437_10004883_pt1 | contig 18737 bp, 11 predicted proteins | sample SS_ome_4_FD_132410 | JGI IMG/M metagenome (GOLD analysis project Ga0180437, IMG submission 132410) | Hypersaline lake sediment archaeal communities from the Salton Sea, California, USA - SS_3_D_1 metaG | ecosystem: Environmental > Aquatic > Non-marine Saline and Alkaline > Hypersaline >... | reverse complement strand
GGGCCCGCGCAACGCGAGCATCGCCACCGTGGTCAACAGCAGCACGAGCAACAGGACGTTGGTGTATCGGGCGAGTTTGCGCTGTTGCATGATTCGAAACCTTGCGGATCTGGCCCTCGGAAAGTGTAGGATATTCACGGTCGCGGTCCGAACGGTCGCCGGATCGCCACACCTTCCCCTCTGCCGGTGGATGCGGTAGACTATGGACGCTTGAAATGTGTCTGGAAATCGGTACGACGGCTCTCCGAAGCCGTCGAGGTGCCATATGACCGCTGGAAATCGACGGGCTCGGAGGCCCGTCGTACAAGCCCGGTGCCAGTCTGAATGCCCGCCCATCGTCCGCCTCCACAGCCGCCCATGCATCCGTCGGTCTACGTTGCCCAAGGCACCGGGGCCTACGACAACACGCGCCGCGCGTTGCAGCCGGTCGACCTCTTGGCGTTCCGGGGAAAGCGGGTGCTGTTGAAACCGAACGCGGGCCGGGTGGCCTTCCCGGGGGCCGGTGTGACCACGCATCCGGACGTCGTCGCGGCGGCGATCGACGCGCTGCGGGAGGCGGGAGCCGACGTGGCCGTCGGGGAAAGCCCCATCGTGGGCGTCCGCGTGCAGGAGGCCTTCGAGGCTTCGGGCATCGCGTCGGTCGCCGGCCAGCGCGATTGTCCGCTGATCGACATGGATCGCCGCCGCTTCGTGGAAGTCTCCATACCCGACGGCCGGGCCATCCGCTCGCTGCGGGTCTGCCCCGACGCGCTGGAGTTCGACTTCGTCGTGTCGATTCCGGTGATGAAGATGCACATGCACACCGGAGCCACGTTGGCCGTGAAGAACCTCAAGGGATGCCTCTGGCGCCGCAGCAAGGTGAAGTTGCACATGCTGCCGCCCCTGGACGGAAGCGACGAGAAACCGATCGACGTGGCGATTGCCGACATGTCGTCGGTGCTGCGGGCGGACCTGGCCGTGATCGACGGCACCGTGGGCATGGAGGGCCTGGGACCCAGCGCCGGGCAGCCCAAGCCGCTGGACGCCGTGGTGGTCAGCACCGACTCCTTCGCTGCCGACGCCGTGGCCTGCCAACTGATGGGCACCCAGGCCCAGCGCATCCCGCACCTGCGCATCGGCGCCCAGCGTGGCTACGGCGTCATCGACCTGCAGTCGATCAACGTCACGCCCGAGCGCTGGCGGGATTGGATCTCGCCGTTTAAGCTTCCGCCCGAGAACCTCACCATCGAGTTTCCCAACATCAACGTGCTGGACAACAATTCCTGTAGCGCCTGCCAGTCGACGCTGCTGCTGTTCCTAACGCACTACAAGCAGCGCCTCTTCGATTTCTTTCCGTCGGAGAGCCCGGTGAATATTGCCATCGGCAAGGGGCACACGGAACTGCCCGAAGGGACGCTTTGCCTGGGCAATTGCACTAAGCGCCTACGAGGCGGGGGCATCTTCATCCCCGGATGCCCTCCCGTCGGCAGTCAGATCCTCACGGCCATCTCCGGCCAGCCGACCGTCGACCGCATGGACGGCCGAAGCCAGCAGGCGGAGACGGAGGCCTTGCCCGAAGATCAGTAGGGTGGGTGCTTGCACCCACGCGTCGACTGCTGTGCGTGCGTGCAAGCACGCACCCTACAACTTTGGCTGCGAAACCGACACCGGCTACTTGCCCCGCGGCGATTTCAGGTAACGCGTGTTGCCCTTCCGCCGGGTCGTGCCGACGCTGTCGAAATAGTCCAGCAGTGGAATGGCAAACTTGCGCGTCGTGTCCAGCAGGTATTTGAAGTCGACGCTCTGCAGTTCGCCTTCCTTGCGAATGTGGGCGATCAGGATCTCTTGGGCACGGTCCACCGCCTCGCGGTGAAACAGCAGTCCCGGCGCCACCGGCACCAGCCGCTCATGCTCGGTGAGGATGCGGAGGATCTTCTCGGCGTGGTCCGGGCCGCCGGTCTTCTCGGCCACCTCGGCCGCGCTGGGCGGATGAAACGCCGCCTGGCGAAAGAGTTCCTCGATCGCCTGGAGATGCTCGGTATCCTGCTGGCCGAACGTGGCCCGATGCTCGGCCGTGGCCAGCCGCCCGCTTTTTTCCACTAGCCGTCCGTCGGCCTTCAGCCGGTCCACCATGCCGTCGAGCACCGCCCGGTCGACTTCGGCCGTTTGGCGCAGCGAGTCGAGATCCAGCCCGGGACTCTCGGGCGACCGGCGGTGGAAGTCGCCGACCATCTCGAGGATGCGTCCCGCCGTTTCCGAGGCCGTGTCGCGGTGGATGTAAAGACCCGGCGTCAAGGCGAAGATCTTTTCGGCCTCGGTCAATTCCGCGAGCATTCCTTGCAGGCGGCCGGGCGGGACCTTGGCGCGAACGGCCAGATCCGATTCGTTCGCGGCCAGCGACTCCGCCGTTCGGACGCAGTATTCCACGAAGCTTTTCTCGTCCCGGACCGCCTCGGCACGCCGCTGGAGGTCTTGGTAGACGTTGGGCCGGTTTCGCCGCAGTCGGCCGCGGACCGCTTCGACGATCACGCCTCCCCCGACCGTTTGCACGGGCGAGAGCGTCCGCAGGATGAAATGGTCGCCGGGGCCGGCCACGATAGGGGTCTTCGCCTTGATCTGGACGATGTCTTCGTCTCCGGCCGCCATGCGGTCGCCCCGCATGGGATAGACCGCCGCGGGCACTTCGGACGTGCCCGTGTGAAACTTCACCTGGGCCCCGCTCTTGAGCACGAACTTCTCGCGCGGCAGCAGGCGGAGCGTGCAGGCGTACCACTGGTGCGGCGCGAAGAAGCCCGGCGTGGTGAGCGTATCGCCCCGGCTGATGGTCCGCTGGTCCCAGTGTCCCACGTTCAGCGCGGCGCACTCGCCGGCTTGGACCGTCTCGCTGGTATGGCCGTAGACCTCGATCCGCTTGATTCGCCCGGTGAGCCCGGCGGGCAACACGACCACGTCGTCGCCGGTCCGAGCCGATCCGGAGACGGGAATTCCGGCCACCACGGTGCCGTAACCCTGGACCGAGAAGGCCCGATCCAGCGGCACCCGAAACACGCCGTCGGTGCGCTTGGGCCGGATGGCTTCCACCAGGGCGGTCAACTCCTCATAGAACCGGCTGAATCCTTCGCCGGTGACGTTGGAGACGGGAAGCACCGGCGCGCCTTCCAGGAAGGTGCCCCGCAAGAACTCCTCGACGTCGGCGCGGGCGATGTCCACGTGGTCGACCTCGACGCGGTCGATTTTCGTCAATGCCACCAGCCCGTGCCGGACGCCCAGCAGCGTGAGAATGTCGAGGTGCTCGCGGGTTTGTGGCATCACGCTGTCGTCGGCGGCCACGACGAGGATCACGCCGTCCATGCCGCTGGCGCCGGCGACCATGGTTTTGATGAAATTCTCGTGGCCCGGCACGTCCACGATCCCTACCTGCATTTCGGCGATCGTACAGGGGGCGAACCCCAGATCGATCGACATCCCCCGCTCTTTTTCGGCCTTCAGCCGGTCGGTCTCGCAGCCGGTGAGACACTTGACCAGGGCGGTCTTTCCGTGGTCGATGTGACCGGCCGTGCCGATGGTGATGTTGATCTGCCGGGAAGCCATGCACGCATTCTATCCGGCTGCCAAGGGCCGATCAACCTGCCGACCGCCGGGAATTCGGGCCCCTCGGATGGTTGACTGCGCCGGGGGAACGAGTACCATAGATGAAATGAGGTCGCAGACTTGGGGACTGTCCCGATTTTCGCGGAGCGAAAATGGGACTGTCCCCTTCCGCACACCGGAAGTCGTTACCGTACGAGACCCAAGGCACAACGCCTCTTGTACCAGACGACGCTCGTTTGGAAGTGAATCGACCGAGGTAGAGCAAGATGACGACTGCCAGCCGGTGGCAACACCGAGCATCGCAGAATGATGAGGTCCGCCGAGTCGCGACCTCGAGGTCCCGCGTGCAGGCCGCCCACAGCTTCCACGGCTGAAGCGGCGGTTGCCGGCGCCCGTGGCGGGCGCCAACGGACTTGCACGGCAAGCACCGGACCGAGAGCATGCGCGGTCCGGCAGCGTTCGACTTATCGACAGGCTATCGTGGCGCAATATGCAACAGGCCGGTGGCCGGGCGGTGCACCCCGTAACTCGGGGTTGCTTCGCCCTGCGCTGTCGCTGGTTCGCTGCCACGTCTCTTGGCCTCTTCCCATGTGTGTCCACTCGTGCCCAGGCTCTGTTTGGGCACGCGCATCCGACCGGACGCAGCGGTCCATCCCATTTTCGCTCGGAGGCTGCACGAGAGTGGATTTGGAGTGCGGCGACTGGTCGCCGCACTCCAAAGATTCACAGCCTGTCCGCGAAAACCGAATAGGCCCCAATTGGTTTGCCGACGATTACTCACCTTCTTCCAGCGAGGAAACCTATGAAGAGCACGACGAAAATCGGTCTTGGCGACGTTCAGGCGGTCTACGGCGGGCCGGAAGGTGATCTGTGGGAACTGGTGATGGGGCAGCAGATCCATATCGGAGGATTCCAGTCGTCGATGGACCTGGCCGAAAGGGCCGGCATCGGCCCCGGGATGTCCGGCGTCGATCTGTGTTGCTGCAACGGAGCGGGCATGCGTTTCCTGGTTCGCTTCCGGGGCGTGGCGAGCATGCACGGCGTGGACGCCACGCCAACGGTCGTCGAACGGGGCCGCCGCCGCTGCGAAGCGGAAGGGCTCTCCCCACGGATCTGCTTCACGCTGGCCGACGTCTGCCAGAGCGGACTGCCCGGCGGCGAAGCCGATTTCGTATGGGGTGAAGATGCCTGGTGCTACGTGGTCGACAAGCAGCAGCTGATCGCCGAAGCGGTCCGGCTGGTCAAGCCGGGCGGCGTGATCGCCATGACCGACTGGATCGAGGGACCCGCCGGGCTCAGCGACGCCGAAGCCGAACGCTTCCTGAAATTCATGAAATTCCCCAACGTCCAGGACCTGGACGGCTACGCCGGGCTGCTGGCCGAGGGGGGATGCGAGATGGCCGCCTGCGAGGACACCGGCCGGTTCGCCCCTTACGTCGACCTTTACTTGAACATGTTGAACATGCAGCTCACGTACGACGCGCTGCGGATCATCGACTTCGACGTCGCGTTGATGGAGGCCCTCGGCGGCGAGATGGTCTTCATGCAGGAGCTGGCCCACGCGGGAAAAATCGCCCAAGGGCTCTTCGTGGCCCGCAAGAAAGCATAGGTGATGAGATGGTAGAACATGGTGACGACCATACGGCGGCGACGCCTGCAGAGTGGTTCGGCCGGATGATCCCCAATTGTCTGGAGTACGCCCAGGCGGCCAAGGCCGCGGGCCGGCCCATCGTTTGCATCCTCTGCGAATACACGCCGCGCGAGCTGATCATGGCGGCCGGCGGCGTTCCCGTTTGCCTCTGCGGCGGTTCGGCCAAGACCATCCCGGCCGCCGAAGAACACCTGCCGGCCAATCTCTGTCCGCTGATCAAATCGACCTACGGATACCACGTGCAGGAAAACAACCCTTTCCTGGAAATGGCCGACCTGGTGGTTGGCGAGACGACCTGCGACGGCAAAAAGAAGATGTACGAGTTGCTGGCCCAGTCGCGGCCCATGACCGTGCTCGCGCTGCCGCAAAAGGCCGACCGGCCGGAAGATCTCGAGCAGTGGGTGCGCGAACTGAAGCGGTTCCGCGCAGAGCTGCAGGATCGCTTCGACGTGGAAATCACCGACGGGCGGCTGCGCGAGTCGATCGGCGTGATGAATCGCGAACGGGCCCTGCGCCGCGAGCTGGCCGCATTGATGCAATCCGACGAGCCGCCCTGCTCCGGGCGGCAACTGCTGCAGATGAAGAGCAGCATCTCGGGCATTCCCGAGGATCTGCGGCAATACGAACGGGCGATCGAAGACTTCTCCGCGAAGGAGGGCAACGCAGACCTTTCTTCGCGGGTCCGCGTGCGGATGACGGGTGTGCCGCAGGTCTATGGGGCCGAGCGGGTCGTGGAGATCATCGAAAGCAGCGGGGGGTTGGTCGTCTGCATGGAAAACTGCACCGGCATCAAACCGCTGCTGGAAGACGTAGATCCGGATGCGGCCGATCCGCTTCGAGCGGTCGCGGAAAAGTATTACCATTTGCCCTGCTCGGTGATGACGCGAAACGACCGCCGGCTGGATTTGCTGCGCCGGCTGGCCGACGAATATCGTCCCGAGTGCGTGATCGATCTGATTTGGCAGGCCTGCCTGACCTACGACGTCGAGTCGTACCGGATCCGGCGGCTGGCCGAGCAGGAGCTGGGCGTCCCGTACCTGCGGATCGAGACCGACTACTCGCCGTCCGATTCGGCCCGGATCGCGGTACGGGTGGAGGCCCTCTTCGAAACGGTCCGCGACGAAGGCGGCAACGGAGGGTATCGTCGCCGATGAAGACGGTCGCCTATAACAGCCCCTTCGTTCCGCCCGAGTGGATCGCCGCGCACGGCATGCAACCCGATTGGATGCGGCTGCGCGCCGCCGGAGATCGGTCGCCGACGGGGATGGGGCGCGGCGTATGCCCCTTTGCGGGCGAGACGATCCTCGCGGTGGTCTCCGGCCTGCAGGCCACCGCCGTGGTGGTCACGACCGTTTGCGATCAGATGCGTCGCGCGGCGGAGCTGATCGAGCGCGATGGGCAGCTTCCGGTGTTTCTGATGAACGTCCCGTCCACCTGGCAGACGACCGCTGCGGACGAACTCTACGTGGCCGAGCTGGAGCGGCTGGGGCGATTCTTCGTTCAGCTCGGCGGGGAGGCGCCCTCCAACGATAAGCTGGCGCGTGTGATGCTCGGCTACGATCGGGCCCGCGGCGCCCTGCGTGCAGCACGCGCCGGGTTGTCGGCGCGGCGGTTTGCCGAGGCCGTGGCGGGACTGCGGGGCGGCGGGACGCCGGCGTCGGAAACGGCCGTCGGCCCGCCGCCCGCCGCCGGCGTCCCCCTGGCATTGATCGGCGGCCCGTTGCCCGAGAGGCACCGCGGCTTGCTCGACCTGGTGGAACGCTCCGGGGGTCGCGTCGTATTGGACGGCACTGAAGGGGGCGAACGCACCATGCCGCTTCCGTTCGACCGCGAGGCCGCGGCCGACGATCCTCTGGGAGAGTTGGCCCGGGCGTACTTCGCAGGTATCCCCGACGTCTCCCGACGGCCCAACGACGCGTTCTACCAATGGCTGGCAGACCAGCTAGAAGCCCGACAGGTCCGCGGCATCCTCCTGCGGCGTTACGTGTGGTGCGACCTCTGGCACGCCGAGTTGCACCGGCTGCGGCAAGTCAGCCCCGTGCCCGTGCTGGACCTCGACGTAGACCATGAAGACAACGGCTCGCTCGCCCGCACGGCCGGCCGGCTGGAAGCCTTCCTGGAAATGCTCCGATGAACGAGGCCCCGAGACGAATCACCCTGGACGAGTGGGACCGGCGGCACGCCGAGCTGTGGGCGGCGGGTCTGCGCGAGCCGGACTACGGCGGCCCGCTGCGGCGGCACGTGGACGACGGCGACCTGCGGCTGCTTTCGCTCGAGATGGACAACTCGGCCGCCGCCTTACGGCTGTGGAACTTCCTGCTCACTGAAGAGGAACGACTCCATCGGGCCCGGGACGAGGGCAAGAAGATCGTCGGCACGATGAAAGACCTGGGAACCGTGCCGGTGATGGCTTATTCGCTGCCGGACGTGGTGGCGTTCTATCCCGACGGGGCCTGGTGGATTCCGTGCGTGATGCAGCGGTCGGCCGGGCTGCTTGAGATCGCCGATTCGCTGGGGCTGGACGACTCGTTTTGTCCGGTGCGGGCGATGGTCGGGGCCTACGTCAACGAGGCCCATTTTCCCATTCCCGAGCTGACCACGTGCAGCGTCGGGGCCACCTGTGACGACGTCTCGGCACTGGCCCAGCGGCTCGAAGCCCTGGGGTTTCCGATCCTCTGGTGGGAGATGCCGCACCGCCGCCGGCCGGACGCGGAAGAAGCGGCCGTGCAGCTTTCCGGCGGATTCCGGGCGCCCGAAAGCCAGATCGCCTGGGTGCAATCGGAGCTTCAGCGCGTTCGCGACGCCTTGGAGGAGCACACGGGCCAACGGCTGACCGACGAGCTGCTTGCCGCCGGCATCGAGCGGGCCAATCGGGTCCGTCGCCGCCTGGCCGAGCTGCGCCGCCTGGCCTTCACCGCCGATGCCTGCCCCATGCCGGCCCTGGAGATGCTGATCGCCGAGATGCTGGCCATCCACTTCTGCTCGGACCAGCACGAGACGATTCGCGTGTTGGAAGATCTGCTCGAAGAGGTCGAGAATCGAGTCCGGTCCGGCGTTGGGGTGCTCGCGCCGCAGGCCGTCCGCGTGTTCTGGGTCAACCCGGTGGCCGATCTTCGCGTGATGAACCTGCTGGAAGACGCCGGCGGCCGGATCTGCGGCACCGAGTACCTGTTCTGCCACGCCCTGGATCCGATTCCCGAAGATCTGCCGCCCATGGAGGCCCTGGCCCGCATGGCGCTGGCCGATCCGATGGCGGGCCCCTCGGCCGACCGCGCCGAGCGGATCTGCGCCGAGGCCCGTCGCTTCGGGGCCGAAGCGGTGGTGATCTCGCACATTCCGGGTGCAAGCCACTGTGCGATCGAAGCCGCGGTCATCGGCCAGATGGTGCGCACGCGGCTGGCCCTCCCCGTGCTGGAGATCGAAGTGCCGCCGATCACCGACTCGATGGAGCCCACCTTGCGCACCCGGCTGGAGGCACTGATCGAAACGGTAACGGAGCGGAGGAAGCGATGATTTGTGCGGGTATCGACGCGGGATCGAGGACCATCAAGGTCGTGCTGCTGGAGTCCGACACCCTGGCGGTGATCGCGGCGGACACCATGGATCAGGGCGTCGAGCAAGACGCGCTGGCCATGCGGCTGCTCGAAAGGCTGCTGCAACAAAACGGGCTGCGGCGCGGGGACGTGCACACGATCGTCGCCACGGGCTACGGCCGAAAGCTGATCACCACGGCCGACGCGACGGTTACCGAAATCACCTGCCAAGGCTGCGGCGTTCGTCAGCGAATGCCGCAGGCACGCACCGTGGTCGACATCGGCGGGCAAGACAGCAAGCTGGTGCGGCTGCATCCCGACGGTGCGGTGGCGGACTTTGTGATGAACGACCGCTGCGCCGCGGGCACCGGCCGTTTTCTCGAAGTGCTTGCCACACGGCTCGGGGTCAAGCTCGGCAGTCTCGGCACCTTGGCCGGCAAGAGCCAAAGCCCCGCCATCATCAGCAACATGTGTGTGGTGTTTGCCGAGACGGAAATCGTCGGGCTGCTGGCCTCCGGGATCGGGCCCGAGGACATCGTGGCCGGCGTGCAAGCGTCGATCGCCACCCGCGTGGCGGCCATGGCCGGGCGGAAGGTCGGCTCGCCGGTGGTGTTCACCGGCGGGGTGGCCCTGGTTCCGGGCATGGACGATGCCCTGGAGTCGGCCCTGGAAGAGCCGGTGACGATCGCGCCGGACCCCCAGATCACCGGCGCGCTGGGCGCGGCCATCCTCGCCGCGCGACGCGCGAGCGACCGTTGACAACGGCCGGAATTCTGGTAAAGTAAGAAACATGTGTTGACGGTACGGCATGCACTGAGGGTGAATCGAAGGAGGTGACCAGATGAAGCCGTTTGCTGCGATTGGCGCGGGATTGGTGCTGGTGCTTTGTTGCGTGGCTCCATCGGAGGCGGCCCCAACGCAGTGGGCGGCCAATGGACACTACTACGAAGTCGTTATCGCTCCGGGCGAGATCTCGTGGGACGCGGCCAATGCAGCGGCCATCGCCGCCGGAAGGCATTTGGTGACCATCACGTCGCCGGCGGAAAACGACTTCGTCTTCGGCCTGGTCGATTTTCCGCAGTTCTGGCATGCTCCCACCGGCGGCAACAAGGGGCCCTGGATCGGCGCCTATCAATCGCCGCCGACCACGGTGCCCAGCGCCAATTGGCGCTGGGTGACGGACGAACCGTGGGGCTACGCGAATTGGGGTTCGGGGCAACCGAACGATTCGGGCGGCAACGTGGAAGATAAAGTCTATTTCTACACGCCGTCGCCCGGCCTGGTGCGCTCCCCCACCTGGAACGACGCCCGGGGTAATTCTCCCAACGGAAATCCCGTCGCCTACGTGACCGAATGGGTCCCCGAACCTTCCAGCTTCGCCTTGCTGGGCACGGGCGCCGTCGGTCTGCTGATGTTCCTCTGGCGGAAGCGCGGCGGCCGCTGACTCGCCCCCGCGCCGATTTCGGATATGGTTGTCCGAGTGAAACAGCCCTTCTGGATACTTCTGGTCGCGTTGTTCGGCTGCCCCGCGGCCCTTGCCGAGGAGTCACCGGCCGGGCGGGCCGTGCTCGCGTGGGAGCAGATTTGCCCCCTGCCCGATCCAGAAGGTTTTGCCGGCGCGTTCGTCGGCACGAGCAACAAGGCGTTGATCGTGGCCGGCGGGGCCAACTTCCCCGACAAACGACCCTGGGAAGAGAACGCCGAAAAGGTCTGGTACGACGACGTGTTCGTGCTGACCGAACCGGACGGCGAGTGGAAGACGGGTTTCAAGTTGCCGCGGCCGCTGGGCTACGGCGTGTCGGTGACCACGGAACGAGGCATCGTCTGCCTCGGCGGCGGCGACGCGAACCGGCACTACACCGACGTTTTCCGCATCGAGTGGGTCGACGGGAAGATCCGCATCACCGACCTGCCGCCCATGCCCGGGCGGGCCGCGTTCTTCTGCGGAGCGATGGTCGGCAACACGATCTACGTGGCCGGCGGCAAGGACTGGCCGAAGCCCTATCAGCCCTACGGAAGTCCGGCTCCCTGGCCGCCGGTCGCCATGAAGACGTTCTGGGCAATGGATCTTTCCCGGCATGACAGCGAGCTGCAGTGGGAGGAACTCGAACCGTGTCCCGGACCGCCCAGGATGCAATCGGTAGCCGCCGTGCAGCAGGGCCAATTCTTCCTGATCGGGGGCGTGACGCTCGATCAGTCGAAGCCGGGCGACGACAAGCGTGTGTTTCTGAGCGACTGCTACAGTTACGACCCGGCGGCGAAACAATGGGCGCGGATTGCCGACCTGCCGCGATTTGCCGCGGCGGCCCCCACGCCGGCCATGCCGCTGGGCCAGGCCAGCTTTGCGATTGTCGGCGGCGACGAAGGGATCAACACGTTCAAAGATCTGCGGGACGCCCATCCCGGCTTCCCGCCCGAGATCCTCGTTTACCACAAGATCACCGATACCTGGACCGTCCGTGGCGAATATCCCAAGGATCCCGACGCCGGGATCTGGCCGCCGGTGACCACCAACACCACGTCTTGGAAGGGACGCTACGTGGTTCCCACCGGCGAAGCCCGGCCCGGCGTGCGAACGCCCAACGTCTTCTGGGCCGAGCCGCAGCCAAGTCGCGAAGGGTTCGGCCTGGCCGACTACGGCGTGTTGACGGTTTACCTGGCGTCCCTGGTGGCGATGGGGGTCTATTTTTCCCGCCGGGAGAAAAGCACCGACGATTTCTTCCTGGGCGGCCGACGCATCCCCTGGTGGGCGGCGGGGCTGAGTATCTTCGGCACGCAGCTCAGCGCGATCACCTTCATGACCATCCCGTCCAAGGCCTATCACACCGACTGGGTCTACTTTCTCGGCAACATGATGATCGTGGCCGTCGCACCCGTGGTGGTGTTTCTGTATCTGCCGTTCTTCCGCCGGCTGAACGTGTCCACGGCCTACGAATACCTCGAACAACGCTTCAACCTGGTCACGCGGCTGCTGGGTAGCGCGGCGTTTATCCTCTTCCAGCTCGGGCGGATGGGCGTGGTGCTGTACCTGCCGGCCGCCGCGCTGTCGACCGTGACCGGGATGAACGTCTACCTGTGCATCGCGTTGATGGGCGTGCTGGCCACCGTCTACACCGTGCTCGGCGGAATCGAGGCCGTGGTCTGGACCGACGTGCTCCAGGTCTTCGTGCTGCTGGGCGGGGCGCTGCTGGCGCTGGTGATCATCACCTGCCAGGTCGATGGCGGAGTGGCCCGGATCATCACCGAAGGCGCCGCTCAGAACAAGCTCCGCGCGGTGAACCTCACCTGGGACGTGGCCACCGCGGCGTTGTGGGTCGTGCTGCTGGGCAAGCCGTTCGAGGTGCTGGTCTCCTACACGGCCGACCAGACCGTGGTGCAGCGCTACCTCACCACCACCGACGAAAAGGCCGCCGCGCGAGGCATCTGGACCAACGCCGTGCTGACCATCCCGGCCTCGATCATCTTCTTCGCCCTGGGCACGGCGCTCTGGGCCTTCTACAAGAATCATCCGCTGCTGCTCAACCCGGCCGGCAAGATCGACGAGATCTTCCCCTGGTTCATCGCCCAGCAACTGCCGATGGGTGTTTCGGGGCTGGTGATCGCCGGGCTGTTTGCCGCAGCCATGTCGAGCCTCGACAGCAGCATGAACTCGATGGCCACTGCAGTGACCACCGACTTCTACCGGCGCGCCAAGCCGGACGCTTCCGACGTTTACTGCCTGGCGCTGGCCCGATGGTTGACGATCGCCCTGGGCGCCGTGGGCACGCTGTTCGCCTTGTACATGGCGTGGCTGGAAAGCACGTCGATGTGGGACCAGTACAGCAAGATCATCGGGCTTTTCGGGGGCGGGCTGGCCGGGTTGTTCGCCGTGGGGATCTTCACGCGGCGGACCACCGCCTTGGGGGCCGTGCTCGGTTTCACCGGCAGTGCCGTACTGCTCTGGGCCGTCAAGAGCTTCACGCCTGTACACTTCTTCCTCTACCCGACGATCGGCTTGGGCGGGTGCTTTGTGATCGGCTATCTCGTCAGTCTGATCGTTCCCGCCGGCCGCCGCGATCTGACGGGCCTGACCATCTTCACGTTATCCGGGCGAAGTAGTTGACCGGCACGTAGGGGAGGGCTATATTCCAGGGGTCGGTGCGGGGGAGTTTGCCGCCTGCCGCGACCCATCGAAGATCTGTTCCGTAGCCCGACGTTTCGACTTCGACGAACACGCCAATACACGTACCAAGAGGAGGGAATTCATGCGTGCCCGTTTTGACACCAGCCCGATATCGCGACTGCATCACTTGCTACTGAGGACCATCATCGCCGGCTGCGTCGGCTGCTTCGTGGTCGCGGGGGCTTCGTACGGTGCGGACCCGTGCAAGCCGCTCAGCTCGCCGAAGTTGCTGGCCAAGCTGCCCGAGATCTGCCCCACGCCCGACGGCATGGCGATGGACGCCCAGGGCACCATCTTTCTGGCCTGCCCCAATTACGGCGACCAGACGCATCCGGCCGTGTTGATGACGATCGATCGGGAAAACCGCGTGCGGCTCTTCGGCCGCGTGCCCGTTCATCCGGAAACCGGCGTGGCCTGTCCGATGGGCATCGCCTTCGGCCCCGACGGCGATCTGTACATCGTCGACAACCAGGGCTGGGTTAAGCCGAACAACCACGGGCGGATCCTGCGCATGAAGGTGCAGAACGGTCGCCCGGGTCCCTGTGCCGTCGTGGCCCGTGGGTTGAGCCACCCCAACGGAGTCCGCGTCCATAAAGGGCACGTCTACGTCACCCACAGCATGTTGCCCAAGCAGGGCGACGAGCCGCTGGTCAGCGGCGTGTACCGCTTCGAAGTCAACGACCTGGGCGTCCGGGTCGCCAACACGCTGAAGGACAAGAACCTGCTGGTCACGTTCAAGACGCTCAACATGGACGTGCAATACGGCGCCGACGGTCTGGCGTTCGACAGCAAGGGGAACTTGTTCGTGGGCAACTTCGGCGACGCCACGCTGCACAAGATCACCTTCGACGCCAACGGCAACGTCACCTCGAACACCCGTTGGGTCAAGCACGAGTGCATCAAGAGCATCGACGGCATCTGCACGGACGCCCAGGACAACATCTACGTGGCCGATTTCTCCAACAACGCGATCTGCGTGGTTTCTCCGGAGAAGAAGGTCCAGGTGTTGGCCCAGAGTCCCGATTGCGACGGTTCCCGCGGCGGGCTGGACCAGCCGGGCGAGCCGCTGATCCGCGGCAACGAGGTGATCGTGTCGAACTTCGACATGGTGACCGGCCCCGACAAGCTCAACTCGGGCCACGACTATCCGTACACGCTCTCGGTCATCAAACGTTAGGGATGACTCAGAAACAACTTCGGCATTTGGGGAAGGGGACAGTCCCATTTTCCCTGCGGGAGAATCGGGACAGTCCCCGAGTTGTTCTTGAGCGGTCGCTTAGAATCTGCCCCGCACGGGACGCGACCTATACTTGAGCAGCGTACCCCATGGGGTAGGACCCGCAGGGGAACAACTTGGGGACTGTCCCGATTTTCGCAAAGCGAAAATGGGACTGTCCCCCTCCGCGCACCCGGGAGTCTCGCCATGCTCGAACTGGTCGATTTGGACAAGAAGATTCCCAAGGCGGTCTATCGGGAAGTCTTTCCCGAAATGCAAATCCGCCTGGGTCAATGCCAACGTGCGGCGCGTACCGCGGGCGTGCCGGTGATCGTGGTGTTCGAGGGCTGGGACGCGGCCGGCAAGGGCACGCTGATCAATCGGCTCACCCAGGCTCTCGATCCCCGCGGATTCAAGGTGCACCCGATCAGCGCGCCCAACGAACCCGAGCGGCTGAGGCCCTGGATGTGGCGCTTCTGGCAGTGCCTTCCGGCCGCGGGCAGCTTCGCCATCTTCGACCGCTCCTGGTACGGCCGCGTGCTGACCGAGCGGGTCGAAGGGCTCACGCCCAAACGGCAATGGCGGGAGGCCTTCCGCGACATCGAGCAGTTCGAGCGGCACCTGGCCGAGGCCGGCGCGGTGCTCGTCAAGTTCTGGCTGCACATCGGCAAACGGGAGCAGAAGCGGCGCTTCAAGCGGATCGAGAAGAACCCGGCCACCGCGTGGAAGGTGGGCAAGGAGGAGTGGAAGCACCACAAGCGATACGAGGACTGGCTGGAGGCGGTCGAGGAAATGCTCCAGCGCACCGGCACGGCCCACGCGCCCTGGACGGTGGTCGAAGCCACGCAGGCCCGCTACGCCCGCGTGAAAGTCTTCGACACCGTGCTGCAGGCCGTGGAGAACGAGCTGGAGCGTCGCGCATCGCGGCCCGAGGTCAAAGCGGAACCGATGCCCGCGCCGGCCGATTCGCCCACGCGGCAGCAGACGATCCTGGACCGGCTGGACTTGAGCCTCACGCTCGAGCGTGAGGAGTACGAGAAGCGGTTGGACGAGTTGCAGGAGCGGCTGTTTCACCTGGAGCACGAACTCTACGTGGCCCGGTTGCCGGCGGTGGTCGTCTACGAAGGTTCCGACGCTGGCGGCAAGGGGGGCAACATCAAGCGGCTCACCCGGGGCCTGGACCCCCGCGGCTACGAGGTGGTTCCGGTCGGCCCGCCCACCTCCGAAGAGAAAGCCCGGCATTACCTCTGGCGCTTCTGGCAAAACGTCCCCAAGGCCGGCCACATCACGATCTTCGACCGTTCCTGGTACGGCCGCGTGCTGGTCGAGCGGGTGGAGGGTTTTTGCACTGAGGACGAGTGGAAGCGCGCCTACCGCGAGATCAACGAGTTCGAGCGCCAGCTGGTCGAGTTCGGCACGGTGATCGTCAAGTTCTGGCTGCAGATCGACCGCGAGGAGCAGCTTCGCCGCTTCGAGGCCCGGCAGCAAGACGCCCACAAGCAGTGGAAGATCACCGACGAGGATTGGCGGAACCGGGAGAAGCACGCCCAGTACGAGGTGGCCGTGGTCGACATGCTGCACCGCACCAGCACCACGTATGCCCCCTGGACCGTCCTGGAAGCCAACTGCAAGCTCCACGCTCGGATCAAGGCGCTCCGCACCGTGGCCGAAGCCCTGGAAAACGCCTTGAAACAGGCGTAGCCGGTCGGGATCACGTCCGGGACGACGCCGAGTTGGCCCGTAGCGAACGTGCCGCCACCCCTTGGAGAAAGTGTCCATCGCAAGTCTTTGCGGCGACACGACTTCTGCGAAGCAGCGCCAGATGGTGACTGAGATTCTCGTTGCCGAGGATGTTTTCGGGACAATTCGGCACCACCCGTAGGGCCTGTCTTATCCCGGATAACTTGCCCATTCCCAAGGGAAACTCCATAATAGAGGCTGACTCTCGCTTATGTCTGACCGGTCCGACGGGCTATTCCGCCGGCCCCTCGGGACGAGAACTGTCTCTGGGAAATGGTGGTTGCGGTTTGGAACAGGAGAGGATCCCTTGAAGACCCATTGGCTGTCTACGCTGCGCGAGCGCTTTCTTGATGGATCCGGCCGCCCCCAGCGACGGACCAGGCCACGGCGGCCGGTTCGCCTGGAGATGCTCGAACCGCGGCGGCTGCTCAATGCCGGGCCGTTGGCCCAGGACGATTTCGTCCGGCTCCCGGCCGACCAGCCCGCACTGCTCGATACGCTGCTCGAGAACGACGGCGGCGACGTCGATTCGCTGAGCATCGTGGCGGTGACTGAGCCGGACCACGGGATCGTGATCGACAACGAGGACGGAACGCTCACCTACGTGCCGAACGCCGGGTTCGTCGGAGACGACTCGTTCTACTACACGGTTGCCGACGGCGACGGAGGTCAAACGGACGCGATCGTGTGTCTCAGCATCGAACCGGCGCTGAGCGACATGCGCATCCCGGACCCGCAGGATCTCGACGACCAGGTTCCAGAATACAAAGCGTCCTCCGACTCGCCGGCGGCCAAGGACGGGGAGACGGCGACGCCGACCGAGATTCTCGACGCGCTGGGCGACAACATTCCCACCAGCGGGGCCGGCTTGCCGCTGCTGCACAGCCTGCCCAATGCCCCGGTGGCCATCTTTCTGGACTTCGACGGGTGGGACTGGGTCGAGCCGTACGACGTCGACGGAGCCCCGGGAAGCTTCAACCAGGCGGAGCAGGCGACCATCGTCAGCGCGTGGCGCGACGTCGCCACAATGTACGCCATCTTCGACGTGGACGTGACCACCGAGCAGCCCGATTTCGCCGCGGTGCCGACCAACTACGAAATCATCGGCAACAACATCAGCGGCGGTTACAGCTATCTTACCTTCCCCTCCTCGCGACCTTGGGGATTCAACCAGTCCGGCGACGCCAGGGGGCGAACCACCGGCATCGCCCACGAGATCGGTCACAATTGGGGCCTGCACCACCAGTCCGACTACGACCTGTTGGGCGAGAAGATCAGGGAGTACAGCTACGGGGATAACGACCTGCACGTGCCGTTGATGGGCGTCGACTTCGGCGGCCGGTTCCCGAAGTTCTTCCTGGGCCATTCCAGCAGGGGCCCCGACGACTTGATTGACGAAGTGGCCCATATCGCCTCGCGAATCGTGGAGTACGATCCGGGCGGCGACGGTCTTCGCGACGACGACTTTGCCGGCACGATCGCCGCGGCCACGCCGCTGGAGGTGGACGGCGCCTTGCAGTCAGCCGCGGGCATCATCGAGGTGCTCAGCGACGTCGACGCGTTCTCCTTCACCGCCGCCGGCGAGCCGCTGCTGATTTCGGCCCGACCCGACTATCCTTCCTCGGCCGATGTGAAGCTGGAGATTTACGACGGGCTGGGCGAGCTTTTGGCCGCCGAAGACGGCCCCTTCAATGGGCAGGACCTGCTGGTAAATCTGCCCAACGGCACCTACTACGCCCTGGTTTCCAGCCACGGCGACTACGCCGACCTGGGCGTCTACCAGATTGAAGCACGCCCCATGCCCGAGGGCTGGAACACCCAGGACATCGGCCGCATTTCCATTACCGGCTACAGCACCTACGACGAGGCGAGCGAGACGTTCACGCTGGCCGGCTCCGGCTACAACATCACGGGCAGCCGCGACGACTTCCGCTATACGTATCAGATGCTCGACGGCGACGGGCAGATTGTCGCCCGAGTGCTGGACGTCGCCGATACGCACAACTCGGCCAAGGCCGGCGTGATGATTCGAGAGAACCTCGACGCCGACGCCAAGAACGTGATGGTCGCCGTCATGCCCAGTAACGAAGTCAGAACGCAATCGCGATCTTCGACCGGCGGGACTACCAGCACGAGCGACGTCAATATCCCCGGTGCGCCGTATTGGGTCCGCTTGACCCGCAACGGCAACACCTTCGTCACCGAACGGTCGGCCAACGGGACCAGCTGGCAACAGACCGGCTCGGTCAACGTCTCCATGTCGCAGCAGGTCTATATCGGCTTGATCCTGACCAGCCACGACAAGAAGGAACTCAACGTGGCCACCTTCGACAACGTCTCGTTAGCCGGCAACCTCGGCTGGCCACAGCCCGCGGACAACGGCCTGGCGCCGCCGGCCGGGTTGACGCTCGACCAGGGCGAAGGCACCGGGATCGATCTGAGCTGGGCGGCCGTCGCCGGGGCGGCCGGGTACGTGGTCGAACGCTCGGAAGACAACCTCAACTGGACCACGGCCGCGACCGTGACGGCCGGCGAAACCGATTACAGCGACCCGGACCTGTTCGGCGCGATGCGATATTTCTATCGGATCCGCGCGCTAAACGCGTCGGGCCAGTCGCAACCGTCCGAGGCGGCCACGATCGTCAACCGCCCCAACGCCGTCGCCGACGCGGCCGTCACCTCCTGGAGAACCAACACCGTCATCCTCAATTGGTCCGACGTCTCCGGCGACACGGGTTACCGCATCGAACGCTCGACCGACGGCGTGAACTTCACGCAGATCGCGACCGTCGGGACCAACGTCCCCGCCTTCAACAGCACCGGATTGTCAGCCAGCACGGCCTACCACTACCGCATCACGCCGTT
>Ga0180437_10004879_pt1 | contig 18750 bp, 22 predicted proteins | sample SS_ome_4_FD_132410 | JGI IMG/M metagenome (GOLD analysis project Ga0180437, IMG submission 132410) | Hypersaline lake sediment archaeal communities from the Salton Sea, California, USA - SS_3_D_1 metaG | ecosystem: Environmental > Aquatic > Non-marine Saline and Alkaline > Hypersaline >... | reverse complement strand
CTGATTGGACCGAAGAGGAGAAGATGCTTTACGCAACGAAGGGTATTCTTCCAGAACACGAAAGGTAGGTGGTAGGTATGATTACGGCAACCAAAGAATTCAGGTTTGAGGCAGCACACCGTTTGCCTCGCCATCTTGGACAGTGTTCGAACATCCACGGACATAGCTATCGTGTGGTGGTAACGGTGTCGGAGAAGATGGATGCTCCGCCGAAACCACCAGAGTCCGAGGACATGGTCATGGATTTCCAAGATTTGGGAAGTATTGTCAACGGAATCTTGGGCGAGTGGGATCACTCGATAATTTTGCAAGAGACGGACAGCTTGGTAGATGTCCTCAATGGCTATCGTGACAGTGGCGAAGACATAAAGATTGTTACCATCCACGGCCCGCCTACCGCAGAAAACATGGCAGAACTGTTAGCTATCAGGATGCTGCCGGCAATAGAGGCAGATCACTGCTACCTCGAAGAGGTGCAGGTCTGGGAGACTGCCAAGTGCCATGCGAGGTGGAAGAGATGAACTATCGCATATCGGAGATATTTCATTCCATTCAAGGAGAAGGCATCCATGTCGGATACCCGGCAGTGTTTGTCCGATTCGCTGGGTGCAACATGTCCTGTAAGTTTTGCGACGAGGAACACAAATACGGAAAGGCTGAAGAGATCAGCACGTCCGATATTGTCCATAGGATAGAAAAGGTGTACCGAAAGGGCGATATGGTCATATTGACAGGCGGCGAGCCACTGTTGCAGATCTATGGTGAGCTGCTTGAGGCGTTGTTGGGATATTCTCTATTCATAGAGACCAACGGCGACGTGGATACGCGCAGGAGGATGAATGTCAGTTTGGAGTACCTGGGAACAGTGGCGCAAATAACAGTGTCTCCAAAACGGCGAAACGTTAGCCCTGAGATCTTGTCACGGGCCGAATGTGTAAAGGTCCTGGTAGATCATGAAGGCGCGTTTGGTATTGATCTGGATGATTTGCCTTTCACCAATGCATACAGAGTATTGCAGCCTATCACGCCATCGTGTGATGGTTACATGTTTGAAGAGGTCTATAAGGTCCATTGTCATATGGCATACCGCCTCTCTATTAAAAGGCAGGAAAAAGGTGAGTGCTGGAGGGTGATTCCGCAAACACACGTCATGATGGGGTTGAAATGACTATTCCTATTCACGCCAGGTATTATTTTAACCAGTACCAGAAAATAGCCGAGACTATACCGGGATTCATGTTAGAGGACGAACTGATGGAATTGTGTAGCGAGGCACAAGGTGCCAAGCGAATAGTGGAGATAGGCAGCTTCCTCGGCAGATCGACAATTGTTCTAGCCGCAGCAGTGAAAGAAAATTTCAAAAAGGGTGAGAGCTTGATGGTGTCTATAGATCATCATCGAGGCAGCACAGAGCACAGGGCTGGTGGCGCATGGCAGATCAAAGAGTCTATCACACCTGACGGCACGGTGGATACGCTGGATGGGTTTCGCAATTCATTAAAGCTGGCGGGAGTAGAGGATATTGTGACCGTTCTTGCTATGGATTCAAGAATGGCTGCCAGGCAGCTTCATGGTCATCTGGATTTTGACATGGTCTTTATTGATGGTTCACATGATAGTACATCGGTAATGGCAGATCTGATGGCATGGCAGCGGTTGGTGAACGATAACGGCAAGATTGTTGTCCATGACTATGACCCACACGGTCTGATGAGGCCGAACCTTAGAGGTGTCACCGAAGCGGTGGATCGTTGGTTTGAGCACCAGTATCGCACTGGCGAACCATGGGAGTTCCAGGGTGTAAAGGGTGGCACATATGGAACGCTGGCGGTGATAGAAAGGAAGTCTGCAAATGACACCAAGTGAAGCAGAGGCGTTGGAAGCAGTCAGGACGATAATCAGGTACCTCGGAGACGACCCAGAACGAGAAGGACTAATCGACACACCGAGGAGGGTAATCAAAAGTTGGGGCACTTTGTACGGCGGATATGACAAGAATATTGAAGAGGTAGCGGCAACCAACTTTTCGTCTGATGGTTACGACCAGATGGTGATCTTGAAGGATATCGAGTTCTGGTCCACCTGTGAACATCACATGCTTCCTTTCTACGGTAGTGTTTCTGTGGGCTATCTGCCTAACGCTCAGGGGAGAGTACTTGGCGTCTCCAAGCTCGCAAGAATTGTGGAGATGTACGCCAGGCGGTTGCAGATACAGGAGAGGCTCACCAACCAGATCGCTGAGGCGATTGTTGCCTGTATAGATTGTGATGGTGTGGGAGTGGTTACGAGGGCAAAGCATCTTTGTATGGTAGCTCGTGGTGTGGAGAAGAGGCAGTCCGATATGGTCACCAGCGCGATGATAGGCACAATCAGGCAGAGCCCGGCAACACGCAACGAGTTCCTGACGCTGATAGGTGAGAGATGAGGCCGCCGGACTACACCGAATGCTTTGTGGTGGTGCAGTTTCGGTTTGAGCATATCCATAGTTGGCCTCAATGCGACATTGACGAAGTTTCGTTCCTGCGAGATCCGCACCGCCATGTGTTTCAAACAAGGGCCTGGTTGTCTGTTTCTCACGAAGACAGGGAGGTCGAAATAATCAGGCTGAAAAGGCAGATGTCAAGTTGGGTTGAGAAGGTTGGCAAGCCAAGATGGGACACCGCTTCATGCGAGACGATGGCCAGGGAGATGCTGGTCAGGTTTGCTTTGGAGAAGTGCGAGGTTTTGGAAGACGGCGAGAATGGTGCTCTGGTGAGGAGGATGGCATGATACACCTGTTTCCAATAGAGCCTATAAAGGAGAGGTATTCGGCAGATTGGTATCGATGGTGGAAAAGCGAACTAGACAAGTCGGGAATCCCGACTGTTGTTTGTGACGGACAAAGGCTAAGGACGCCTGAGCGTGGTGATGCCATCCAGCATGGACAGTTCCTCGATGCCCTGGACACCAACTACTACAAAGCCACACAGCTCGCCAGTTTCATTGAGTGGTTTGACGCGGGACAAGTAAGCGATGGTGATGTGGTGGTCTTTATGGACGGATGGAATCCCGCCGTGACTAGCGTTGGGTATATTCGGAATGTGGTTGGCATCAAGTTGAAGATCGTCTTGGTCCTTCACGCCGGAACCTGGGACAGGCGAGATCATCTATCCAACGTAGGCATGGGCTCGTGGGCTAGCTACAATGAGAAGGGATGGATGGAGGTCGCCGACAAGATACTGGTGGCCACTGACTTCCACAAGAAGATGATTGAGGACTGGCGGCATGGAGCGCTGGACAAGATAGTGGTAACAGGCTTTCCGCTTGTGCTTACCGAGCTAGACAGGTTCAAGCGCGATTGGTCAGAGAAAGAACAGTTGGTCGTATTCCCTCATCGGATAGCAAAAGAGAAGATGCCTGTTGCCTTCGACCAGTTGAAGTATCTTTACAGCGAAAAGTATCCAAGCGACCGCGTTGCCTGGATTCGTTCTCAGGATGTCTACACGGCAAAGGATTCTCTGTATGAGTTGCTCGGAAAGGCCAAGGTTGCCTTCTCGGCTGCGCTTCAGGAGACGTGGGGAATAGTGCAACAGGAGGCATGGTATCTTGGTGCTGTCCCCGTAGTGCCTGACAGGTTGTCCTACAAGGAACTGTATCCCAAAGAGCACAGGTACATAGATATGAAAGAGGCAGTGAAGATGGTTCATTCTATTCTACATGCGGAAGAAAATCCGTCTCCAGAGTTTCGACCTACAAGGCACCCGCATGACGCCTTTGAAAACATCATCCGAGAGATAAGGGGGCTGCATGGTTGAGCGAATGGAATATGCGATACTGCAACCTACATCGACCGAGCGTGTATTGTCTGGCATCTGTTACCATCCTCAGTGGTTGTATGCGGCTATGAAGGAAAAAGGGTACAAGGTCAGGTTGTTCGAGGACATGTCTATGACGGAGATCGATCTTGTGTTGACCAGCATGGTGAGGCGCATCAATAAATTGGAGCCGCATGAAGTTGTGATCAATCTCTCCAGTTATCCGCAGAAGGACATGTGCCAGCAGGTTTGGAGGGAGTACAAGGACAGGCTGGATATTACCTTCGCAGGTTACACACCTCTGATAAAGGCGCTAGGATTACCTGTTCACAGAATGACTGTAGATATCATGGACGGAGTGTCTGCCTATCACAAGTATATCGATGGTTTTTTGAAGCGTACGGTTACGGACTACGATTCACACTTGGTGAGGCTGGATGACGGCAAGCCCTACATGCCGTTGTTCCTCAGTGTGGGATGCAAGAGGAAGTGTCCATATTGCTATGTTGGGTATTCGGATTTTCCGCATGGCAATGTAGACCTAGATGTTGCCATCGAAGCGATAGACTCCTATGCGGCGAAGGGATGGAACATCCATTTCTATGATGAGGACCTATTCAACTATCCGCAGATAGGTGAGGTGTTGAAACATCTTCGCAGTATGCCTGTTAAATGGATATGCCTCACCACCAGCGTGAGCTTGGCGAAGGCGAGGGAAGAATATGGCGAGGATGCCATACTGAGGTCGGGCAATGTTCTTAACGAAATAGGTGTGGAGACTGCCGATGAGAAGGTGTTGGTGAAGTCGCAACGGCTGAAGGACATCATAGATAGTGAGTTATCCGTATTCTGGTTGACGGTCACCTTCTTTCCTTCCGAGACGCTGGAGAGCAAGTACCTCACAGGACAGTTTTTGCAAAGATATGGTCATGACTACGATCAACTGGTACCGAGAATCAGGACAAATAGTTCTCCTGGTGGTCTGGGACAATTTTTTCAACCTTATCACGGCACGCCTTGGTACGATGGTATCAATGACGAAGGTGTTGTGTTGGACAAGTCGCCTACCAGACTGTGGCCATCGTTCGTGGGATATCGTTTTCTTGAGGAAGTACCCCAGAGGCAGTCGTGTCAGGCTGATGGCAGGTGGCTTACGATGTATGGTGCCAAGAGCGACAGCTTGAGGCTTTGGGCGGAGTGCACCGGAGACAGAACCGTGTTGGAGCTTTGCGGAAGCGACACGACCAAGCTGGCGCAGTTGGCGCAGTTGGCGCAGTTGGGGATGGTCAGATGAAAATTTTTCTTGCTGCCACTGAAACCTTCTGGCAGAACTTTCGGATCATTCCGTCAGTGACCAGCCTTTTCAACGGCGACAAGTACAACCTTTTCTATTCGTACCTCCATGACAAGCAGTCAAGCAGATCGTCGGTCAACTATCCTGATTCGTTCAATATCTGCGACAGTGGAGCGCACAGCTTTTTCACCTCGTCCGAGGTGAACCTGGGTATTCCCACGCAGCATTCACAGAAGTCAACGAGGATGGACGATCCAGACAAGTACGTTAGCGACTATATCAAATGGATGCAGCGCAACTGGGACAGGTTTGATTTTTTTGTGGAGCTAGATATTCAGGATTTGGTCGGATACGAGAAGGTCTTGAACTGGAGGCGGTTGTACAAGAAGGCAGGCGTTTGGCAGAAGGTCATAACCTGCTACCACGAGAGCAACTCTTTTGAAGAGTTCCAGCAAATGGTGGACGATTCGGAGAGCAGGTATGTAGGGATCGAAGGTGTTAGAAAAGGCCGTCCTAAATTAGACTACAACCGTTTTATCAAATACTGCTATGACAACCGATGTGCCATCCATGGTTTCGCCATGGTGAAGCGTGACTACCTGAGCCTTCACCCCTTCTTTTCTGTGGACAGTTCGTCCATGACCTACATGTACAGGGCAGGGATGTCCTATCGGTGGGACAAGGACAAGGGGAAGCTGAAAGGCGTTAGAGGTCACAGGAAGTTGTTCACGGAAAAAAGCAAGAGATACTACCACGACAACATTGCCGAGCCTGGCGAGTTTGTTGCTGTGGATAAAGGCTCGTTGGTCAAATACGAGGATGTGTGGATCAGGAGAGCTGCGGAGGCGCGTGACGCGATCAAAAAGCAAGAAGAGTATTTCACCAGGCTGTGGAATAGCAGGGGTGTAGTGTGGGACGAGGGTATAATCAAAAGGAGGAACAATGCCTCGGAAGCAAGAAAAAGGGTGGCTGGAGCTACCTCTAAAAAAGCTGGTTAAGGCCGGCTGGAACTACAAGTTGGACGATGAGGAGCGACTGGGTAAGTTGGTTGCCAACCTTAAGCGCAACGGGCAAATCGAGAACATCATTGTCCGCAAGCTGGACACGGGATTCTACGAGGTGGTCAACGGCAATCATCGCTATGACGCATTCCTGGAGCTTGGGTACAGCGAGGCGATGTGTTTCAATTTGGGAACCATCACCGATGCCGCTGCCAGGCGCGTTGCGATAGAAACCAACGAAACCAAATTCGAGAGGGACAACATAAAGCTGGCCGAACTGATAAACGAGATGACCGCGGAAGAGGATTCAGAATTCAGCCTGGGCGAGCTTGAGGAAACTATGCCTTTCACCGGCCATGAGCTACAGGCGTTTTCGGAGTTGTCTAATTTCGAATGGCCGAAGGATAGCGAGGATGACGGCGGAGGCGGCGGAGGCGGAGAAGGGCGAACCGTGTACGATGACATCGTATGCGCTAAGTGCGGCCACAATCTGGGCCGAGGAAAGATAATAGATCCGTCGTAGGCATGATACCTGACGCATACCATCCAGACTACCGGCCACCTGTTGGCCACCTGCCGATAATCACACAGCAGGAGCTGGTGTCTTTTCGCTCTAAGAAGGAAGAGGCGGAACGTCTTCTGGCGTTAGAAGACCACCGTGTCGAACTATCAAGGAAAAGTTTCCCGGTGTTTATGGAGTACTGCTTCAGGGATGAGGCGCAAGGTATTCCGTTCTCTCAACAGTGGTTCCATGACGAGTGGTCCGATGCGATGGACAAGGAGGACCGCCTTCTAATTATCGCTCCGCGTGACCACGGCAAGACAACACAGATCGTTGGTAGGTGTATTTGGGAGTTAGGCAGGAACCCCAATCTGCGGATCAAGATTGTATGTGCTTCTGATGGCAGGGCGAAGGAGAGGCTATTCGAGATTTCGCAGAATATTATTTACAACAAGAGAGTTCATGAGGTGTTTCCCAAGCTGAGGCCCGACGAGCATGCGGAGTGGAGCAAGCACAAGATAGTCATCAAGAGGTCGGCGAGGCATAGGGACGCATCGGTGGAGGCGTTGGGTATCACCTCGACGGCTACAGGCGGCCGAGCCGATCTGCTCATTGCGGATGACGTTGTGGACCGAAGAAATTCACTTTCGTTCCCTGCCCTGAGGACACAGATCAAGCAGGCGTGGAAGTCAGACTGGACCAACCTTCTGGAGCCCGATTCTCGTGTTTGGTACATCTGCACCTTGTGGCACAAGGACGACTTGTCACACGAGCTGATGAAGAATCCTGCTTACACAATATTGCAGTACAGCGTGCCTGAAGACTTCGGTTCTCTGTGGCCAGACAAGTGGAGTTCGAGCCATCTATATCTCAGGCACCAGGAAATTGGCAGTATCGAGTTCAACAGGGGATTTCGGAACATCGCTATTGACCTCGATGCTTCCGCCGTGCATCCCGATTGGTTCCTTTTCAAGGACCTGGAGAACGATCCGCATTTCCTGTCAAGGATGGAAGAGGGCAAGCTGGAGTTCATTCTTAGCTATGACACAATGGGAACGCCTAGTGGTAAGAAGGAGCAGGATTACGCTTCGTCCGTGCCGTTGGCGGTTGATCCAGAAGAACAGATGGTATATGTGATTTCTGGAACACACTACAGGGCTACGGTGAAGGAGCAAGCAAGGCGTGTCATACGTGAATCCGAGAAGTATGAACCGTTCAGAGCCTTGGTAGAAAAAGCCAGTCAGGCGGCAGTGGACGAATGGGTGCTGGAGCTTGCTCCTTGGATGATGGGAATACTGGAGATCACTAAGCCCACGCAGCAATCTAAAATGCAAAGATTGATGGGTGTTACGCCCTTGATGGAATCGGGCAAGGTGGTGTTCAACGATACAATGGACCCGTACAAAAAGAACAACGATGCTTGGAACCCGGCCAATGGTTCGATATACGAGGAGTTAACGGATTTCCCCTTTGCGAAGCACGATGATATGGTGGATGCATTTTCACAAGGCATGCATGCTGCAAGACGATACTTTCTTGACTGGAACGCTACGACAGGGGACAATATGATCGAAGTGACTGTCGGACGTGATGGACAAATTGATATAAACGCACCGGAAGAACAGCAATATCTTTTTTGATAGAACGTCCTAAAAGAGGTTTTATATGATGACTGCAAGCGAGCGAGACAGAAAAGAGGCGCTGGAGCGGCATATCCGAGAGATGGTAAACTCGGATACCAACCCATTGCGGCAGATGAAGGGCTCGGTTTTTGCGGCACTCGAAACCTTCAAAGCCACAGTGGAAGATTCGCGATGGGTACGTGTATTCGGGAGGCGTGTATCCATTCATGGGGGATGCGAGCTAAAGGTTGATTCTGCCCGACTTGACCGATTGTGTGAAGATGTGTCCCATGGTGGCGTATCGAGTGCTCGGGACGAGCTGCGGTTGCCCATTCCGATGATTATCAACGACCCGTATTTTCCGCCGTTGCAAATCGTTGTTACGCTGGAAGATCTGATTCGTAGGTGCAATCGGATTAAGGGCGAAGGCCATGGCCCCATGCATGTGAGAGGTAGAAAGCGGTGTGCACATTCTATCGAGCAGGCACAACCTGGATGTCTCTCTTGTGTTTACAAGTGGTGGCAACTGAAACAGTTGGACACCAGCGATGAGGAGATCACGGCATGACCATCAATCTGGTAACAGAGGAGCAGGCATCGGGGATATTTGGACCTCGCGATAATATCTTGTTCGTCAAGCTGAACGAAATTATCACGGCGCTGAACCAGGTTTCCGGTGATGTGAGTACGTTGTCCGGTGATGTGAGTACGTTACTTGGAATCGTAGGAAGTGGCGACATGGTTCTTACCGCCGAGGGAGGCGTGGCGGTTAAGATGACCAACAAGACTGGCGCGGACACTGTGAAGGGCACAGTTGTGGAAGCAAGCGATTCTGTTGATCGCGCTTTTGACATTTGTCCGGCAGACGAGCTTGACCCGATTGGTGTAGTGTACGAGGCTGGCGTGCCTGATGGTAGCGAGGCCCTGGTTGTGATGTATGGCATTGCGGAGGTATTGCTTGAGGATGGTACCGCATCCACCCGTGAGAACTGGGTAGGTGTCAGTGCTTCACAGGCGGGGCGAGCAAACGCTACTACCGCGGCCCCTCCAGGATTGGTATTGAACCATTTCCGCGAGATGGGTCACTGTCTAGAATCCAAAATTGCTGGCACCAACGTGTTGGCGAAAATCATGATGCACTTTAACTAGGATGTCGGAATGAGCAAAGCGACACAAGAAACGCCGAGGGTAAGACTGCTATCTGATATCGATCTGGCGAAAGCGAAGCCTGGCTGTGGCCGGTGCAATGGTACCGGAAAGAATGGTTACAGGTCGATACCAAACCCAGAAAACGAATCCGAGACAATCCGAGTGCCGGTAATCTGCCGATGTGTCACTCGTCGCGGTGGTGTTGCCGAAGACCAGCTCGACAAGATGGCACGAGAGGTAGCCAGGCAATTGGAGAGTGGGATTTTTGCACAGAGCTTGGCCAAAGACATACTGGCGCTGCCTGAAGAGAACCTGTCGGCGGCGATTGAAATGCTGAATAGAGATCTTGCAGACGAGAAAAAATCACCCGAAGCCAAGAAGGCTGTGCGGGAGGCTCTGGACATCATAATCCAGAAGCGAAAGGAGGCAGCTTATGGGGATGCCTAACTCAAAACAACTGGAGATACCGAGTTCCGATAGCGGTGTGACGGCGGATGTTGGCGTAAGTAACGTGTGCAATGCTTCCGATCTGGTGGCGGGGTACGAAATCACGATAGGCGGTGCGGCGGCTTTTGTCGGCAACTTGGAAGGCAGTGTGGGTGGCAATCAATGGACCACCATTTCTGCTTTAGGGGCAAGTGCTCAGGGCGAGATTCCTGCCCATTACAGGTTTGTACGTGTGAACATCGGTACCGGTGGAGCTATCGACGGTTCCGAGATCTGGTACCACGGTAAAAGCTGATGACACGGCGCAATAGAGCCGACGAGGCGAGGCTTGCCAAGAGGGAAGACGGCAAGTTGACGGTCAAGGAGATACTGGCCAAGGCTGCGGCATTGACTGGCAATCAGGTAGATGAAGCCTCCGCCATACAGGCAATCGAAGACAGGGAAAATCTGTACGACGGGCAGGGTGCTGTGGTTCCTGACTACGATCCCGAGGCGATGTTGAACTTTGTAGAACTGAGCCCGCACCTAAAACCCAACATCGATGCCTACGTCCAGAACATCGAAGGCTACGGATACCAGCATGGATGCATTGAGCCTTGGATGGAAGACTTGGAAGGCGAGGAGGCATACAAGGCAGTCCATGACGCTTTGGTTATCGAGGCATGGGCGGAGTCGGAAGAAAATGCATTGGCTTCCGATAGCGAAAAGTCAGAGCTCCTTTCCAGCTTGCGAAGTGCCAAGCGAAGATATGAAAAGACTGTGGGAGAAAACAAGACAGCCAAGACAATCAAAAGGTGGAAGAAGGAACTGGACGAGGCACAAGGTGCCTATGACGATTTCCAAGACAGCATGCCAGACGGTGAAGAAGGCATTGACGAGGATTCTGTAAGCGAAGAGGTGGTCAATGCCAAGCTGAAGGAAATCGAGATACAGAAGCGACGGGAGGAGTTCATGTTTGACTCCTTCTTCAAGCATTGCTGTTCCACCATGTCGTTCACCAAGCTGCGCCGAATTGTCAGACAGGATATTGAAAGCAACGGCTGGGGATGTATGGAGATGATCCGTGATGGCTATGGCAGGCTTAAGCGTCTGTCCTACATCCCTGGCTATACCGTAAGGCCGTTGAAGAACATGGGCGAGCAGGTGGAGGTCATTGAGCCTGACCCGATTACGCCGATTTCCGAGGGCAGGGAAATTGCCGTAAATCGGCGCTTTCCCATATTTGTTCAGATCGTCAACGGCAAGAAGGTGTATTTCAAATCACCTCAAGACCCGAGAGTGGTATCCAGAACCACGGGCAAGACCTATGAGTCTTTGCAAAAGATGCGGCTTCCCGAAGACAAAGATGGCGAGGGGAAAGAGGCGCAGCCAGCCCATGAGTTGATCTGGATAGCGCAGCACAGTGCCAAGACCGCTTGCCCGCCTCCGAGATGGGTCGGCAACTTGTTGCAGGTACTTGGCGGTCGAGAGGCAGATGAGACCAATTACTATTACCTGAGAGATAACGCCATTCCCTACGGCCTACTGTTTGTTAGTGGCGGCCAGATACCGACTGACATCCGCAACAGACTGGAGCATCGGCTGTCCGCAGAGGTAAAGGGGTCTGAGGGCTCGGGAAAGATTCTTGTTGTACAAGCTCGCCCCATGGCCAAGGCTTCGGCTGACGGGCGCACAGTGCTGCCTGAGATGGAGTTTAAATCGTTGCGAGAGGCGGTCCAGAACGATGCCCTGTTCACCAAGTACGATGAACGGGGATCAGACAGGATTGGGGCATCGTTTAGGCTGTCTCCCATTCTGAGGGGCTACACGCCAAGCACCCTGAACAGAGCGACTGCATTGGCCGCCGTCATGCTGGCCGAACAGCAGGTGTTTCAGCCCGAGCGCGAGGACTTCGATTGGATTATCAACAAGTACGTCCTGCCGGAAATAGGGATCAGGTACCTTAATTTCGTTTCGAATTCGCCGCCGACCAGAAGCATTGACGATGTGGAGAAGATTATCAAGGCCGCGGCTCCACAAGGCGGCTTGTTGCCATACGAGATTCGAGAGCTGCTGGGCATGTTGCTGAACAAGCCGCTTGCCAAGGTGAAGGAAGAATGGGCGTACAACCCCATGGTAATGACGCTGGCAGGTATCTCGGGAGACTCCGCACCAACAGACATCGACGAGAACGGCGAGTTTGTCGGACAGGAAGACGATACGGAGCTGGGTAGAAGGCTCGCGGGAATCGAGTCGAAGGTACAGGCGATAGTTGCACAGGAGCTGGAGGCTTCAGGCATCGATATGGACGTAAGCGCCGCTTACTTCAGGAGGTAGTCCATGCCAACAGAATGGGAATTTCCAAGCAACATTGATTCCTTCGAAATACCACTGCCGGCAGAGTACTCGGGTTCTGATAGCGAGTATGTGTCGGTCAACTTGGATGCTGGTTCGGTGAGGCAATATACATCCGCTGACGGCTACGCGATGACGGGGGCCAGGTACAATATCACGTCGGTGCCTTCAGGGGCGGCTGACAGCGAGTTCACCTTTGTTGTGAATCGAAATTCGTTTGTAGATCGCCCGGAGTTGATTCCGAGAGTGATAAAGGGGTTGGCTTTTGCGAGGGCGCAGAAACAAATTCAAGAGACCATCTATCCCGGGTCCAGCAAGCATGATGGCATCTTTTGGCCGTACAGTCAGGCGATGTTGGACGATGCGGACGGCAGCAACCGACCTCGTGGCATGTGGAATACCATTCGTGTGATGGATTATACCGAGCTTGCCTTGACCACGGTTGGTGTGGGCGGGTATTTCTGATGACCGAGATTAAGATCCCAATGTTTGAAGGTCCGTGGAAGGTGATAGACAAGGATTCCTTGCAGCAAAAAACACCTGGCCCGGGCGAGATTATCAGGCATCGCTCGGGCGCAATTGTTCTGAGATGTCCCAAATGCCGTGCGCTACAGTTTACCCATTCACCGATTGAGGGCACGGACGAAATGCCCACATTGACCAAATCTGTGCAGTGTGGTGGAGGCAAGTGCCTTCGATGTGGTGTTTGGTTTAGGGTGAATGCTGGCAGAACCGTAATCACAGCCGCACCAGCAGTATCCAAAACACCTGTTCCCAAGTAGTTGAAGGACGCGGGCGTGAAATCGCCGCCGAAACTGCCACCAGAACTACAGTAAGGGAGGTCCATGCGGCCGTATTCGATACCAGCGAAAGGATATTTTGCGCTGTGGCCGTATATTGATCTCGGCAACGACAGGGCCGTTGCGCTGTACGCTGTGGGGTGCCGTTCGTACAGTAGACCGACCGCCGCATACGGGTTTACCTTTTCGATAGGTGGAATGGAGAAGTCGGCTGGCATTTCGCCCAGGATGCTTTCTTCAGGCACTTTGCCGAGCGCCAGGCTTGAGGCGATGCACCGAGCCAGCAATCGGCCGATAGTGATCTATCAGGCGGAAGCTCGTGGACGGATTACGGTGTGGCGACGTGTGGAACACATTTCGCTGATAGAGGACAAGATCGCCGATGGCATACCGGAGGCCCTAGAGATAAGGGTTGACGGGACGGCGATATCGAAAGAGTACAATCCAAGAATCAATACCAGTCTGTCAGAGCTGGCAAGGCGACTGAGCAGAACGGTAACCAATCAGTTGTCAGGAACAGTGTTGCCGAGGTTGCGTAGTGCGTTACGAGAATGGACCGATCTGCACAACTATGATTGGGCCTCGATGACCGCACAACAATTCGATGAGGCGTGGCAGGTCGGTCAATCGGTTTTGCAAAGCAGTGTCAGTGCCGGGCACGGCTTGGCCGCTCCAGGAGTCAGAGAAAAGATAGCTTTTACCGTTCAAGACATCCACGACAAGAACCAGAAGTATCTACAGAATACTTTCCTGCCGAGAACACAGGTGTCCTTCAATCAGGTAGACGAGCGTGTTTTGAACAGTCTCACCGAGCAGGCTGGTTTCTGGATACGTGATAGCAGCGGACAGATTTCAGAGAGTCTTGGCAAGCAGGGTCGCAAGATAATTCAGCAGGGAGTGAAGGATGGAATAGGGAGAGACAAGATCGCCGACGAGCTGATCAAGCAGTTGCCTGACATCTGGCAGAACCACAGCAGGAACTATGCCCGGACGGTTGCGGCGAATGTAGTTTCAAGAGCTAGATCGTATTCGGAGGTGTCCAGCTACGTAAACGCCGGAATCAGCTATCTGGAAGTGATGGCGATGCTGGACGAGCGCACTACCGATCAGTGCAGGGCTTTGGACGGAACCATCATCGAAGTCAATACGGCGATGGAGCATCAAACAATGGCGGCCAACCTGCCTGACCCGCAAGACATAAAGAAGGTGGCACCGTTTCTAACTACCCGTGTGAATCAAAAGACCGGGTTGAAGGACATGTATATTCAAGGCACCAGCACGAAATTCGCTACCATACAAAGGAGTGGTGTTGGCAACTTGGACGACCGTGGTTCGGTGCAGAAGTTCATGTCCACAAAGAATCTGAACAAGGCGGGCATTACGATGCCGCCGTACCACCATCAATGCAGAACGCTGACCGTCCCCAGAAACGAGATGATACAAGTTCCGAACGGGTATGACGTTCAGTCGGAGCCTACACCATCCGCCAACGAAGGCTTGCCGCCGAAGAAGTCAGGCTCCAAGCCGACCTCTCATGTGCAGCATCAAAGACCGCTGAACAAGATTCCGCAAGCGACGGCAAAGAAGCCTGTGGTGGCCGGGCAGAAAATACCGATAGACACACCGCCGAAGAAAAAGCCGAACGCCGTACCCAAGAAGACACAACAGAAGCCGGCTACTGGCTATCCTCAAACGCTGGGGCAGTTCAACAAGAAGGCAAAGGAGGAGCTAAACGCCATTCATGGCAAGGTGAAAATTGAGGATGTCAAGCTGTCTTCGAAGACTGGTCAGTTGCTTTATACGTACAAGGTGCCTGGGTCCGATAAGGTATCAAAAAAGTGGGTGAAGGTACCTGACGCACAGAGAAAAAAGGTAGAGCAAGGGCTTCGGGCCAGGGATAAACGTAGAGAGCAAAGCAAACCGAAAGCGCCCACGCCGTCAAAGCATCCTGTAAAGGGCATGGGGCGTTCCACGGTTGGATTAAAACGACAAACGGAGCAGGACAAAAGAACAAAGTCGTTCAACAAATACAGGGAAGCATCTCAGAATTCGATAGCCAAGAGATTGGAAAACAACCCGGAGTTCAAAGCGATACTAGGTAGAAACAGAACGCCGTTGTCATTTGTCCAAGAGCACTATCATCAATGGGGTAGCACTTCACGCGATCATTCCAAGAGGATGCATTATTTGCAGATGGCTGTTGCCGAGGAGTTCAAGTTGCCGCCACAGTCCGTGCGAATGCTGAAACCGGAAATAGTGGCCGAGTTACAGTCACGCAAAGACTTCAAGAAGATGATGGCTGGATATCGTGCCTACGTAAGAGAACAGTATAACGAAACCCAGCAATTCCTGAAAAAAAGAAATATCAATAGCGTTAGTTTGTTTCGCGGTGCTGGTGTTCGTAGCGCCGCTAGTGGTCCGAAAGGTGCGACGTTCGATGGTTCTAAGGCCGACAGCTTGATTACCACGCAGCCTGCCAATTCGTATTCGACAAGCGATTCCAGGGCATACGGGTTTGCATCTTCCAAGAGCATGGCGGTAATGATCAGGCAGGAAGTTCCGAGTGAACGAATATTTGCCTTGAACGGAACGGGCCTTGGAACCAATTACGAAACGGAGTATGTAGTTCTGGGCGGTGCCGATGACTTTGCCGAGACGGTCACCTGGTATCCGGGTAAAATGTACAGATCAGAGGCGTCTGTTTTGAATAATTTTTACGAGAGGTGATTTGATGGCGGGAGAGATAGATTACTACGAGGCGAATGCCGATTGGTTGCATACCAAGTGGACATGGCCGCCGTATGGTACCGCCAAGTTTCAAGATTCCATAGCCTTGCAGGAGATCAGTATTGAGAAATTTAAGAAACTGCCTGCTTATCTGGAAGCCGTCAAGAGCGGACTGATAGTCAGCGATGAATGGACAGGTGTTGAGGTTGACTGGTCCGAACCTTGGATAAGGGGGGTAGACCTGGAATTTCAGATGCGGATCAGAATGGACAGGCAAGCGGAAGAGATAATCGGAGTGCTTGCCGATGCACAAGGAGAGGCGAACAGGATCCTGACGCAGGAAGAAACCGGCCTGTACCTTGTCGAATATATCGAAAGGAACTTGGCCGACACGGTTGAGGAGGACGGGATAAACGTTGAGCCGGCCGACGTGTCCGGCATCGACGGATTAGTGAGGCTGGACCAGGGAGAGGTGTGGTCGGCGGTGCTGATGAATTACTCGTCTTTCATGACGATGAAACTGGCACAGGTCAGATTGCCAGAGATCTGGCAGAAGCCAGGCGCGCGCGCCGTCTATTACCCAGAACGCAACCTGATTGTCGTTCCGAACGTTTCGACATCTAGCCTACCTCAAGTTTCCCATGCCGCTTCGCATTTTATCGAGACGCTTGGCAAGAACCTCGATGCTGCCGATCTGTCCCGAAATAGTCTTGCCTTGCCTGGTACTCTTCATCTAGTGAGGCCGGGGTTGTATTCATTGCGCGGACCGTGGATAGATCAACACGATGGCGTTTTGCGTGGTTACAATAAGGAATGGCTGGAAGAACAGTACGTCCAGCGAAAATATTTTACCGAGAAGGAAATAAGGCGTATGTTCAAAGGGAGGCCCAGTGAATATCTGGCGATGATTGCACAGAGGGTTTCCAGGAAAGATCCGGTTGAACTGGCAACGCAATGGTCGCGGAATCCTGAGCAGCTTTTGTTCTATCTCACTTTGGTATCTGGGAACTACATGGAGAAGCTGTGAGCTACGAAATACCTATTGTGGACGAAACTGGCATTGCCGTATGTCGTGTGGTATGGGATGGCGATTTGTACCGTGGTTCGGCAAGTGTCGTACCTATTGTTGGACATGAGTCCATAGCGAAGGACTTGGCGAATATGGTTCTCAGCCGACAAGATTTGTCAGAACTTGATTTCCGAAGCGATGGAGACATAGCCAGAGTGGACGGATGGAAGAGTTACGAGGGGGTTATTGGTGCGTTGAGGATAGTCTGTCCGGCACTTGGGTTGCAGATAGGGCACATCGGTGGCGACATGCCTCCGTTAGGCAGTAGACGGAAAGATGAGATAGCTTTCAACGAAGAAGAAGGAGGAGTGGAATGAACACGAAAACGGATATTGGTAAAGCAGAATTGACACATAACCATAACTGCTGGTATTTTTAAGAGATGACTAATATTATTGTCCCTGAGCCGTTCGGTAAAAAAACATACCCATTCGCTGAATTGGTACGCTCGCCAAGAGAGGGATATGGGGTATACGCTGCGATCTGTGCTGCTTTGGAACAATCGTTCCGAGAGGACGAACGGCGTCTAGGTAGCAGCTTCAGAGAACGTATCCAGACACAGGCAGAGGTAAGAAGGCGCACGGAAATTCTGTGCAAATGGTTCCGTACGCTCCGCGCGGATTGTGGCTATTCAGTATCCAGGGCCAAAGCAACAATAGGACAGGCCCTTCGTGCGGAGTTGGACGGAGGAAATTTCGAACCACCGAAAGCTGAGGGCATGTATACAGATGCCATTCAAGGAGAGGCATGATGAACAAAAAACTTTTGCAGATTATGAAGCGCCAGTCGGAGCTTGCGAAGAAGGCTTCAGGCGGTGCTTTGTCAGACGCCGAGACGCAGGAGCTGGACCAGCTTAACGCGGCAATCGAGGCGCTCACCGATACCAGCGTGGACGTTGGCAAGACATCGTTGACCACGATGAAATTGTCGGAGTTCAAAAAGCATGTCGAGTCGGAGCAGTCCAGCATGGATTTAGATCCGAAGAGGCTGGCGCTTTTGAAGAGGAACATTGAAAGCGTAAAGAGCCAGGGCAAGTCCGAGGACGACGACATTGTGGCCGTGGAAGTAATCGCCGAGACCGAGAAGAGTGACGAAAGGCTGGATAAGATCGAGAACAAGCTGAACGAGATTTTCGACCTGATCGGAAAGAAGTTCGACGGGCGAACCAATACCGGTGTAACCGGCAGTTCGACCGAACCGACGCAGACACAAGATGACGGTGACAAGCAAGACAAAGAGCCAGACGCCGATGTCGGAAAAGAGGATGAGGCCGACCTCGTCGGCAAGCTGGAAACCCTCAAGGGCAAGCTAGGAGAGAAGGAGTTTCTCTCCGGCAAGAGTATCGACGACTTGGTCAAATGGTTCGGAGAGCAACTGGATAGCCTGACCGATACTGCCAAGGCTGATGACGGCGAAGAACCGGAAGGCGACAAAGAAGAGCCTAAGGAGGAGCCCAAAGAAGAGACCAAGGACGAGCCCAAGGACGAGCCTGAAAAGGAAGACGATGAGGGCGACGGCGATGAGGACGAGAAATCGAAGTCACAGAAATCGGTCCATAGATGGAAGGCAGATCTGTCTCCACGGATTACGGATGCGGACAAACAATACCAACTGATGAAGTCCAGAAGCCTAAAATAAAAGGAGGCCGTCGTGGCAGATCGTAGTATAGGCATATTCACAACTGAGGGTAAGGAGCCTGTCTCCTTTTTCGGCTGTGACGATCAGACGCTGCTGGCCATGCTGTACAAACACGCAACGGAGATCGCGGGGCCGGGCATGACGCAATACGATCCCGATAACGGTCTGCTGGTAAAGCGTGTGGGTGAGGTTCTCGTAGGTACCGTGGAAGATGACAGTGTGTACAAAGTGAACACTGCGGTAGGTAAGCCCGAAGTGAATCGCAGACCGGATGGTGAGGCGGGCACGTGGGCGATCCAGTCATTGATATTCTCTAAGGATAATTTCGATGTAGATGAAGCGAAGGCATGGATTGCCGAACACTCCGACAGGT